>Ga0224506_10003640_pt1 | contig 10149 bp, 9 predicted proteins | sample SF_Jan12_sed_USG_2_FD_169108 | JGI IMG/M metagenome (GOLD analysis project Ga0224506, IMG submission 169108) | Sediment microbial communities from San Francisco Bay, California, United States - SF_Jan12_sed_USGS_8_1 | ecosystem: Environmental > Aquatic > Marine > Sediment | place: USA...
GTCTGGCAATAAATTGAGACAGGTTTTGAATATTTTCCTGCCAGGAATTTAAAACAGAGCTATAGGCAAACCGACGGGAACCATATCCACAACGCTTGATGCCGCGCTGCAGAAAAAAAGTTGAATTGCCATATATCCAGATACCGGGAATAAAAATGACTGTTTTCATGTTGTCAGTTTAACACGCATAAAAAAAGGCCGGTATTAACCGGCCTTTCCTGTTTGCTATTTTGTTATCAGGCGCTGAACTGTTTGGAAAGTCCTGTTAACAGTTTTACCTTGTCTTCCATTGCACTACTTGCCGATGCCGCTTCCTCAACCAGTGCTGCGTTCTGTTGAGTTACTTCATCCATTTGCGTAATAGCCTTGTTCACCTGATCAATACCACTGGCCTGTTCATGGCTTGAGGCCGCTATTTCAGAAACAATATCAGTTACCTTCTTGACGCTTGTTAAAATACCTTCCAGCGTTTTACCTGATTCAGAAACCAGTTGTGCACCACTTTCCACCTTGGCAACACTTTCAGTAATCAAATCCTTGATCTCCTTGGCTGATTCCGCACTACGACCTGCCAGTGCACGAACTTCACCTGCCACAACCGCAAAACCACGACCCTGTTCACCGGCACGTGCCGCCTCAACCGCCGCGTTCAACGCTAACAGGTTTGTCTGGAATGCGATCTCGTCAATCACACCAATAATATCTGCAATCTTTTTACTGCTGTCATTGATTTCAGCCATGGAAGCAACTGCTTTGGCAACCACTTCACTGCCGCTTTCTGCCTCTTCCTTGGCACCGTTTGCAATCGTGCTCGCCTGTTGTGTATTGTCCGAATTCTGTTTCACTGTCGCTGTCATTTCTTCCATGCTGGAAGCAGTTTCTTCCAGACTGGATGCCTGTTCTTCAGTACGTTGAGATAGATCCAGATTACCACGTGCAATTTCTGCTGCCGACTTGTTCAGTACATCAGAAGATTCCTTGATACGACCAACAACGGTACGAATTTTGGCTTTCAGGAATACATTGCCAAATTCTATCTGTCCAACCTCATCTGTTTTACCGGTATAAACATATTGCGCCAGAATGTCATCATGAATGGCTCTGGATTCCTCAGCCAGTTTGAGAATAGGAGCAAGCAGATAACGCATAGCGGCAAAACCCAAACCACAACTGACTGCCAGTCCAACCAGCGCTGAAACCAGACTGGCTTGACCTGTTAACCACATACCTGCCATTACAGGTAAAACAGCAACTAGAAACCCGGTGAAGAACTTGCCTGTGATACCCATTGGGTATTTTGGCAAACTGACATTATCCAGCTTGGATGTCTTTTTATCATGTTCCGATTTGCCGGCCATGACCTTGGCATACAACTTGTCTGCACGCTTTACCCATTCACGTTTTGGTTTTGTCCGAACTGACTGGAAGCCGATCATTTCTTCGCCTTCATACTGCGGGCATACATAAGCATCTACCCAGTAGTAGTCACCGTTCTTACAACGATTCTTTACCAGACCGACCCAGGGCTTGCCGTCTTTTAATTGTGACCAAAGCATATTAAATGCTTCCGGTGGCATATCCGGATGACGAACGACATTATGGTTTTTATTAATAACCTCATCATCATCAAAGCCACTGATCTGCATGAAGTCGGCATTGGCTGATGTCACAATACCCTTCAGGTTGGTAGTCGAAATGATTTCTGTCGTATCTGAATAGTTATATTCACTCGATGTAACCGGTTGATTAATTCTCATAATGATTCCTCATCCATTTCCTGTGCTTCCCTCTCCGGGGAAATTAAAAACCCTTAAAAAAAACAGGTATATAGCCTGCTTTCCATACCACCTTCGTCGGGTAATATTTAGACAAACTTTAATAATAATTAGTATTACCGGATAAACCGTATGTTATTAGATAACAAAACAAAAAAGGCCGGAGATAATTCCGGCCTTTTTGCGTTGTTATGGTGCAGTCGTGTTAGTGATAACTAACCTGTCCCGGTTTGTTTTTCTTCTGCTTTAGGCTTGGCACGTAAGCGAATACCCAATTCGCGCAATTGCTTTTCATCAACCTCAGACGGAGCTTCAGTCAACAGGCAACGTGCTGTCTGGGTTTTGGGGAAAGTAATGACTTCACGGATAGAGGCAGAACCGGTCATTAACATGGCCAGTCGATCCAGTCCGAAAGCAATACCGCCATGCGGTGGACAACCGTATTTCAGTGCATTGAGCAGGAAACCGAATTTTTCCTCGGCTTCAGTTTCATCAATGCCAAGCAAATTAAGCACCTTGCGTTGAACCGCTTCACGATAAATACGCATGGAACCACCGCCGATTTCACTGCCGTTTAACACCATGTCATAGGCGCGGGAGTTACAGTTACCCGGATCGGAATCCAGTTTTTCAATATCTTCTTCTTTTGGAGATGTGAATGGATGATGCAATGCTACCCAGCGTTTTGCTTCTTCGTCATATTCAAACATCGGGAAGTCCACGACCCAGACCGGTTTCCAGCCATGTTCAATAATCTCTTTTTCATGGCCAATGCGAACACGCAACGCACCCAGTGCCTCATTAACCACCTTTTTGGTATCGGCACCAAAGAACACCAGATCACCATCCTGTGCACCGGTACGTTCCATAATAGTCGCAATGGCTTCATCCGGCATGAATTTCAAAATCGGAGACTGCATCCCGTCACGACCTTTGGCAACTTCGGTAATCTTGATATAGGCCAGCCCTTTCGCACCATAGATACCAACAAACTTGGTGTAGTCATCAATCTCCTTACGCGACAGTTCACTGCCTTTCGGAATACGTAAGGCCGCAACACGGCTATTAGGATCATTTGCTGGCGCAGAAAATACCTTGAACTCAACATCTTTCAATACGTCACCGACATCAACCAGCTCAAGCGGAATACGCAAGTCCGGGTTGTCAGCTCCATAACGACTCATGGCTTCGGCATAGGTTATACGCGGGAAGGGATTAGGCAACGCCACTTCCAGTACATGGGCAAACACATCACGGATCATGTCTTCCATGAGTGTCATGATTTGCTCTTCATTTAAAAATGAAGTCTCGATATCAAGCTGGGTAAATTCCGGCTGGCGATCAGCACGTAAATCTTCATCACGGAAACAACGCACGATTTGATAATAACGATCCATACCGGACATCATTAAAAGTTGCTTAAACAATTGTGGTGATTGCGGCAATGCAAAGAATTCACCCTGATGCACACGACTTGGCACCAGATAGTCACGCGCACCTTCCGGTGTTGCCTTGGTCAGTACCGGTGTTTCCATATCATAGAAACCATTGTTATCCAGAAAATTACGCAGACCACGCACTATCTGTGAACGCAGGCGCAGGCGCTCCAGCATGGGTGGGCGACGCATATCGATATAACGATAACGCAGACGGACTTCTTCGCTGATTTCATCATCCGCATCATCCAGCTGGAACGGCGGTGTTTCTGATTTATTCAGGACTTCGAGCTGTTTGCCCAATATTTCGATTTGGCCGGTTTTCATGTCCGGGTTCTCGGTGCCTTCAGGACGACGACGCACCTTGCCCTTGATACGAATCACGAACTCACTGCGCACCTGCTCGGCAATCAGAAAACTTTCCTGTACATCCGGATCGAACACAACCTGGGCAATCCCTTCCCGATCACGCAGATCGATGAAAATGACGCCACCGTGATCACGACGACGGTGTACCCAACCGCTGAGTTCAACTTCTTGATCTATATGGCTTTCTGTCAGATCGCCGCAATAATGACTTCGCATACAATGATTTCCGTTCTGGTCTGGCGGCCAATTTGTTGAATGGCAGCCTATATAAAAGGTTACTAGAGGGGCGGAATCTTAAGGGTTAGGGGCTTTTGGCGCAACTCCGGGAACCTGCCAGCCTTGGAAAATCGAACTGAATCCCGCTCTTTTCTACCCGGAACCCTCGAGTAAGGACATTAACTTATGCTGAAAGCAGGGTCTGGATAGTTTCCTTAATTTCCTGTTGTGCATCTTTAAGGAACTGGATTCCGTCCTGGGGATCAATCTTGCCAAGATTAAGCCTGTTAAATGCGCTTACTTCATGTAGTTGTGGTGTATCCAGTTTTTCGCCGCCTATAAACTTACAGTGCAGTTTGGCAGCTTGCACGATATCGCAATAATCCGGCTCACCACTTCCCTGTCTGAACCAGTCATTATGTTCTCTGGCCACAGCAACCAGTTCATCACTGAATCCCCACTGGGTCAACAACGTAGCGCCGACATTATGTTCCAGGTCATGGATCACTTTTTTCAGTTCGGCCTCATCACTTGATAATGATTCATGTTTATCCGCTATTATCAGGATAGGTATTACACCAATATTGTGAACAATACCCGCCAGTAATGCCTGCTCCGGTTCAAGAATACCTGTTGCCTTACATAGCATATGACTGACTACACCTGTACGAATACATTCCTTGTAAACACGCTCCATCAGTTCTCTTGTCAGTGGTGTTTTTGGTGTATACAAACCGTGAACAATGACACTATACACAATGGAACGTGTCACCTTTAAACCTATACGTGTAATGGCATGGTGCAGTGATCCTGTTCTGGGTTGACCGGTGTACATGGCACTGTTGGCCACCTGGATAATGCGCGTGGAAATCACCGGATCGGCAGCTATTACATTCGCAACTGATTTAAGATTGATATTAGGATTCTGAAGGATCTTGTTAATCTGCACGGCGACATCTGGCAGACTGGGGAGGTCTATTTGCTCACTCTTGAACTGCTGATTTATTTCATGTGATATCTCACTGTTGAAACTATCATTAGTTGGTACGATGTCGGGTTTGGAATTATCTTGAAAATAAACATTATTATCTTCAAAGATTATACCCTCATTATCAACTGTATCCTTGGCGATATAATATTTTCTGGCAACAACAGAGTCGACAATCAAAACATCTATCTTGCTCTTTGCAACCGCCTTAAGTCCCGGCGTTGTAATACGAAAAATACCCTTATGTGCGCGTTCGCTATCAGCATCAAAAGTCTGCAGGACTTTTCCATCACCAGCGATCAGCTCAACTTTACCTGCAAGCAAATATAAATCAGAACCTTTATAATCCTCGGCCTTTAGTTCATTCGCTGTTGAGAAACTGCGAACCTCCGCATGCGATCCAATATCCAGCAAGGAAACATCGCCCAGGTGACTAAAACACTTGAACTTAAGTAAAATATCTACTGATACTATGTCATCACTGTCTTGCAGGATTAATCTCCTCCTTTCCTGGCTCTGGTGGCATCAATCAGAGCCTCGGCACCGACTTTGTCCCATTTAGGCACTACCACACCGAGCGAAATAATCATTTTCAGACCCTCATCCACACTCATATCCAGTTCCATCACGTCCTTCCTCGGTATCATCAGGATAAATCCGGATGTGGGGTTTGGTGTGGTTGGTACAAAAACCGTGATGACCTCGTCATCCATTTTTGATTGTACCTCACCTACCGTGGTATTGGTCTGGAATGCAATCGTATAAATCCCCAATCGCGGATACTGGATAAGCAGAACCTGACGAAAGGAATCTCCCGTTGTTGAAAACAACGTCTCTATAACCTGCTTTACACCGGTATAGATACTGCGTACCAACGGGATACGATTCAGCAATGATTCCCAAATAGCCACCAGCTGGCGGCCAAATAAATTGGCGGCAATCATACCGGTCACCAATACGACAACGATTGAAAGTACGACACCCAGACCAGGGATAGAAAAACCAAATAATGTTTCCGGCTGATATTTAGCGGGCAAAAGCAATAAAGTGCGATCCATCAGGTTTATCAAAAACTTGATGACAAAAAAGGTCACACCCAGAGGTACCCAAATCAGAATGCCTGCAATCAAATAGCGTTTTAGTGTGCCCATTTAAGGATCCATTTTTAGTTATTATTTGTTAAGTGTAGCTATTTGCAGCCGCAACCACCGCCACCACAGGAATGTGAGGAACCGGAAGATTTGTCAGAGGTGGTTTCCTTACTGGCTGCGCTTTTTTTTGAGCCTTTAAAATCGGTCTCATACCAACCACCGCCTTTTAAACGGAAACTGGGAGCAGAAACCATTTTCTTCAACGTGGCCTTGCCACATTCGGGACAATCGGTCAGGACCGGATCACTGATTTTCTGAATGGCCTCGAACTCGTGACCACATTCAGTGCATTGATAATCAAAAATCGGCATGGTGTTAACCTTTACTCTGTATTAATAACGTCTTCCGACAACATGGGGCTGGTCGAATTGAATTCAAGTGTACCCCATTGCTAACTTGTTGATAATATTTAAGGAACGCGGGGCTATTATACGCCTATTTCAGCCATATTGCGGACAAAAATCTTATGAATGACAAGGAGATAGCCCGGTCTGGAACAAGCACGGGATCACAAAGACGGGTAAACTGGAGATTATGATGTATCGAAACCACACCTCTCTCCCTCAAAAAAAACGTGATGACTGGAAAACCATTCACTCCCTGACTCCGTTCCTCTGGGAATACCGTGGACGCGTCATTGCTGCCCTGTCATTCCTGATATTTGCCAAAATTGCCAATGTCGGGGTACCGCTGGCATTGAAAGAAATCGTCGATGCACTCGACACAACAACCGGCCAACAACTGGTTCTGCCGCTGATGCTATTGCTGGGTTATGGTGCATTGCGGCTATCAAGTTCACTGTTTAATGAACTGCGTGATTCCATTTTTGCCAAGGTGCGTCATGGTGCCATGCGCAAGGTATCTGTACGGGTACTGGAACATTTGCATAACCTGTCATTACGTTTTCATCTGGAACGCAAAACCGGTGCCATTACACGTGACATGGATCGCGGTACACGCAGTGTCAGCTCCATGCTCAACTACATGGTATTCAGTATGCTGCCCATTATCGTGGAAGTCTTTTTAATCGCGGCGATTTTACTTGGCAAATACAGTATCTGGTTCACGGTGATCACATTTACCACCGTTACCATTTATATCTTCTTTACTTTTCGTATTACCGCATGGCGTATGAAATACCGTGCCATCATGAATACCAATGATTCTGAAGCCAACACACAGGCCGTCGACAGTCTCATCAATTATGAAACTGTAAAATATTTTGGTAACGAAAAATACGAACTGGATCGCTACGATGCCAAACTGGAACACTGGGAAGAGGCTGCAATAAAAAGCCAGACTTCATTATCTGTTTTAAATGTTGGTCAGGGAACCATTATTGCTATCGGTGTAACGCTCATCATGATTCTCGCCAGTCAGGGCGTGGTTGCCGGCACATTAACCATGGGTGATCTCGTACTGGTCAACGCCTTCCTGTTACAGCTTTTTATTCCGCTTAATTTTCTCGGTGTTGTCTATTCACAGCTGCAACACGCATTATCTGACATGGAACTGATGTTCGATCTGCTGGATGAAAAACCGGAAATTACTGACACACCGGATGCCAAACCGCTGGACATCAGTGAGGGTAGCGTTCGCTTTGAACATGTCAGTTTTGGTTATGATACGGATCGTCAAATCCTGTTTGATATTGATTTTGAAATACCGCCTGGAAAAAAACTGGCTGTTGTTGGCCCCAGTGGTGCCGGCAAATCCACTTTGGCACGTTTGTTGTTTCGTTTTTATGACATCAAGCAAGGCCGCATTCTTATTAACGAACAGGATATTCACTCTGTCACCCAGAAAAGCCTGCGTGAATCTATCGGTATAGTGCCGCAGGACACAGTCCTGTTTAACGACAGCATTCTGCACAATATTGCCTACGCCAACATAAAGGCATCACAGGAAGATATTATTAATGCCGCCAAAGTGGCTAATATCCATGACTTCATTGCATCACTTCCCAAGGGCTATGACACCGTTGTCGGTGAACGCGGACTGAAACTGTCCGGTGGTGAAAAACAACGTGTCGCGATTGCGCGCGCTGTTCTGCGTAATCCCAAAATACTGGTCTTTGATGAAGCAACGTCCAGTCTTGATTCCAAATCAGAAAAAGCTATCTTACAGGCATTACGCAATGTTGCTGTCGATCACACAACACTGGTCATTGCTCACCGGCTTTCAACTGTCACCGATGCAGATCAAATTCTGGTAATGGAAAAGGGGCACATCAAGGAACGTGGTACGCATCAGGAATTGCTGAGACAGAATGGCATCTATGCCCACATGTGGAAACTGCAACAGGAATCACAAAAGCAGGAAGAACTGCAAGCAGTTCAGATATAGGTTTTATTGGTATAGCAGTAGGGATTGCAATGTCGTACAGGTCGATGCATCCAGATGGATAAAGCGCAGACCAATACCATCATCTGCCACATGACTGACCACAGCACGTACTGTTTTCATTTTGCTGATCGTTCTTGCCGTTTGCGGGAAGAAAATAGTGACTTCTGTGAACAGGGGTATATTGAATTTACGTGATAGCAGAAACATGCCACCAAAACCAAGATCACGCGTTACACCACGTAATAAGACTTCAACGCCATCACACCCTTTAAACCGGAGACCGGCGTCAATAGACTTACGGCTTCTTGCCGTCCAACGCCTTTTTTTCCTTTTCAGATTCATAATATGACCCGCAACAGTTGAGCGTTACCGCAAAGTATACGGTAAAACTCCCCCTCCGTCTCTTTTACTCCCCCAAAAAATAATTTTGGGTAATCTGAATCCCTAAACGTCCAGGCACTCTTTTATTTGTTCACCCAGTGCGTATGAAATCAGACCCAGACGGTTCCAGGTATTGATGCTGATGGTATATCTGGATCCATCTAGATACTCAATCAATACAGTCGCCGGCTTTGCATTAGCCAGTAAAATCATTCTGACCTTTAACAATCTCCCCAAACGACTGACATACCAGTTAGAAACTTCCGGCTCAGTAGATATTCTTTCTTTTACTGACATAGTTATGCTTCTTATTAGATCGTTCAAAATGAATACGTCACCTTTATATGCAAGCAAATAACGCGCCAATTATTACGAACATAATAAAATCAATAGCTTATATTACATGTGAATTATAAGTCATTTAAAACTGTAAAATTTTCTGACACTTTTAGTGCTAAAATTATTCTGTTTTTACGCTAATCAGGGATGAGAAAAACCACTCTGGCCATATACGGTTGCCTCTACAAAAATGAAGAATCATTTTTCTACCCCCAATCTCATCCTGCTGATCTTTGTATTTGCATTCATTCTCGCCTTTATTCAGGTCGGGATACTGACTATTGCCTTCGAAAAATTGGGCTTATCAACTAACAGCGCTATTTCACTTTTGTTTGCTTCACTGATCGGCAGTGGTATTAATTTACCCTTGTTTAAGATTTCAGCAGAAGCACCACCGGAAGGCACACCGGTATCGCCATTACGCAGTCTTTTAAAACTGCCTGAAATTCCATTTACCGGTATCACTACGATTGCTGTTAACGTAGGCGGCTGTTTAATCCCGGTCATGTTTTCTTTTTACTTATTGAATCACAGCACACTGGGATTGGATGATGTCATTCCTGCCATTGCTGTTGTCTCCCTGCTGTCCTATTTATTCAGCCGCCCGATTCACGGACTCGGCATTGGCATGCCGATGTTTGTTGCACCGATCATTGCGGCGCTGATAGCAATAATATTGAATTCGGAACAAAGCGCTCCGTTAGCCTACATTGGGGGAACGATAGGTGTATTGATTGGGGCTGATCTGTTTCGACTTAAAGACATTCGTCACATGGGTGTGCCGATTGCCTCTATCGGTGGCGCGGGCACATTCGATGGAATTTTTATTACCGGGATTGTGGCGGTGTTGTTGGCTTGAAAAATCATTCATACTCTCATCATGGATAACAAAAGCATTTTAATTACGGGTTGTTCTTCCGGCATTGGCGAGTATGTCGCCGAGGCATTGTGGCAACGCGGTTATCGTGTGTTTGCAACAGCACGTAAACCGGAAGATGTCGAGGCACTCAAAACTACCGGTTTGAATGCACTGCAACTGGATCTGGATGATTCGGAGTCCATTAATCGGGCTGTTGACGAGGTGTTGTCCCAGACCGGCGGTACGCTGTATGCACTCTTTAATAATGGTGCTTATGGACAAACCGGTG
>Ga0224506_10003641_pt1 | contig 10148 bp, 4 predicted proteins | sample SF_Jan12_sed_USG_2_FD_169108 | JGI IMG/M metagenome (GOLD analysis project Ga0224506, IMG submission 169108) | Sediment microbial communities from San Francisco Bay, California, United States - SF_Jan12_sed_USGS_8_1 | ecosystem: Environmental > Aquatic > Marine > Sediment | place: USA...
CTGTGCCGGATACACCGAGTTTAAAATTTCAACAGGTTACGGTAAGAAAAAGCCAAAAATTTCTACCGTCATAAAAGAGGGCTTTATTCCGACAGCAGGCAATGCCACTATTTACAATGAGGGCGGGAAGTCACCGGGTATCGCCGGCGGTTATACGCTGTTTAGCGGTACGACGACGGCTGGCGATGCCAGAATCTTTGCTCATGGCGGCAGTAACAAAGGCAAAGGCGGCTCGGTCACCTTCTCCGATACCTCGCGGGCAGGCAGTGCAAGGCTGGTGGCTGAGGCGGGAAGTGATGGCGGCTACGGCGGCCAGATCATTTTTAAAGATAAGTCCGAAGGTGAAAACGTGCAGCTGCAAATTGCCGCTAACGGGGTGCTGGATATCAGTCAGCATTCTGATAAATTAACGATTAGTACACTTGAACTATCAGAAGGCAATATCATTGTCTCGTTGGGCAGAAAAAACAGCGGCTTAAATGTTTCGCAAGAGCTAACACTCCGCTGCAAAAAAATGAAATTCAAATTTGTTCAGTTAGCCGGTAAATTTAAGTTTAATGTTAAGTACACGGTTCTTACATGGCCGAATCTTTCTGTCTATCAAACCGCTCAGTTTACAGCTAATAAAATAGCGGGGATAAAACCCACATTCACGATAGCGGGTAATCATCTAAAGGTTGAATATAAAAAATAGCGAAAGTCGGTCGGTAAACCTATACCGACTTTTTAAATATTAAATTCAAAGTCAAAAGCTTGTCGGTAGTCGACCGACAGCGAGTAACCTTTTTTGCTCGTACAAAAAACGTCACCCAAAAAATACGCCCCAGTAAATAAGCTCTCATTAAAAGGCAATGAGAGTGTCCTCGTTAATCGTAATCTCTGCGGCTGCTGCGGACTCGCGTAAAAAACACGCTCAGACAGTCCTCGCAGACAAAATTGTCAGGAACAATTTTGAACAGCTTTAGCTGACCCGAAGGGTGGAGGGCAGGAAGCCCGGAATAATGTCCACAGAAATTACTCTTTCCTCGGCTTATTTAAATGGGGAGGAGTAAGTCAAAACCTAAAGTTTAAAAATAATAGGGCCGAATTAAAAAGAGAGCCACGCTCATTGCATGGTGATGCCTGTATGCCTGTTATATACTCAGGCACTTATCAGCTTATTATCGTCCGCTGGACGCTTGTTGATTTACAGGGTCTTCTTAAGGCGGTGGTTACACAGGCATGTTTCGCTATTTTGGTTTTGGTTCCAACCTGAACATCACTTCACTATTGGCCAAGGGTGTCACGCCGCTGGCATCCCGTTGTGCCAGTTTAAACGGCTGGCAGCTGCGTTTTAATGTTCAGCACTTCTTTCGGCATGAGGGCGGGGTAGCTAACATCGAGCGCAGCGGAGTATCTGCCGAGCAGGTGCTTGGTGTGCTTTATGATTGCCCCGATGATGCGCTGGCGTCACTGGATGCAATGGAAGCCTGCGGTTACGGCTACGAGCGAATCACGGTTGAGGTCGAAGCAGAGGGCGAGTGTTTTTCTGCTTTTACCTATGTCGGCATGGCAAAATTTATCGACAATGATTGCAGGCCAAGTCGCCGTTATCTCAATATCGTGGTTGACGGTGCGCGTCAGGCTGGCCTTGCCAGTGACTACGTCAACAGGCTTGCGGCAGTGCCTGTTCATCAAGCCGGTGACTATCCGCCATTTATACCACCGGCTGGTGATTATCCGGCGTTCGATGAGGCTTCACTTGCCCGGCATCCAATGTATACTTCTCTATACGGCTCGGTTTTTGATATGTCAGATGCAAGGTCGCTGCATGAATATTTAAAAAGCTTCTTTGGCGGCTGCGACATGACATTGTTTCACCTAAAACGTCTGGACAGCAGCGATGGTAACGAGTCAATGGATCAGATTCGGCATGGACAGCTTAATAAGACCCAGCTGAATTACCTCAATGCATACCTTAATGAATATGCCAGAGAGTATCGCTACGTTGGCCGTTTTGAATATAAAAATAAGAAGTGAGGTTTTTATTAATGAAGCAGTTCCCACCGGCATTAGCCCACGGCAGTATTGAAGAAGTTTTTCCTGATGTTTTTTTTGTTATGGGCGCGATGGAGACCGTGCTTCAGGATATAGACTGGAAGTTCAGCCGCAATATGGTCGTGGTCAGAGAAGCAGAGCGCCTGATCATTATTAATAGTGTGCGGCTGACCGGTGACGGACTGGCCGAACTGGATAAACTCGGCAAGGTGACTGATGTCGTGAGGCTTGGTTCATTGCATGGCCGCGATGATCCGTTCTATGTAGACCGCTATGATGCGAACTACTGGGCGATGCCCGGAATGGAACACGAGAGCGGACTGCAGGCGACACATACCCTGACACCGGGAGGCCAGTCGCCGGTTGCCGGTGCGACGGTATTTGAGTTTTGCACCACCGGCATTAAGGAAGGCATCCTGCGACTTGATCGTGAAGGTGGCATCCTCATTGCCTGTGATGCTTTACAAAACTGGACGCAGCCCGATGAATTTTTCTCCGACGCATCACGCGATATGATGCAGGGTATGGGTTTCTTTACACCAGCCAACCTCGGCCCGGTATGGATGCAGGCGGCACAACCTAAAGCGGATGATTTTGCCCGCCTTAAGGAACTGTCATTCAGGCATGCATTATGCGGCCATGGTGAACCCTTGCGCGATACCGCGCAGCAAGATTATAGCGCCACCTTCAAACGTATCTTCAGTGTCTGACGAGCCGGGCCGGTGAATAAATGGTGGAGGTGATGAGCCTGCAACTGCCAGGCTATACGGTCGAAAAAGATCTGTACCGCTATGCTGGTCGCGTGGTTTATCGCGCCCGCCGTCTTGCCGATGATGTTGTGGTGGCGATAGAGACGCTCGATGTTGAATACCCTGACCGCCAACAGGTGGCAGCAATTCGTCACGAGGGTGTGATCACTCAGCGTCTGACTAAGGTCGCTGGTGTGCGCAAGCTACACGAAGTGCTGAACCACGGCAGCGGTAACCTTGCGCTGGTCGGTGATTTGTTCGACTGCTCACTGCGCTCTCGTCTGCTGCGGACGGCCGGAAAGGGTCTGCCCGTGTCTGAGGTACTGGATATCGGCCAGCGCCTTGCGCGTATACTGGGTGACATTCACGCTAATGATATCGTCCACAAAGCACTGACGCCTGAACACATACTTTTCGACCCTGCCAGCGGCGCTATCGCTGTGGCCGGTTTCAGTCTTGCATCCGAACTGGATCAGGAACTACAGACAGTACACACATCACGACGCCTGCAGGGACCACTGCCTTATATTTCACCGGAACAGACCGGCCGCATGAACCGCGACCTGGATTACCGCTCCGACTATTACTCCCTCGGCGTACTGCTATTTGAACTGCTGACCGGGCAGTTACCGTTTCAGGCCGATAGCATGCTGGAATGGGTTTATAGCCACATTAGCCGTTTACCACCGGCACCGCACGAAATATTGCCCGGGTTACCGCCAGCGATATCGGCCATTGTTCTCAAGTTGCTGGCAAAGAATAGCGAATCACGTTACCAGAGCGCCGATGGTTTGATACACGATCTGGCTCATTGCGCTGATGAGCTGGCTGCCGGTCGCCAGCTCGAGTGCTTTGAACCGGGTGAAAAGGATGTGCTGCATAAATTTCTGTTGCCACAAAACCTCTACGGTCGCGAACGTGAACTGCAAGAGTTACTCGAGTTATTCGAGGAAGTAGAGGAAGGTGCTACTGGCTTCTGTCTGGTGCACGGCTATTCCGGTGTCGGCAAAACGGCTCTCGTTAATGAGATCGACCGGCCGCTGGGGCGTGAACGCGGCTTCCTGATACAGGGTAAGTTCGACCAGTTTCAGCACGGTGAAGCCTACACCGCACTGGCCACGGCTTTCCGCAGTCTGCTTCAGCAGATTCTGTCGGAACCCGAGGCGCGCTTGTTTGCATGGCGCCAACGGGTAATGGATGCGCTGGGGTTGAATGCCGCGCTGGTCGTCGCTCTGGTACCAGAGCTGGAACTGGTTATTGGCAAACAGCCGCCAGTACCCGAGCTGCCACCGGCAGAAGCGCGTAACCGGCTGCACATCGTATTAACCAGCTTTCTGCGTGTTTTTGCCGGTGAAGAACACCCGGTTGTCTTGTTTCTTGATGATCTGCAATGGAGCGATGCGCCAACGCTGGAACTGCTGCGCCGTTTAGTAACCTCGCATGAGCTCAGTCATCTGTTGATAATCGGCACTTATCGCAGTAATGAAGTGGGCGTCGGACACCCGTTACGCTTGCTGCTCGACGATCTGCAATCACACAATAACATCCGCCAGATTGCCCTCGCTCCGCTGGATCAGGGTGCTGTCTCACAGTTGGTGGCCAGTGCCTTACATCGTGAGCCGGTGGAAACGCGTCAGCTGAGTGAAATGCTCTACAACAAAGCACAGGGCAACCCTTTCTTTACCAATGAACTGCTGCGTCATCTGCACAAGGAAGGTGTGATCAGCATGCAGCCAGACAGCGGGCAATGGCACTGGGATCTGGATCTGGTGCACTGGTCAGATGCCAGTAACAACGTCGTTGAGTTTATGCTGGACAACCTGCGGCGACTGCCAGCCGAGACTCAGTATGTACTGAAACTGGCGGCCTGTATCGGCGCAACTTTCGATCTGCACACGCTGGCTGCCATCTACCAGCGCTCCGTTGCCGAAACCGCACAGGCATTGCTGCCGGCACTCAAACAGCACACCGTGCTGCCGCTGCATAGTGACTATCGGCTGATGGGGGTGATCACGGAATCACTGGCGTTCAATCCAGGCTACCGCTTCGAGCACGACCATGTGCAGCGGGCGGCTCATGCGCTGATCGATATTCAGCAGTTGCCGCTGGTGCACCTCTCCATCGGCCGCCTGATGCTGCAACATAATGGCAACCAGTTACCTCCCGAACTGCTGGTTGAGGTGGTTGATCATCTTAACCACGGCCACTTTTTGATCGAGTCTGCGAATGAGCGCCAGCAGCTGGCGGAACTGAATCTGCAGGCGGGGAGGCGCGCAAAACACTCTACAGTCTACGATAAAGCCCTTAAATACCTGCACATTGCCGAGCAGTTATTAGCCGGCGATCCCTGGCGTACCAACACTGAGTTTATGCGCAGCCTGATTGAGGAAACCCAGCAGTGTGCCTACCTTACCGGTAACACCGAAGAAGCGGAAAAGCTGATTGAGGTGATGCTGGAACATGCCGGGTCGGATCTGCAACGCGGCAATATTCTCGCCATTCGCACCCGTCAGTACGCCACACTCGGGCGCATGGAGGAATCGATTCTTTCGGCCATTCAGGGTCTGGCGATGCTGGGTATAAAGTTTACCGAGCAACCGACACTGGAGGATATTGCCAGTGAACGCCAACGGGTCGAAGAAAATCTGCGCGGCAGAAGCATTGCCGAACTGGTTAATGCCGAACGAGTCGATGATCCGGCCACACTAACAGTCATGCGCTTGTACATGGAAATCTTTGCGGCGGCTTTTCTTTCTGGTAGTGGTAACCTGTTTCCCTATCTGGTGTTGAAGGCCGTCAACCTTTCGTTGCGCCGTGGCAATTGCCCTGAGTCTGCCTTTGCCTTTGCTGCCTACGGCATGCTGCTTTGCGGTGAGCTGGATGAACCTGCACTCGGTTATCAATACGGCAAAGTCGGGCTGGCGATTAACGAGCATTTCGATGACCCCACGCTGCGGGCGCGGGTGATCTATGTCTACGCCATGTTTGTGCATCACTGGAGCAACCACTGGTCGAGCCTGACACCCTGGTTCAGCAAGGGTATCGAAGCTGGCTACCAGTCGGGTGATCTGCTTTACCTTGCCTACAGTGCTCAGGACTACATCATCTGGGATCCGACTCTGGATCTGCAAACAGCCTATGAAAAGCATGCTGAAAAACTGCAGATAGTGCGCGAATGCGCCTATCAGGATTCCTTCGATTCAGCCAGCCTGTTTTTACAATTACAACGAAACCTGCTGGGCCTGACTGACTCAGCGAACAGCCTCAGCGACAATAGCTTCGATGAAGTCGAGTGTCTTGCCGGTATGCACAAGCGCCAGTTCATGACCGGTATCGCAAACTATCATATTTACAGTGCCGAGATCTGCCTGCTCTATGGTGATTTTGAGTGCGCGCTGGAACACGTACGGGCACAGGATGCACTGATCAAATCGGTGATGTCGCTGCCGCAGTTAGTGCGTTATTACATCACCGCTTTTCTTACGCTGACTGCTCACTACCCGAACATGAAGGCAGATGAACAGGCTGCAGCACGAGAGCGCCTGCAACGCGACCTCGCGCGCATGACTCTCTGGGCCGATAACTGCGAAGCTAATTTCCGTCATCTTCAATATCTGATGCAGGCAGAACTGAAGCGACTCGATGCTGATCACGAGGCTGCGCTGAATCTATACGATATCGCCATCAATGTGGCACGCAACAGTGGTTTTCTGCGTGACGAAGCAAGCTGCAATGAGCAGGCGGCACGTCACTTGCTGGCGCAGGGACACCGGCGTGCGGCCGAAGGCTATTTACGCAGTGCCTATCATCTGTATGACCATTGGGGTGCAAGGCGTAAAGTAAAACGGTTGGAACAGGAATTCCCGGTGCTGCTTGAACTGCTGCCGGAAACAAGGCAGTCGAAAGTTGAACATCAGATGGATGACCTCGACATGGCTTCGGTGATGAAAGCATCGCGTGAAATCTCCGGTGAGATCGTACTGGAGCCGTTACTGAAGACCACTATGAATATCCTGCTGGAAAACGCCGGTGGTCAGTGGGGTTGCCTGGTGGTTCGGCGCGGAGAGGCGCTGGCTGTTGAAGCGGCAGTGCTGCCTGACACAGGTCTGGCAGTGGACGATTTGCCAGTGCATACGCTAGTGGCTTCGGACCAGGCTCAGCTGCCGCTGCCGGTGATGCTGATTAATCAGGTACTCAATAGCGGTGACGCTATCGTCTTACATGATGCGTCTGCAGAAGCGCCGTACTCACAATATCCCTATATGCTCAAGTTCAATCCGCTATCGGTTATTTGTGTGCCCCTTAACAGGGGCCAGTTTGAAGCGGTTCTGTATATGGAAAATAACCTCTCCAGTGGTGTCTTCACAGAAGCCCGGGTGGAAGTCATTCGGCTTTTGACGGCGCAGGCATCGGTCGCCATTGAAAACGCATGCTTGTACGAGCAGGTACAAAATTACTCCCGAACACTGGAAGAAAAAGTCTCCGAACGGACTGCGCGTCTGGAACAGCTTAATCAGGAACTACAGGATCAGGTCAATCGTGACGGGCTGACCGGTGTGGCCAACCGACGCCGCGGCGATAACTACCTGCAAGAAGTATGGGCACGCCTGCGCCGCGAACAACGACCGCTGTCAGTCATTATGCTGGATGTTGATCACTTCAAACTCTATAACGATAACTACGGTCATCAGGCCGGTGACGACACTCTGGTGGCTGTGGCGCAAGCCGTCAATGCGCAGTTACTGCGACCGGCTGACATGGTGTCACGTTACGGCGGAGAAGAGTTCATACTCATCCTGCCCGATGTCGATTACAAGGGAGCCGTGCAGGTCGGCGAAAAAGTCCGTCAGGCCATTGAGCTGCTGGCCATCAAACATGAGTACTCATCAACAAGTAACCTCGTCACCATCAGTCTTGGTACCGCCACCATGATGCCGGATGTGGATGGCAATATGGAACAGTTAATTCGCCAGGCAGACACCGCGCTTTATAATGCCAAGCGGCTGGGGCGTAACAAACTGTATTCAGCATCGGAAATGATTACAGACCTCTTATAATGATTAGCAACACGCCACAGCTGAAGTAGCCGATACAATTTGGCGGCTGAATAATGCCACGGTGAGCCGGCAGTTAAATGATCAGCGTGTTAAATATAAAGCCAGCACTGCTCTTATCTTTCAGCACCAATCTTCGTCAACCTGTCAGCAACTCTCCGTCATTCCGGCAGTCATTAAGCCGGAATCCACAACCCTAAAAGCAGCAGTCCTCATCCGTCATCCACAACCCGAGCAACCCAAAGACAGCCTCATGAATTATTCACAAAAACACAGAGTCAGTCCTGTTAATGAAGTGTGTGCCGGGGTAGCATCGAATAAAGCAATATGTAACAAGAGCAATGATAAGATTATCGCAGGCAGAAGCTGAAGGATGCTGCCCCGCTAATGACTAATCGTGATCTGTCCCTGAATACTGAATGCATGAGAGTGAGAAAAATAAATGAGTGTGTGGTTGATAGCTTTGATAGCCGGGCTGGCTGTGTTTCTGGTCATTTATTTTTTTTCAGCCTGGGTTGGTCAGGTGTCTAATTTTTATTTTGCGGCCCCTGTTACTATGATGGTTATTGTTTTGGGGCTTGCCTTGTTTGTTTATCACTTTGCTATCAAGCGGCAGGCGATTGTCAGCATTACAAAAGATAATCAGCTAATGGAGCAGTTTAAAGTCGGGCCAGATGGTGATGGCAAGTTCAACAGCAATGACTTTTTCTATATGTATTTTCCATCTGACGGTGGTCAGTCGTCGGTCAGTTATTTTGAGATGCTGAACGAGCTGACCGTGTCTGAAGAATTAAGCCTGTGTCGGGAATATCCGCTGAGGGTGATAAAGGATCAAAAATACCTGATTAAACCTGCCGGCATGGTCAGTATCTGTATAAACAAAAAAGGTCTCTGGCCAAACTGAATAACAAGAAGAACAACCCCGCTTTTTAAAATAATCCATGAGCTTTCCGTCCTGCAAAAGCCGGTCAGGCAGCAAATGAACTGGATGTTACAGACTGGGTCGCGTGGTTTTTAGATGTCTTAGCTCAGGCGATGAAACAAGGCATTAATCGCATAGAGCGTGGCTTTGCCAAACGGTATTAACCGGGTGACAGGTAAAAATACTGAACCGTTTATTAGACGGCATGGGCGAAGAATTTCAGCAAGGTATCAACGCCAGCAAATATAAAAGCCTGGCCGGTGTCAGTAAAGCAACCGCAATCCGAGACCTGACTGAGCTAGTCAACAAAGGGTGCCTCAAACAATTACCGGGTGGTGGTCGCAGCACGCGTTATGTTGTCGTCACATAGCAATTGTAAAGTTGTTCTATTCCTTATTTTTAATGCTAATCACGCTGAAAGCCTGCAAGCAAATACCCGGCGTAATAATAAACTCCGGTGCGGGTTTAATATTGGCTGGAGAGTCTATGGGCTGGCAGGGTTTGTGTGTTGAGTAGTCACTTACATAAAAACACCGGGCCAGGGTTTTTAATAAAATGCGTGAGCCTAAGTTTTAAATTTGCCTGAGAAGAGAAAGTTTAAAATTGACAAACAGGTCGTTTTTTGATCATATAAACGGCATTAACTGAAAAAGGCTAACCCGTTCGTGAGGATGGGGGCGCAAAGTAACCGGTCTTGATTCAATATCAAGAGAGCGGGACTGCCAGAAAATCATATCTCATTAGCAGAATGCTCCTTCTGGTTTAAACACAATAATAACAACCGGCAGGGAAGTATCATGCAAAACATTTTAAAGTCGTACGTCTTACATAAATTTTGGGGTCATCTTCGTAGCGTTACTGTTATATCAGGTCTTCTGCTGCTTACTGCCTGCGGAGGAGGCGGAGGCGGCACTGGCGGTGGTTCTGCCCCGGGTACTGGCGATAACGGTGGTGTCATAACAGGTGGTGATTCGATAAGCACACCGGCAACATTAGAAGTGACAAGCACTTATAGTGATACCCTGAGTCCGGTTGGCACAGCTTATTATGCCTTCACGACTATTGATGGCGCCTTCAAATATACGATGGATTTATCTGGCCTAAGCGGGACTGTTAGCTGGACCTTGTATACTGATGCCGCCTACAGCAACAGTATTGATAGCTGTTATCAGTCCAGTGAAAACTATGATTGTGACTCACCAACACTCGATGCCAATACAACCTACTATTTAAGTGTGATGGATGTATCAGGTGCCGCTAATAGTTTTAATATTAATATCCAGGCAATTCTGCTCAGTGAAGGCAGCTACACGACGCCTGTAGCACTGACGGTCGGTACACCACATTTGGGTACACTCGGACCCAAGCTTTATAGCAGCAGTGTAT
>Ga0224506_10003642_pt1 | contig 10148 bp, 7 predicted proteins | sample SF_Jan12_sed_USG_2_FD_169108 | JGI IMG/M metagenome (GOLD analysis project Ga0224506, IMG submission 169108) | Sediment microbial communities from San Francisco Bay, California, United States - SF_Jan12_sed_USGS_8_1 | ecosystem: Environmental > Aquatic > Marine > Sediment | place: USA...
CTATACCTTTGAAGTTAAAATTACTGATCAAGAGTTAAACACGGTTACAGCTAGCTGGCAGGTTGTTATCGACGCGAGTAAGTTTCTATTTATTCAGGATGGTTATGCGGGCACCAAGGTCGGCACCATTGATCAACCACTAGAAGACATCGCGGACTGGTATAAAGGGGATCGCACCGATACAACTTACCATAATCGAATCGTTGTCTTTCGTGGTGGTAACTACAATCTGATTGGCGATCCTCGCAACGGTAATAACATCCGTCTCGATACCGCAACTAAGACAGCCAGCCTCATCGGCTATCCCGGTGAAACACCAATTATCGATTGCTCTAAGGCAAAGATTCTTACTGATGATGGCCTTGATGACATCTTTGTTGCTGACATCCGTTGGGAAAATGGGCGTCAGGATGTCCCTAACGCGCATTTCTTCTGGGCCATCGGTGATATCAACCGTGCCACATGGTGGCGCAATCACTTCCATAACCTTGGCCCTGGATTAGTGGGCACAGACAACACGATGCCCGTCTTTGTCAGTGCCACATCATCGTTAAAAGAAAACATACTCTACAAGGAAAACAATCATACCCAAATTAATAACATTGACTATAACGGCGCATACTTTGAGGCATATTTCAGCAACTATGTTTTAATTGAGCAGAATATTGCGAGCGACAGCGCCACGGAGTCTGGCTTTTACGCCAAAGGTACACGCGCCTATGTTTCTATACGAGCAAACACGGCTATTAATAATGTCCGAGGAGTACAGCTTGATGTCGGCAATGGTACAGAAGCAGGTGTAGGCATTATACCGCATGACCATGAGATCTGCTGGAACAATGTAAGAGCGCCACTTGATAATGCACTAATGATGTCTGCAAGTAATGACTATGCTGGCATATTCTATAGTACACATCTCTATCGCAACACCATTGTAGCTGACACTGCCTGGGTTCGTTTTCTTGGTGCTGAAAATTATAAAGTCGATGGCAATGTTGTGATCACGAATGATATGTATTCACCACTGTCTCGCTGGAATACCAGCATCATGGATAGTGACTATGTATCCAACCTGACCAGTGATGGCACCGAACAGTTTGTTGATGTTGAAGGGAAACTACAGGGTGAATTTCGCACACTGTATCTTGGCACCCATGGGCATGAGGTCGCGTTCTAGTATATTAACTCGTTCCTGTATTTCTGGTTCCCACGGTCTCCGTGGGAATCCTTACTACACAACAACATAAGCCATATGTCTTCCCACGCGGAGCGGGGGAACGAGGTCAAAATTATTTTTCCTCATATATACATCTCATCGATATGACTGGCTTTTTTACATACAGCTAATTCTGAGTTCTTTCCCAATCTGCAACCGGCCCGTGGACTTTTGTAAACATAGGATGCAGCAAGATTCGACGACTTTCATTTAGTGCTCGGTAACGTTGTTTATCCCTAACAGAAAGTTTGCCTAATAAATGGTTTACCTCGTATTCAATCTGTCCACGACTCACACTAATACTTGAACGATAATAACGATTTGTGATTTTACTGCGGTCAAAGCAATACCCTCGGCGCTCTGCTTCTTCTACTACCCCTCGCAAATATGTTGCTATGGCTCCTATCGAATGGCCTGTGTCTTTAAACCTGATTAACTGAGGATGATTTGTGTAGCCACGGGTATGTCCTAACAAAACTTTCTGGGCTAGCAAGCCCTCACGCCACAGGGCTAATAGACCTTTAACATCGAGATACTGTGGGTGAAGAGACCAGAGGCGCATAATAAAAATATTAACAGAGGCAAGAACAGGATACACATTAGTCTTGAATTCTTTTCAACAACTTTTGTTAACTTATGTAATCGAACCAACTTTAACCCCTAATCTATCTACAAAAAAACGCCGCAATAAATGCGGCGTAAAACTACAATGAATAAATTGTTTTTTTATGATTCGTCTTTAGACTTCACCAGGCCTCTTTCTTCTTTAATCGCCTGAATGCGATCATCGACGCATTCTTTTGCATACCAGGCTGGGTCTTCTGCATCACGCGCATCTGCTTTACATGCGGCCTTGATTTCATCAATTTCTGCCTGCTGGATACCTTCATTTTCCGCCGCTACAGCCTGGAATCCGGTACCAAACAAAGCAAACAACATGGCAAGCATACTTAATTTCATTTTCATTTCATTCAAACTCCGTCAAAACAGTGTTAAATGGCTTATCTAGCCGAGTTCGGTTTAACGCTAAACCTTAACTGCCTTTTAGTTGAGTTTTAGCTAAATTGAAAACGAAATTTTATGATGATTTTTATCACAAAAATCAATCCATCGGCTTGTATGATTGTCGTGATTTGAGTCTATAATCAGAAAATAACAACCGCAGGTTTCAGCATGGACATAGTCGCACTAAAAACCTTTCTTGAGGTTAACCGCACCCGGCATTTCGGCCATGCTGCCAATAATCTCTATGTCAGCCAGTCAACGGTCAGTGCCCGGATTAAACTGCTTGAAGATCAAATAGGTATGCCACTGTTCGTGCGTCAGCGCAACAACATCCAGCTCACTGATGCCGGCCAACGCCTGATTCGTTACGCCGAAAACATTGTCACCAACTGGACCCGCGCCCGGCAGGAGATCGGCATTAGTGATGAAAATCATATCCCGCTGGTTGCTGGTGCTTCGTCCAGTCTGTGGGATTCGATTCTGCAGGAGTGGATACTCTATCTGTATCAGGCTTACCCGATGCTATCGCTGAATGCTGAAGTCCACGCACCAGAGGTTCTACTGCGCCGTGTCCTGGAACGTTCGATGGACATCGCTTTTGTCTTTGACGACCCACAATCTCCTGATCTTGAATGTCTTGAACTTGCCCATGTGCCACTGCTTCTGGTTTCAACCCAAAGAGAGCAAACGGTAGAACAGGCCATGAGTGAAAATTATATCTTTGTCGACTGGGGCAGCTCCTTTGTCAACGCCCATGCCCGATATTTTCCTGACATCCCTATTCCATCTATGCGCGTCATGTTAGCGAGACTCGCGCGCGACATGTTACTTAAGCGCGGTGGCAGTGCCTACCTGACTGAACCTATGGCAAGTCGCTATCTTGAGTCTGAACAACTCTATATTGTTAATGATGCCCCCATCATCGGCCGCGTTGTTTATGGCCTATATCACAATCAAAATGCGCAACCCAATCTTTTAAAACACGCCTGCCAATATTTCAGTACCACTGCCAACATTTTCCAGTTTGACGAAACTGCTTGAAAAATTTGAAGCACGTCTCATTTATATATACTAAATAAATGTGTCTAAAGAGGAGCAAATAAAGCCTCTCACGCAGCTGTTTCAGACTGGTACATCAATCGATTATTCCAATCGTCACCATTTGAATTTATCAATTCAATAGTTTTAATTCCTGTGCATACTTAGGGGGCACTTGTGCAACATCTTAAATTATTGGAGAACGAAATGATCAAACGCACAGCCATGCTGGTTACTTTGCTTGCTGTTATGTCAGTAGGTTTTAATTCAGCAAATGTTCAGGCAGCAGACAAACAGATGACTGCTTGTGAGAAAAAAGCAGAGAAAAAGAAATTTAGTAGCGATAAAAAGAAAGCTGCATATATCAAAAAATGTGAAGCTAAAAAGAGTAAATAACTTTTGATCTGTATCAAGCCCTGTCAGAAATGGCAGGGCTTTTTTTATGGTTGAGCATATGCAATCTGATTAGTTAATTCTCTGGTTCTCATGGTCTCCATGGAACCCATACCACACTTCAACATAGCACCCGTATGCGTTCCCACGCGGAGCGTGGGAACGAGGTAGTAACCACCGACACAGCAATCTGGATTCCGGCCTATGCCGGAATGACGAGACTAGTTACTCTGGATCATAGCCAAGATTTGGTGATAGCCACTTTTCAGCCTCGGCCAGCTTCATGCCTTTGCGTTTGGCATAGTCCTCGAGCTGATCACGATTGATCTTACCAACAGCAAAGTAAGATGAATCCGGATGTGAGAAGTACCAGCCACTAACAGAAGCAGCGGGGTACATGGCTTTGGATTCGGTGAGTTTACAGCCGGTTGTTTTTGCAGCATCTAATAGCTCAAACAGTTTGTCCTTCTCTGTATGTTCGGGGCAGGCGGGATAACCCGGCGCAGGTCGAATACCCTGGTAGTTTTCTCGAATCAGTTTATCGTTGTCGAAATTGTCTGAGTTCATGGCCGTGTCTGGTGACCAGTCACCCTTTTCGAAGCCCCAGTTAATATGACGCACACGATCATGCATATGTTCGGCAAAGGCCTCGGCAAAACGATCCGCCAGCGCCTTGACCATGATGCTATGGTAATCGTCATGTTGTTTTTCAAAGGCCTTGGCCTTTTCTTCCGCACCATGAATGGTAACAACGAAGGCACCCATGGCATCTTTTTTACCGGATGACTTCGGTGCGACAAAATCAGCAATGGAGCGATTGGGTTTACCCGGTGGCCGCTCGGTCTGCTGACGGGTTTCATTCAGGGTCAATCTGACTTGACCCTTGTCATCATAGATTTCGATATCGTCATCATTAACCTGATTCGCTGGGAATAAACCTACAACAGCCTGAGCCTTAAACCATTTTTCATCGATGATCTGCGCCAGCATCTTCTGTGCATCATCGTATAGCTTTTTAGCCTCTTTACCTTTTTCAGCATCATCGAAAATCTTCGGATAACTTCCGCGCATTTCCCAGGTATGGAAGAAAGGCGTCCAGTCGATATAAGGTGCAAGATAGGCCAGCGGCATATCATCAAAACTTTGCAGCCCCATGTCATTTGGAACAGGTGGTGTGTAGTTGTCCCAGTCGATCTTTGTTTTGTTCTTGCGCGCTTCTTCAAGCGTTAACCACTTGGTCTGTTGACGACGACCGGCATGGGCTTCACGCACCTTGACGTAATCTTCGGTGATCCCATTCAGGTACTTCGTACGAGTGGTATCACTGATCAGGTTCTGTGCCACACCGACGGCACGGGAGGCATCCTTCACCCAGATGGCCTGGCCTTTATTAAAGACAGGATCGATCTTCACCGCAGTATGCGCCTTGGATGTGGTGGCACCACCGATTAACAAAGGAATGTCCATGTCGAGTCGCTCCATCTCCTTGCCGATGTGCACCATTTCATCAAGGGATGGGGTAATCAGACCAGACAGGCCGATGATGTCGACATTCTCTTCTTTGGCTTTCTTGAGGATGTCATTGGCGGGCACCATCACGCCCATGTCGATGACTTCAAAGTTATTACACTGTAGTACCACGCCAACAATGTTTTTGCCGATGTCATGCACGTCACCTTTCACAGTGGCCATGAGAATCTTGCCCGCTGCTCTCGCACCTTCTGATTTTTCCGCTTCGATATAAGGTAACAAATAGGCTACGGCCTTTTTCATCACGCGAGCAGACTTCACCACCTGGGGCAGAAACATCTTGCCATCACCAAACAGGTCACCCACCACGTTCATGCCATCCATCAATGGCCCTTCGATCACTTCGATAGGACGGGCAAACTGCTGGCGCGCTTCTTCGGTATCTTCATTCACAAAGGTGTCGATACCCTTGACCAGGGCATGTTCCAGACGCTTGGCAATCGGCCAGCTGCGCCATTCGAGATCTTCTTTCTTTTCTGCAGTGGAACCATCGCCCTTGTACTTGTCGGCGATCTCTAGCAGGCGTTCGGTGGAATCGGGACGACGATTCAGCACCACATCTTCGACTCGTTCGCGCAGCTCTTCCGGCAGGTCATCATAGATGGCCAGCTGACCGGCGTTGACAATCCCCATGCCCATACCCGCCTTAATGGCGTGATAGAGAAACACCGCATGAATGGCTTCACGCACCGGGTTGTTGCCACGGAAGGAGAAGGAGACGTTGGAAACACCGCCACTGATTAATGTGTGAGGTAGCGTTTCCGTGATCTTGCGCGTCGCCTCAATAAAGTCGACGCCATAGTTATTGTGTTCCTCAATACCGGTTGCGACGGCAAAGATATTGGGATCGAAAATGATGTCTTCCGCCGGGAAGCCAACCTGTTCGGTAAGAATCTTATAGGCACGGCTACAAATTTCGACTTTACGCTCAAAGGTATCGGCCTGTCCGACCTCATCGAAGGCCATGACGATCACCGCTGCACCATAGCGACGACAGAGCTGGGCCTGCTTGATAAAGTTTTCTTCGCCTTCCTTCATGGAAATGGAATTGACCACGCCCTTGCCCTGAATACGCTTCAGGCCTTCTTCGAGAATGGGCCACTTGGAGGAATCGATCATCACTGGTACGCGAGAGATATCTGGTTCACTGGCAATGAGATTCAAAAACGTGCCCATGGCCGCCTGACCATCAAGCATGCCCTCGTCCATGTTGATATCAATGATCTGCGCGCCGTTCTCCACCTGCTCCCGCGCTACGGTGAGGGCCTCGTCGTACTGCTCTTCGAGGATCAGGCGTTTGAATTTGGCGGAACCGGTGACGTTGGTACGCTCACCGACATTCACAAACAGGGAGTCTTTGGTGATATTGCAGGGCTCCAGACCCGACAGGCGGGTGGTGTGGTCATTGGCCTTTGGCTGGCGAGGTGGGTACTTACTCACCGCATCAGCAATGCATTTGATATGTTTCGGGGTGGTTCCACAGCAGCCACCGATGATATTCAGGTACCCGTTCTTGGCCCAGTCCTCGATCTCCTCAGCCATCTGTTCCGGGGTTTCGTCATACTCACCAAACTCGTTGGGCAGACCGGCATTGGGGTGGGTGTTGATATGGCAGTTGGCCATGCCGGCAATCTCTTCGATATGCGGGCGCAGTTCCTTGGCACCCAGGGCGCAGTTGAAGCCAAAGCTGATGGGCTCGATGTGGCGCAGGGAGTTATAGAAAGCTTCGGCGGTCTGGCCGGACAGGGTACGGCCCGACGCATCGGTAATGGTGCCGGAGATCATCACCGGCCATTTTCTACCCTGTTCTTCAAAGAATTCATCAATCGCAAACAGTGCCGCCTTGGCATTGAGGGTATCGAAAATGGTTTCGACCAACACGATATCGGCACCACCCTCGATCAAGCCTTTCAAGGCCTCAGTATATGACTCACGCAGTTGATCAAAGGTAACGTTACGGAAGCCGGGATTGTTTACATCAGGTGAAATGCTGGCGGTACGGTTAGTGGGCCCTAACACACCGGCCACAAAGCGGGGCTTATCGGCTGTGGCAATCTCATCACAGGCCTCGCGCGCGACCTTTGCCGCCGCTACGTTCATCTCATACACCAGCTCTTCCATCTCATAGTCAGCCATAGAAATAGAATTGGCATTGAAGGTATTGGTCTCGATGATATCGGCCCCGGCCTCCAGGTAGGCCTTATGAATATCCTTGATGATCTTCGGCTGACTCAGCACCAGCAGGTCATTATTGCCTTTGACATCACAATGCCAGTCGGCAAATCGCTCACCCCGATACTCGACTTCATCCAGCTTATAGGTCTGGATCATGGAACCCATGGCACCATCGAGGACAAGAATACGTTGTTTAAGGAGTTGTTCGAGACTGGCCATTAAAACTTACACCCTGATTTTTAAAGAGATGTAAGTTTAGCATGACAGAAACAATATGCCTAAGCGTCACAAAGCAGTCTATATTTTTTAACTTCGAGTCTAGGCAGAATTTGCAGGTTTAGGGTTTATAACAGGCGTAATTGAAAATTCAGCAGTGTCAGCTTTATCTACAGGACTCTCCTCTTCTTCGCTTAACTCACACTGAATGTAATAGCCGGGTTTGATTTTACTTTGAGACTTGGCAATATACATCTTCTCATCAGCACGCCGGACCAGAGTATCGGCATCACAGATTTCTCCACTGCCTGTCATTGCAATGCCAATGCTAAAACTGATTTCATTCTTCGTTTCCTGTTTATGTGCCTCAATAATTCGTTCACATAGATTTTTTGCTTCTGTAATCGTTGTCCTTGGCAATATTAAACAAAATTCATCGCCACCATAGCGACAGGCAATATCGGATTCTCTGGCCTGCATCAACATAATCTGACCAACCTGAAACAGCACGGCATCGCCTTCTTTATGCCCATGTGTATCATTTAATATTTTGAAGCCATTTAAATCAAAATAAACTAGCGTAAGTGGCTCGCTATACCGCTCGGCATTGGCTAGCTCGCGGCGCAGGTGCTCATAAAAACCACGTTGATTAAATAATTCTGTGAGCTCATCTTTGCGAGAGAGATCATGGAGCTGACGTGTCCGCTGGTTGATGGTTTCCTCAAGTGAAGAGGTATATTCTTCCAGTTCATCTTTTGCAATATTGACTTCTGATACAAGTGAATAAATGTATGTATCAAACACCAGTTGAATATCAAACATTAATAACTTGTTTAAGGCGGATTGTAAGTCACGCACACCGTCTTCATTCATTCGTCCGAAGTAGTGCATAGCAATAGCCTGATAAACCACATCTTTTAACTGATGAATGGCAGCAAGATAATACTTCGGAGCCAGACCAATTCGCATATGGACTTTACCAATACGTAAACGGCGATTGACATAATCACTATCATAATAACCATCAAACAACTCTAGAATATAGCGCCGCATCGAATTTTCAAGACGCAGCATAGTTTCTGAGTCGCCGATTAAAAGAGTCGTGCCCGAATCCTGAGTAATATGTTCGTAAAAGTTCTTAACGATTCCATCTATATATTTAGTCACTAGCGGCTTAAACGATTTAAGCGCCTTGGCATCAGTATCAGTAAAATCGAGTAATGCTTTGCGTTTTTCGATCTCACGATCATTAATATGTAGTTGTTCTGCTAGTGACTGGTTAACCTGATCCATGTCTATTCCTATATGCTGATACGACAAAGTTAAACTACGTTTCAGAACATATATCGTCACAAACTGTTATGGATTAATTTTTTAACGTGTCATGACACATTAATTAACAATCTGAACTAATTATCAGGTAAATATGCTATGGGAAAGTAGATAAAACTCGTGATAAATAAGTAGTAAGCAGACACTGATAAGCAACATAGCAAACATGCGCGCATGTTTACCTTTGATGACGTTAACCGTAAATGGAAAGCGCATTCGCGCCGGTGGCATGCGTGCAGACATAATTCCGCGATAAGCAAACCAGATTAAAAAGATCATCGGCAAACTCCGCGCCATGGCAAAGGCCATGCCTGCGACAACAATCTTCTGCTGGTTTAACTCAGGGATACCGAGTGGATCGTCACTGTTATATAAGAATGACAATAACAGGTCGATCATGGGCTCAAGCCAGAGGAGGAATAATATATAGAGTGCGATCAGTATAAACAGGGTTTTACGTAATGGAATATCTGCCTGGATGAATTCGGGCTGCTGCTTGCGCATTGGTCTTAGCACTGCTCCCAGGGCAGGCCATCAAAACGCCAGCCGGCCAGCGTGCTACGGTGATGATTATCATCCAGCTCACCCTCAAAACCATCGGCAATATTATAGACCTGACCAAAGCCTTCCCTGATCAGCAGTTCACCCGCCTCGAGTGAGCGCTTACCACTGCGGCAGATCAACAGAATCGGAACATTTTGACCTGATTTATGATCCAGCCCGCCAAGAATGAGCTTGCGAATCTCTGCGGCAAAGTGTGGATTGACGTTCCAGTCCGGCTCATCAATCCAGGCGATATGAATCGCACCGACGGGATGGCCAATAAATAGAAACTCCATCTGCGAGCGCACATCGACCAGCAGCGCTTTGGGCTCATCCTGAATCAGCTGCCAGGCCTGTTTTGGTGAGAGAGTTTTTACCTGAGAATCCGCCATAGCTCTATCCTACTCCGCAGATATAAAAAGTATAGGCTGCTGCGCAGAAAAAATTTCACCAAATCTGTAACCTGCTACCCGCTTCATTCGTCATAGCCATAACAACCAACAATAACTGTCTTGGAGGACAGCATGACGAAACTAAAACATCTTACAATTGGCTACTTATTAACCATTTTACTGTCTGCCTGTGGTGGTGGTGGGGACGGGGGCGGCGATTCCGCAGGCAATAATAATAATGGCGCAGGTCAATATGACCTGGTTGATTACTTCTTCCATGAAAATCTGGCCGTGACAAACAGTACTGT
>Ga0224506_10003643_pt1 | contig 10147 bp, 9 predicted proteins | sample SF_Jan12_sed_USG_2_FD_169108 | JGI IMG/M metagenome (GOLD analysis project Ga0224506, IMG submission 169108) | Sediment microbial communities from San Francisco Bay, California, United States - SF_Jan12_sed_USGS_8_1 | ecosystem: Environmental > Aquatic > Marine > Sediment | place: USA...
TGACATTAAAACGGATCGCCAATGACTCACCATCCAACAAACAAATTATTAACTGTCCTTTTGAGCAATGATGGCGAACACCCGGTGATGAATACGCAATGGATTGGTTGGATATTGCTCTGCTAACATCGCTTGTAATTGATCAGTGAATATCGCTCGGCCTTGTTCCGATAACGAACTGATACCGGCACTTGCTCTAATCCTTGCACACCAGTCATCGTGAGAATATATAACTGGGTGTTCAAAAGAAAAGGTTTCAATATCGCCAAATCCGGCATCGACTATGTCTTTCAGAAAGTGACCGTGAACACCATCACCACCCTCATAATGCCATGCTGGATTGGACGCCATAATAAGCTTCTCGGTTGCTTCAACCACATTGTCTTTGAGTGGAATCCAATCGAAATGGGCAATCACCAGTTTTCCATCGGGAGCCAGTAACCTGCTAACTTCTCTCAATACCGCCTTATGTTCAAACCAATGCCAACATTGGCCCGCTGCGATCACATCAAACTCGCCACCACTTAGCGGTATATCTTCTGCTTTCGATCCAATGAACTCAACATCAACACCTTCCTGAATAGCCAGAATTTTTGCTTGCTCCAACATTCTCTCATCGGCATCCAAACCGACTACCTGACATCCACGAGCTGCGAATTGACGAGCAAGGGTTCCGGTTCCCGTGCCAATATCCAGAATTTTTTGTGTTGGAAGTCCAATGCCGAAGTGAGCTAAGCGATCAAATAGTTTAGAGGGGAAGCCCGCACGTGATTTAGAATAATCACTGGCCACGACTCCGAATGATGTAGCTGAAATCTGATTCATAAAAGACTGCCTCATGCCTTGGTTATAAATTGAGTTAACACCTGTCTGTTCCGGACAACGGCAAGCTCATGGTTACATCAAAATTGACACCATTTGATTGATATCTTCCCGACGGTTTTCCAGTGCCGTGAGAATATTATTTTCCTTTACTTCCTTTACCATCGCCGGCATTTTATGAAATGCCGCAATGTCTTCAATATCAGGTAAGTCGTCACCCGATTGCTGCCACAATATCGATTGATACAGTCCCAGGTTTATGACATCGACCAATTCCATCTTGTCACTCTCAGAAAGTGACCATTGTCCGATTCCCTTTAATACATCAACATAAACACCAGTCATGCCCCACTTATTCAACATAATGATACCCAGTGATTTACTGTATTCACGACACAATCGAATATAAGTAGCTCTATCTGGTACGGTGTCCACCTGGTTTAACGCGGATAGCACTGCGAGTGTGCCCACCTCAGTTAGCAAGCTTGTCACCATAACCTGACCCGCATCTGGAAAGCGTATTAATTTTGCAATCACACCACTCATGGTAGCCTTGGTAATCAGCCGGTTCCATGCAGATTGATACAACGCCTTTAATTGAGGGTTCTTCATGGTGTATAGACTTTTAACACTATGAAGCATGACGATTTCATTGAGCCTGGACATACCTAATATGCTCAGAATGCCTTCCAAATCTTTGGGTTTAGCGGCCGTATTAAACAGGGGGTTGGATACATTTTTAATAATCAAAGCACACAGGGCCGGGTCTTTTTCAATAATAGCCACTAGCCGCCGATTAGTGGTGTTTGGGTTTGATATTTCTTGCCGAACCTTAAGGGTTATTGAAGGCAAACTTGGCAGACTTTCAGTACCCGTCATGACCTGTTCAATCACGGTTCGGTATACTGAATAATGGGATAAATCGCTGGCGTCCATCTCGTCATCTCCTCCAATTGATACATCATCCTAATTTGATCCAATCAAGATTAACACCCTTATTGAATCACCTTGCAAATCCCTCCGGGAACCATGGCCACCAACTGTAACATTTCCAACTCCAATAATGCCGACTGCAAGGTTTCATGGGCGAGTTCAGTCAATAGCAATAAGTCATCAAATGATATTGGGTCAAATGTCAGTTGGGAAAACACCCTGTTAGCTTCATTAGAAGCATCAAGCACGCCAGGTACCACATCTTCTGCGTCCAAGGTCGCCGTTACGGTCGTCGAATCCAAACGCGATAGATCCATTAACAAGTCATCGGCATCCAGGATTAGTTTAGCACCCTGTTGAATCAAGCGATGTCCACCCCGGGCCATTGGGTTAAACATGCTACCGGGTAGCGCAAAAACTTCACGACCCTCTTCAAGTGCCATCTGCGCCGTAATCAACGACCCCGATTTTTCTGCCGCCTCAATCACGAGTGTGCCCTGACTAAGTCCGGCTATAATCCGATTCCTTTGAGGGAAGTATCCAGGTCTGGGCAATGTACCCAATGGGAATTCAGAAACCAAAAGCCCGGCTCTTGGTATGTCTTGATACAGTTTGTAATGATTTTTTGGATAAATCACATCAACACCGCAGCCCATAACAGCAACGGTCGACAAATCTTGTTGCACACATGCCTCATGCGCTAATCCATCTATACCCTTTGCAAGTCCACTGACCACCACCCAGCCACTTTGACTAATTTTTTGACTAAGATGATAGGCAGAGTCCAACCCATATCGCGATGCACTCCTGGCGCCAACGACCGCGAGCATGGGTCGCTTTAAACAAGACAGCTGTCCCACTAAATATAAAATTGCCGGAGGGTCATAGATATTTTTTAGCGGCTTGGGGTAATCCGGGCACTCAGGGCTTATAATATGATGACGGTCGCTACTTTCAAGCCATACCAAATCCTCTAGCGCTTTTTGGGCTAAGCCGGAATCCAACCCAAGCGTCTGCCACTGCTGAAGCTGGGAACATCCTTTCGCGGGTAACCTGATTTTTTGACGCCAAAAACTAATGGGTTGTTGAATCAGCTCATCGCTTTTAGCATTTAATGAACGCGCTAATCTCTGCTTGGCTGGTCCCAAACCCGATACATGGTGAAGTAGAAGATGAGAAAACAAACGATGTGATTGCACCTGACATTCCTTGTCTAAGCAATGAGAATCTGAAGCACCTCAGATTCAGAAACAAAACAGGCCTGATTAAAGGCCCGTTTAATGAAACCACCAGCATCCTGCCAGCAGTCAGCAATTATTCTATGACCCTGAACCTGGTGATCGAACTTCATCACCGATCTTCATAGGTTTACGAGCATCCAACACCAAGCCATAGGATAACTTATTAAAGGTTTTAAATACCATTAATACGCCAGCTTTCTCGGAAGGCAGTCGAACAATCTCTTTGGCAACCGGATCGTCAATTAGCGCGCCTCGACGCCAGATGTGGAAAATATTGCCCGCCTCAATATCGTCTCTTTCACCCAGGTTAAGTAACACTACGTCAAACTGACCAATGGAACTCACGCCCCGTAATACCGACAAAATAAATCCGCGGGTATTTAGATCAGGTGCACTGGGCAAATAGGTGCCGACAACAGCGTCTTGCTCAGTTGTCATCAAACGATCTTGCAAGCGTATATTTTCTAAAGAGCGCTGAACCTGCAGAGTCGCAACCGAACCTGACATGCCTATGAATTCGGCCATACCCAGACTTCGGGCTTCATAACCGAGGAATTCTTTCGTTTCAGGATCATAATAGGGGGCACCCGGACGAAAGACTTCGTACGCCGGCAAGGGCTCATCACCAAAATCTCCGCGGGCATATATTTTATCACCGGCACCAATGACGATTCGGCCTTCTTCTCCACCCAGAATATAGGGTGAATTCTTTAATTCATCTTCACTAACGATACGATTATCAGTCAGAAATCCGGCAATCTGATCGCGCGGAATCGCAGAGATAGCACCAAAGATAGGGCTAACGCGGACCTTGGGAGTTAGTTTCACAGGGCCCGTTGTTTCTGCCGGGGTTACTTTCTCAGTTCGGGTAATCGTGGTGATTTTAGTTTCACCGCCTACCGTAACCAAGCCCAGAACATCGCCGGGATATATAAGATGAGGATTCTCAATTTGGGGGTTTAGGTGCCAGATATCCGGCCAAAGCCAGGGGGTTTCCAAAAACATATTGGAAATATCCCATAGGGTGTCGCCTTTCACAACGACGTAACGAGCAGGAATATCATCCCGCAACGCGACAACATCTGCCCACAAAGACGTTGAAATCAATAGCCCTAAAAAGGCAATCCGCAGTTTCCTCATGGCGGTGATCCCTTGTATAATTTACGAATTCAATTAGATGTTACTCAAAACGGATTCAGCCTACTACTGCAACCCGTTTTGTACAACTTGATGCAAATTTTTATCAAAATATTTCGTTAGCTTACAGCAATATTAACGCAATAGGCATAAACTACATATATTCTGATTACAGATTAGCAATAAAATTAACTTTTATCTTAGCAGTCAATGCTCTAAGAACCTATTTTAAACTGAATTCTTATGCCAATACTCGAAATACTGGAATTTCCAGACACTAGATTACGAACGAAAGCCAAGCCTGTTAAAGAGGTTACTGACGTCCATAGACAGCTTGTCGATGACATGCTGGAAACCATGTATGAAGCTCCAGGAATTGGACTTGCTGCTACTCAGGTAAATGTCCATGAGCGCATCATGGTCGTCGACATCTCCGAAGAACAGAATGAGCCTCATGTATTCATCAACCCGGAAATTGAAACCCTGGGTGAAGACATTCATTATCAAGAAGGCTGTTTATCAGTACCCGGCTTTTATGAAGACGTGACTCGCATTGATAAAATCAAGGTGAAAGCACTGGACCAAAACGGTGAAGCTTTCGAACTTATCGCTGAAGATTTATTCGCTATATGTATACAGCATGAGCGTGACCATTTAGACGGGAAACTTTTTGTCGATTACATTTCAAATTTGAAACGTACCCGAATTAAAAAGAAACTCGAAAAAATTCATAAAGAACAGGCTGCCGCCCGATAACTCTTCAGGATCATACATGTCCGAACCATTACGCATTATTTTTGCCGGCACGCCTGATTTTGCCGCCAGTCATTTAAAAGCGCTCCTGGACGCCGATCATCAGATCATCTGTGTCATGAGTCAACCTGACCGCCCAGCCGGTCGTGGTAGAAAATTAATGCCGAGTCCGGTCAAGCAGGTCGCTATCGAACATGATATCCCTGTCTGGCAACCTGTCAGCCTCAAAACAGAAGAGGCTCAGGAACAATTCAAAGCACTTAATGCCGATCTTATGGTCGTCGTAGCCTATGGATTAATTTTGCCCAAGGTGATTCTCGACGCACCTGCAAAAGGCTGTATCAATGTTCATGGCTCAATTCTTCCGAATTGGCGCGGTGCAGCCCCTATTCAACGGGCTATTATGCGGGGAGACACATACAGCGGCGTGACCATCATGCAGATGGACGTCGGACTGGATACCGGAGACATGATTATTAAATCCGAGTGTCCGATACTGGTGACAGACTCATCGGCTAATTTGCATGATCGCCTCATTGAAGTTGGCTGCCCGGCATTACTAAAAACCATAGACCTGATTGCCAGTGACAGGGTTACAGCCGAGAAACAAAACAACGACCTGGCGACCTATGCCCACAAACTCTCAAAAGAAGAAGCAGAACTAAACTGGTCTCTGAGCGCAACAGAGTTACACAACCAGATTCGAGGTATGAATCCCTGGCCGGTGGCATCCACCTTACTCGGAGAAGACCGGTTACGTGTATGGGCCGCCGAAGTCATAACGAGTGACGGCGGCAGCGATCAGGCCGGAACCATCGTCAATATCGATAAACAGGGTCTGGACATTCAATGTGGCCAGGGTCAATTACGCATTTTAAAAGCACAACTACCTGGCGGAAAAGCAATGGCTGCATCCGATTTACTCAACAGTAAACGTGCGCTGTTCGAAGCGCAGATCAAGTTAGGTTCACAATGAACACTCGCTCCCACGCTGCAAAAATGTTAGCCGCAGTCATTGAAGACGGCCAATCATTAACGACATTACACCGACAGGCAGAAGATGAATTAGAACAGGCCGAATTATCCCATATCAAATACCTGACGTTCGTTGCCTGCCGCTTCTTTTACCGTTATCAGGCGGTACTGGATCAGTTGATGGAAAAACCATTCAAGGCAAAAGATTCTGATATTCTGGCCCTGGTGGTGATGGGTATGCACGACCTGACACTGAAAGACAAAGCGGATCATGCCGCCATAAATGAAACCGTCGAAGCCGTCAGAGCATTAAAAAAGGAATGGGCCAGCAAGTTGGTCAACGCACTATTGCGCCAGTGGCAACGCATGCAATCAGAAGCAGAATTGCCCTGGGAGTCTGATATCCGCTTCGAATCAGCGCACCCGGGTTGGATCGCAAAGAGAATACGTAAAGCCTGGCCAGATAATTATGCCAGTATTGAAAACGCCAATAACTGTCAGGCACCCATGACCATTCGTGTCAATCGCCTCCAGACGACCCGAAACGAGTATCTGGAAAAGCTCGCCGCGGTTAATATTTTGGCAACACCGACCCAGATGTCACCCGACGGTATTCAACTGGAAAAACCCTGCTCAGTAAATGATCTCCCCGGGTTTGCCAGCGGGATGTGCAGCGTGCAGGATGAAGCCGCGCAACTGGCTGCCGTGTTACTTGACGCAAAACCAACCGATTATGTATTAGATGCTTGTTGCGCCCCTGGCGGTAAAACCGGCCACATACTGGAAACCGGCGTTCAGAGGGTCATTGGCGTAGATGCCGATGCGCAACGCTTAACACGGGTACAGGAAAACCTGTCTCGCCTAAATTTAGATGCCAACCTGATAGAAGCCGATCTCAGTAAATCTGATTGGTGGGATGGCACATTATTTGATCGCATTTTACTGGATGCACCCTGCTCGGCAACCGGAGTGATCCGACGACATCCTGATATCAAACTACTGAGACGACCTTCTGACATCGCACCTTTGGTTGAGCTTCAGGGACAAATTTTCGCGCAACTCTGGTCAATGCTTAAACCCGGTGGCATTCTAGTCTATGCAACCTGCTCAATTTTACCCATAGAAAACCATCTGGCGGTGGCGCAGTTTTTAGCAGAACACCCAGATGCCAAGCAGCAAGCCATGCTTCCGGAACTGGACGCTATCAATGGTCAATTGCTGCCCAAAGAGCAGGGACACGATGGATTTTTCTACGCCAAATTGCTGAAAACGGAATCAGGGATATGAAAATTATCATATTGGGTGCAGGTCAGGTTGGTAGTTCTCTGGCGGAAAGTCTTGCCAGTGAATATAACGACATTACCGTCGTCGACACCAAGACTAAAAAGTTACGTGACCTGAGCGATCGGTTAGACATACAAACTGTAGAAGGCATGGGGTCACACCCCGATGTACTGGTACGTGCCGGTGCCGATGATGCCGATATGCTTGTCGCCGTCACTAGCAGCGACGAAGTGAATATGATCGCTTGTCAACTTGCCTATACCCTATTCAGAACCCCTCAAAAAATTGCCCGAATACGTTCCCGCAGTTACCTGGATGTTGGTGACCAGGTTTTTGACCATGAAGCCATTCCAATCAACGTTCTTATTAGCCCTGAACAGGTCGTTTGTGATTTCATCCGACGCCTGATAGAGACTCCAGGCTCACTTCAGGTTCTCGATTTTGCCAAAGGTCTGGTACAACTTGTTGGGGTAAAGGCTGTACCCGGAGGTCCGCTAGTGGGCCAGGAAATCCGATATCTGCGCCAGCATATGCCCTCTGTAGATACCCGGGTAGCGGCCATATTCCGGAAAGACCGCTCTATTATCCCGATTGCCTCCACAGTCATTGAAGCCGACGACGAAGTGTTTTTCATTGCCGCACGTAACGATATTCGAGCCGTAATGAGTGAACTACGTCGCCATGAAAGCTCCTATAAAAGACTGATCATTGCCGGTGGCGGTAATATTGGTTTCCGTCTTGCGCAGTTACTCGAAAAGCACTATTCGGTTAAATTAATCGATAGGGGCATCGAACGTTGCCAGTGGTTATCCGAGAATTTATCGAATTCTGTGGTACTTCAGGGTAACGTGGCGAATCAAGAGTTACTGGTCGAAGAAAACATCGAAGATACCGATGTGTTTATCGCCGTTACCAACGACGACGAAGCCAACATTATGGCCAGTATGTTGGCAAAACGACTTGGTGCCCGTAAAGTCATGACCCTGATTAACAATTCAGCCTATGTTGACCTGGTACAGGGTGGCGACATTGACGTTGCAATCTCACCGTCGCAAGCCACCATTGGTAGCCTGCTAACGCATGTCCGCAAAGGTGATATTGTTAGTGTGCATAAGTTACGCCGAGGCGTGGCAGAAGCTATTGAAGCCATTGCCCATGGCGATAGCAGTAACTCAAAAGTAGTTGGTCGCTGTGTTGAAGATATTGATTTACCCGAGGGCTGTAACATTGGTGCCATTGTTCGGGGTGACGAAGTACTCATTGCGCATGACGACCTGATCATTGAGTCTGATGACCACGTGGTGATGTTCCTGGTCGATCGACGCCTGATACCGGATGTTGAACGCTTATTCCAGGTTGGTTTTACTTTTTTCTAAACAGGATAGTTAATTCGTATGCAGTTTAAGACCATCATTAGAATTACCAGTATTCTGCTTATGCTGTTTAGTACCACGATGCTGCCATCTGCGCTGGTAAGCTTGCTATTCAAAGATGGCTCTCACATGGCGTTTGTGACGTCATTTATCTCGCTATTAACCCTGGGTTTTATCATCTGGATTCCTGTTCGTAACCACATGGGTGAACTCAGAACCCGTGACGGCTTTGTGATCACCGTGGTGTTTTGGATCGTACTGGGCCTGGCAGGTTCGGTTCCACTGTATATTGCTCCGGCCATGGACTTGTCATTCACCGACGCCTTCTTTGAGTCGTTCTCCGGGTTAACCACAACCGGCGCAACCGTCATCACCGGTCTGGATCAGCTGCCAAAGTCTATTCTATTTTACCGGCAGCAACTTCAATGGCTGGGCGGCATGGGTATCATTGTATTGGCGGTGGCCATTTTACCCATGCTGGGTATTGGTGGTATGCAGCTCTATCGTGCCGAAACACCCGGGCCAGTAAAAGATAGTAAATTAACACCCCGAATCACCGAAACCGCCAAAGCACTATGGTATATCTACCTAACCCTGACCAGCATCTGTGCATTCTTGTATTGGGCCGCCGGGATGGACTGGTTTGATGCCATCTCCCATGCCTTTAGTACTGTCGCCATTGGTGGCTATTCGACCCATGACGCCAGCATTGGTTACTTTGATAGTGCTGCCATCGAATTTGTGGCTATGGTGTTTATGTTATTGGCCTCTGCAAACTTCGGCTTGCACTTTATCGCTTTTCGAAACAAATCCATAAAACATTATCTGCAAGATCCTGAATACCAGTTCTTTCTGGTGATCATTGCAGTTATTGCCATTTTAATTATCAGTATGCTGTGGTTCACCCAAACCTACGACGGTTTTCAATCGTTACGACTTGGCATGTTCCAAACCATATCTATTTTAACCACCACGGGTTTTGCCACCGTCGACTTCTCCATCTGGCCGCTTTATGTACCCTTTTTGCTGTTTTTATCGTCATTTATTGGTGGTTGTGCCGGTTCTACAGCCGGCGGTATTAAAGTCATTCGGGTTGCGCTTCTTTTAAAGCAGGGCGCTCGTGAGATCAAAAGACTGATTCACCCCCAGGGCGTTTTCCCGATTAAAATTGGTAGTAAGCCGGTGCCCGATTCGGTGATTCAATCTGTTTGGGGGTTCTTCTCCGTTTATATTATGATGTACGGTTTAATATTCCTGGCGTTGCTAGCAACCGGCATGGACTTCCTGACCACCTGGTCAGCTGTGGGCGCAAGTCTTAACAACCTGGGCCCAGGTTTGGGTGATGTCGCCCAACACTATGGCAATATTAATGATGCTGCCAAATGGATTCTGGCTTTTGCCATGCTACTTGGCAGACTTGAAATCTTCACACTGCTGGTATTGTTAACACCGATGTTCTGGCGACACTAGGGTAAGCCTGTGTGAAAACTAGCTTTTTCGCGCATTTTTGCCTTGATGAACCTACATTCGTGACGTTTTCATACGGTCTCGGGCAACAACCAATGATCTACAAACTGGTTCGATATACATGAATCAAAATGTTCCCATGTTCTGGCGCGATGAACGCTT
>Ga0224506_10003644_pt1 | contig 10147 bp, 10 predicted proteins | sample SF_Jan12_sed_USG_2_FD_169108 | JGI IMG/M metagenome (GOLD analysis project Ga0224506, IMG submission 169108) | Sediment microbial communities from San Francisco Bay, California, United States - SF_Jan12_sed_USGS_8_1 | ecosystem: Environmental > Aquatic > Marine > Sediment | place: USA...
TCCCGTTGGTGATACCAAAGAGTTACAGGCAATTCGAGAGGTTTTTGCGGACAAAACACCAAAAATCGCGTCTACTAAATCATTAACGGGTCATGCTTTAGGTGCTGCTGGTGTCAATGAGGCGATATACAGCCTATTGATGGTGGAAAATAACTTCATAGCGCCATCTATAAACATAGATGATCTGGATCCAGACGCAGAAGGGATGCCAATCGTCACAGAATGTATAGATAATGTCACCCTTAACCGGGTGATGTCGAATAGTTTTGGCTTTGGTGGAACAAATGCTTCTCTTGTGTTTGAAAAGTTCAAACAATAAATACGGACGATATGGTCTGTTGTTTTTGTTTTAGTAAATTTTAGACACTAGTTGATGTCTACTACTAATTCAGTCGTTATCTTATTAAGAGATAACAACTTTCACTCTGGTGAAGAGCTTGCTGAGTTACTGGGCATTTCTCGAGCCGCCGTTTGGAAAGCAATACATTCATTGCGAAAAAAAGGGCTGGATATCCATTCAGTCCGAGGTAAAGGTTATCGATTACCACGTAAGATGGAACTACTTGATAAAACACTAATTCTGAAAAATATTCCACCAGCACTTCGAGATAAGTTTCAAATACAATCACATTTCGAATTGTCATCTACAAACGATTTTTTACTTAAATATATCAAGCAAGATTTTAATGACATATCTCAAGTATGCCTAACAGAACACCAGACACATGGACGAGGTCGTCGAGGTAGGGCTTGGTATTCTCCGTTTGGCAGTAATCTGTATCTATCCTTTACATGGCGACATAAGCAATCCCCGCAAGCAGTTCCAGGGTTTAGTCTTGTTACGGCTCTTGCCTTGGCGAAATCACTGGAACTACTCGGAATTAACAATGTTGGGTTAAAGTGGCCAAATGATGTACTTTGGAATAGAAAAAAACTGGCCGGTATATTGCTAGAATTAAATGGTGAAGCTCATGGCGACCAGATTTTAGTTATCGGTATAGGTGTGAATGTTGATATGCCAGAGAATTCTGAAGAAAGTATAAATCAACCATATACTGATATTTCAAAAGCGAGCGGCAAACTCATATCTCGCAACTTACTGGCAGCTGAAATATTGACACAGGTTGCAAAGTACTTTCATATGTATGAATCTGAAGGTATGTCTTCCATGATACAAGAATGGCAGTCACATGATGCATATTTCAATGAAGTTGTAGAATTGACCTTTCCTAATCAAACGATCAAAGGAAAAGTCGCCGGCATTGATGAGCATGGAAGTCTATTGCTTGACTTAAAAGATGGAAGGCGACGAACATTTCAAAGTGGAGAAATAAGTCTACGCGCACATTGAATAAAGATATGATCCAATTTATAACATTGGTCAGTGGCTATGTTTATGCGATGCACCTTGCCCACACTTAACATGTATGCGAGAAAATCTTAGGGGAATGGTAATGAGATGGATAATTGTACTACTACTACTTATTAATGGAGGCTATTTTGCCTGGCAATATTATTATATTCCTGGTGCTGATAGCGATATTGAAAATGAGCTGGTGGACGGACACGAGTACGATACATTAGTTTTGTTATCTGATTTGAGTGAAGAAAGGAAAGAATTACTTGGTATTGTAGGTGGAGAAACTGAGAAAAATATACCAGGAAGTAGGAAAACAGATACAACGAGTGAAATGCCGGATAAACCGCTTACGGATGATAAAATACAAGTAGAAGCTAAAATATTAGAACCGAGATCTATAGATAATGCATCGATCAAAAAACCGGCTGAACTACAGACCTCTGCCAAGACGAACACTGAATCTGCAACAAAGATGGATAGTAAGTATTGTTATGTGATTGGGCCGATAAAGAAAAAGGCTCACATCGATCGTCTCAGTAAACATATACGTTCTATGGACCTGGATATCATTAAGGTTAGGAAAACCATTAACAAAATTCCCTCACACTGGATATATCTCAGTGGCTATAAGTCAGAAGATGAAGCAAAGAAAGCCATAAGCAGATTGGTTTCAAAGGGGGTTAAAGATACACAATTAATAAAAAGAAGTGCAACCAATATAGTTATATCGGTAGGTCTTTTTTCAACAAAACCTGGAGCCGATAAGCGTCTTAAGAAGCTAGAAGATTCCGGATTTACGCCACAAACGAGCATGGTTACGGCCAACAAAAGCCTATATTGGATAGATCTTAAATATAAAGATGGTCAGAAAGTAGACGAATCTCTATTGATGTCATTGAGCAAGGGAATGACGGATACAAAAGTTGAGCAAGGAAACTGTCAATAATTTCTTTTCCGTATGACGCTATAGAATAGTAAATAATACATAGTCATAACTTTCGTATATTAGTTTGGTTTTTGTGTGGTTAGTGAACTTTGTATAAAAATTATCAGTGGCTACATAGTATAAGGTTTTATCTTTATTTTTATTAATAAAATATTTCAGATTCTGAGGATCAAGTATTTCTATCCTAGACCTGGAATAAAAGCGTGCAGAAAATGATGCTTCAGTAATAAAAACAAGTGCAGTGTTATTATTAGAAACAGTCTTATATTTGTGGATGAGTTCTTTTTCGCTAGGATAGCTGCTTGGATGATTAACAACGTACATGGTCATGGTTAAAACTAGCATTGGAACAAAAAGTGCTGTAATTAATAATTTTATTTGTTGAGTGCCTTCATGGTAAGGTTTTTTTAGAGCAGCTAGTTTCAACGCTAATAAAATCGACAGTGGTGGTATGGCGGGTAGCGTATAGGTAATTAATATGTTTCCGGCCATGGTGAAGAATAGCATCGGAAATATTGCCCATATCACTAATAATGATAAGGTTTCATTTTTAAGTACTGCAATAGAACTTTGATATCTCTCTGAGCTAATGAGATTTTTAATCAGCAAGTAAATCGCAAATATACTCCACGGAAAGGCCGCAAGTATCCACAATAACCAAATAGTCCCGTGTGTCTGTTTATGTGCTGTCCCATAAAGATCACCAGCCCAGCCAGGATCTACAAAACGATAGTAATGCTCACCAAGAATGAAGTATTCAAGAAAGCCAGGAGTCTTCATCTCTGCAGCGATGTACCATGGTAATACGATGATAGCGACGAGTAGAGTGCCACTTAGCCAGGGGAGTTTGCTTAAGCTTGACCAGCGCCGTGGTGACATGAGTAACCAAATACCTATAGGTCCACCGATCAATATTAATGCTACGGGACCTTTGGCCAACATGCCTAACGATATGCCAATAAAGAATAAGTAGCGCCAGTATGAAGTATTCCCCTGTAGGATGATGGTAAAGGCTGCCAATGACAGTGTGGTGCCTAACGCTAAATATGGATCTGTAAGCACGGCTCCCGACATCAGATAAACGATAAATGAGCTGCTAAAAATAAGCACAGAGATTAATGCTATGGAAGGTCGATAGACAATTGCCGTTAGTTTATAAAGGATTACAATAATTCCTAGACTTGCTAGCCATGATGGGAATCTCGCAGAAAACTCGTGAATACCAAAAATGTTAAAGAAAATCGCCTGACTCCAGAACGACAGTGGTGGTTTCCCCCAAAAAGGGACGCCATAGTCATAAAATGGCGTTATCCAGTCACCTGTTTCTGACATGATTCTGGCCATTTCACCGTAACGGGCTTCCGTAGTGTCACCATAGGGGACTAGGATCATTGAGATAAAGCGTGATACTAAGATCACAGCGATAATTATAAATAGCGTTCTATTTGATTTTTGAAACATTAGAGTTCGTTCTTATTTTCAGTTGATTGTAAATTAGTGCTGGAGTCTACCTTTTTGACTAGATAGTTAGGGCGTTGCTTAGACTCTATATAGGTTTTACCAACATACTCACCAAGAATACCTATTGTGAAAAGCTGTGTGCCACTTAGGAATGTGATGATGGCAATCATTGATGGGTAGCCTTGAACCGCGTCTCCCCACATAACAGCTTTAATAATAATCCACACACCATAGCTCGCACCGAGAGTGGCAGAGACTAGACCAAGAAAGATTGCGAAGCGCAAAGGGGCGATAGAAAATGAGGTTATTCCCTGAATAGCCAAGCCTAATAAACGGAAGTAGTTCTGCTGTACGGTGCCGGCCACACGCGTAGGTCGGTCATACTCAATTATCACTGTATCCATACCCACCCAAGATAAAATTCCTTTCATATAGCGATTTCGCTCAGGCATATCCTTGACCGCTTCAATAGCTTTTCGACTCATGAGACGAAAATCGCCGGTGTCGGTGGGGATCGAAAAATCACTGATGAGATTAAGTATTCGGTAAAATAGAAAGGCGGTGATTTTTTTCACGATGCTTTCTCCCTCGCGAGATTTCCTTCGCATCAGCACGACATCGACATCTTCACGTTCCCAGGCCTCAACCATTGCAGGAATCAGCTCAGGTGGATCTTGTAGATCTGCATCGATGATAATAACGGCAGAACCACTCACATAGTCAATGCCGGCAGTTAATGCTGCCTCTTTACCAAAGTTACGACTTAGGGATACCAATTTTATCGAAGGCATATCGTTTGTGAGTTGCCGTACTATAGTTGCACTATCGTCTCTACTGCCATCATCAACAAAGACGATTTCATAGCTACGATTTAGTGAGTTCAACACCGTACTTACTCGCTCATAGCAGATCGGCAAGACTTCACTTTCGTTGTACATGGGAATGATGACTGAAATGTCGATTTGATTTTTCATAATCTGCTCATAGTCTGTGTGATTGATTTTCATGGTCGTATGAATTTGCGCTCACCTGAGCATGGAAAACAAGTTTATATATGAAGTAGTTCTGTACTGTAACTATAGCGGTAACAAGTAATTGCGCGGTTATGACGTCCACACCTATAAATTGGTGGGCGATAACGAAAAGTATGACATTGGACAGCCAAGCCAGTAGGCTGGCAAATAAGAATTCCATTGCGGACTTACGGTGTGAACGTTCAGAACGAAATGTGTAATGATATTGCAATAGATAATTACTAGCCGCTCCGGCGATGGCTCCCAGCATGGTGGCATATATTGCTAAGAGGCCAAAATATATGAGTATTGCCATGACAGAGAAGTGAATTAGCGTCGCTGCCCCACCACTGACTAGAAATCTAAATATTCGATAAAATCGATTATGCTGCATGGGTTAAGCGGGCTCTAAATAGGTTTGAGATGCCAGCACTATGGCGGCACGAACAGCGCATACCTGAATGCTAAGTGTACCCTAGAATGCAAATAAATAGTGCCTGAAGTTATCATTCCAGTAAATACGAGATACCTGAGTTAAGCTAAAGAGAAAGTCACGAAAATTTAGCAAATGAGCGACAATAGATAGCTAATAAAGTGTGTTTGTTAATTGCCAAAGCACCACGGATTTTATAGTATATAGCACCTTCAGCCGGCATAGCTCAGTTGGTAGAGCAACTGACTTGTAATCAGTAGGTCCCGCGTTCGATTCGTGGTGCCGGCACCATATTTCTCCCATGATGGGACAGTGACTTGAAATTGTTCAGGCCCCTAACGCTTTCTCTCCTTGTATTGATCGCAGCATTTTTACTGTCCCGTTATGTTTCCCATATGCCGCAGAGCTTATTGGGTTTTCTTCCGCTACTCCCATACGTACTTAGCAGTGTTGTTGTCTTGCTTGCCCTGAGCTTTCATCGCTCAAGAATTGCGCAACTCACATTGCTATCAATATTTTCATACTGGATTCTGCGCACCTATTCTGGCGCTGGGTGGTTTAGCGCGTTTCTCCCCCTGCTGGCGTTATTTTGGCCACTAAACGTCCTGTTCTTCACTATATATAAAGAACGTGGAGTGTGGTCCATATCGAGCATCATCAGACTAGGTGCCATAGTGCTACAGGCCTTACTGGTTGTTTTACTTCTGACACAGCAGCCATCGGGGGGCTACACGATTTTACAGTTGGTCTGGCTGGACTTACTGGCGCTGTCGAGCAGTCCCTTTGGTCAACTGTCTCAGTTGGTGATCTTTATTGCGATAGCAGTGAGCTATGGGATAGCGGTAAAGCGGGAGTCATGGCAGGAAAGTGGCATTGTTAGTGTGCTGGTATTGTTAACGGTCGTCTTACATACGGATACTACGGGCACGGATAACATCATATATATAAGTATGATGCCTCTGACTCTGGGGCTGGTTATCCTGTTTGATTCATATCGTATGGCCTATCTGGATGAACTGACAAGCCTGCCCGGCCGCAGGGCTTTGCAGGAGCATCTGGCTCGTCTATCAGGAAATTACACCCTGGCAATGCTCGACATCGACCATTTTAAGAAATTTAACGACACCTATGGCCATGATATAGGGGACCAGGTGTTGCGCTTTGTTGCCGGTAAGATGCGTAAGGTCGGTGGTGGTGGCAAGGCCTATCGCTATGGTGGTGAGGAATTCACCTTTATTTTCTCTGCAAAGAGTGTCGAAGAGGTACTGCCATATCTAGAGGCAGTACGTATGGATATTGCCGACTCAAAATTTGCCATTAGAGGTAAGGGAAGGCCATCAGATCACGCTGAGGAGAAGCGGGGACGTAAAGCAGCAGACAAATACGTCAGCATAACCGCCAGTTTCGGTGTATCGCAGCGTGCCGAAAATCAGGGAACAATCGACGTAATGGAGCAGGCAGACAAGGCTTTGTATCGCGCCAAAGCCGCTGGGCGTAACCGAGTGAGCAAATAAATCAAAATAGTTTTTGTCTTACGGGAAGTTTATCCATATACTATGGCGCTCTCGAACGGCTGCTAACTTGACATATAGTACTGAGTTTAGCAAAATAGCCGGCTCGATTTTGGAGGGGTTCCCGAGTGGCTAAAGGGATCAGACTGTAAATCTGACGGCTCTGCCTTCGGTGGTTCGAATCCACCCCCCTCCACCATATTTAGTTTGCTTGCCGTTGTATGTACTAAGGGTACGAAGGCGATAAAACAGGATCTGCGGGTGTAGTTCAATGGTAGAACTTCAGCCTTCCAAGCTGAATACGTGGGTTCGATTCCCATCACCCGCTCCAAACCAGAGAGATTCGCCCATGTAGCTCAGGGGTAGAGCGCATCCTTGGTAAGGATGAGGTCGGCGGTTCAATTCCGCCCATGGGCTCCATATATGTTCTGGGTAATGTCGTAGTGTTTTTTTGATATTTGCTGGAGGAGTTTACAGTGTCCAAGGAAAAGTTTGTACGTAGTAAACCGCATCTAAACGTAGGCACCATCGGTCACGTTGACCATGGTAAGACCACCCTGACTGCAGCCATCACAAAGTGTATGGCGGAGAAGTTCGGTGGTGAGTTCAAAGACTACGCGAACATCGACAGTGCACCGGAAGAGCGCGCACGTGGAATCACCATTTCTACCGCACACGTAGAATATGAGTCCACCAAGCGTCACTATGCACACGTCGATTGCCCTGGGCACGCGGATTACGTTAAGAACATGATTACCGGTGCCGCCCAGATGGACGGCGCAATTCTGGTAGTATCTGCCGCAGACGGCCCCATGCCACAGACTCGTGAGCACATCCTGTTGTCCCGCCAGGTTGGCGTACCCAACATGCTGGTGTTCATGAACAAGGCAGACATGGTTGACGACGCCGAGCTTCTGGAATTGGTTGAGATGGAAATTCGTGAGTTGCTGTCTGACTACGACTTCCCAGGCGACGACCTGCCGATCGTAATCGGTTCTGCGCTGAAGGCACTGGAAGGCGATACCTCTGATATCGGCGTACCGGCCATCGAAAGACTGGTTGATGCGATGGACGAGTACTTCCCAGATCCAGAGCGCGCGGTTGATGGTGCATTCCTGATGCCTATCGAAGACGTCTTCTCTATCTCTGGTCGTGGTACGGTAGTAACCGGACGAATCGAGCGTGGAATCATCAAGGTTGGCGAAGAGATCGAAATCGTCGGCATCAAAGATACGCAAACTACCACCGTTACCGGTGTGGAAATGTTCCGTAAGCTGCTGGACCAAGGAGAGGCCGGCGACAACGTGGGCATTCTGGTTCGTGGTACCAAGCGAGAAGATGTAGAACGTGGTCAGGTATTAGCGAAGCCGGGTTCCATCAAGCCGCACACCAATTTCGAATGCGAAGTTTACGTACTGAGCAAGGAAGAAGGTGGTCGACATACTCCATTTTTTAATGGATATCGCCCACAGTTTTATTTCCGAACCACAGACGTAACGGGCGCATGTGATCTCCCAGCAGGAACCGAAATGGTAATGCCTGGAGATAACGTTGCAATGACAGTAACTTTGATCGCACCTATCGCGATGGAAGAAGGACTGCGATTTGCAATTCGTGAAGGCGGCCGCACAGTTGGTGCGGGCGTTGTGTCCAAGATAATCGAGTAAGATATATGGCCACGCCAAATCAAACAATCCGCATACGTCTTAAAGCTTTCGATCATCGACTGATTGATCAGTCGGCGAAAGAAATCGTTGAGACTGCGAAGCGTACCGGGGCTCATGTAAAAGGCCCCATCCCGCTCCCGACTAAAATGGAGCGATTTACTGTACTGACTTCACCGCATGTAAATAAAGATGCACGTGATCAGTATGAACTACGCACCCATAAGCGTCTGATGGATATTGTCGATCCTACTGACAAGACTGTAGATGCTCTTATGAAGTTGGACCTGTCTGCTGGCGTTGATGTTCAGATAAAACTGAACTAGTCAGATAAACGAGTCTAAGTAAGCAAAAATTAGCGCGCAGGACATCCTATCTGCGCATGAGGTTGTGAGATGACTATTGGTATAGTTGGACGCAAGGTTGGTATGACTCGCGTGTTTACAGAGGCAGGCGCTTCTGTGACCGTGACTGTCATAGAAGTTGAACCGAATCGCGTCACTCAGATCAAAAACGTAGAGACTGACGGCTATCGTGCTGTTCAGGTCACTACAGGCAGCCGTAAGGCTAACCGTGTTAACAAACCTTCTGCGGGTCACTTTGCGAAAGCGGGTGTCGAAGCAGGTCGTGGTCTGTGGGAATTCCGCTTAGCCGATGGCGAAGGCGAAGACTTGCAAGCAGGTTCGGAAATCAAGGTGGATATCTTTGATGCCGGACAGATCGTAGATGTACGTGGTACGTCTATCGGTAAGGGTTTTGCTGGCGGCATAAAGCGCCACAATTTCTCTATGCAAGACGCCACACACGGTAACTCTCTTTCGCATCGTTCTAATGGTTCTATCGGTCAGAACCAAACTCCTGGACGTGTATTTAAAGGCAAGAAAATGTCTGGTCAAATGGGTAACGTAACGGTTACTGCACAGAACCTGGAAGTGGTTCGTGTGGATGCTGAGCGTAACCTCATCCTGGTAAAGGGCAATGTGCCTGGTGCCAAGGGTGGTGATCTAGTCGTTCGTCCTGCGGTTAAGGCATAAGGGGATAGACGATGGAATTAAATCTAATTACAGCAAGCGGCAACGAATCCAAGAGTTCTGTTGAACTGTCTGACAGCATATTTGCTCGTGACTTCAACGAAAGCCTGATTCATCAGGTGGTGGTTGCTTATATGAATGGTGCACGCTCTGGTACCAAGGCACAGAAAACCCGCTCCCAGGTTCGTGGTGGTGGTGCCAAGCCTTGGAATCAGAAAGGTACTGGCCGTGCACGTGCCGGTACCATCCGCAGCCCAATCTGGCGCGGGGGCGGCAAAACCTTTGCTGCGACACCTCGTAACTATGAGCAAAAGATCAACCGCAAGATGTATCGTGGTGCGATGAGATCTATTGTTTCCGAACTTATTCGTCAAGAACGTTTGATCCTGATCGATAACTTCGAAATGGAAGCGCCGAAGACTAAAGAATTGGCAGAAAAGCTGAATAAGTTGAATCTGACTGATGTATTGATCGTGACCGAAGAGGTAAGCGAAAACCTCTACCTGGCATCACGTAATCTCTATAAGGTTGGTGTTTGCGATATCGCAGCGATTGATCCTGTTAGTCTCGTTGGTTATGACAAAATTGTTATGACCAGTTCAGCAATTAAGAAGCTTGAGGAGGTTCTGGCATGAATGAAGAACGCATGCTGAAAGTCCTGATCGCTCCTCATATCTCTGAAAAGAGCAGTATGGTAGCTGAACAGAGCAACCAAGTAATTTTTAAGG
>Ga0224506_10003645_pt1 | contig 10146 bp, 9 predicted proteins | sample SF_Jan12_sed_USG_2_FD_169108 | JGI IMG/M metagenome (GOLD analysis project Ga0224506, IMG submission 169108) | Sediment microbial communities from San Francisco Bay, California, United States - SF_Jan12_sed_USGS_8_1 | ecosystem: Environmental > Aquatic > Marine > Sediment | place: USA...
CTTTTATAAAAAATAAATCAATACCATACGATGAACGACTGGGGTTTCCCCGAAACATCAAAACTCCACGATTTTGCTTTTGAGATTTTGCGAAACTAACAGGCGGCAGTGTAGCAATATATTCTTTTGTGTTTTCTGCTGTGGTGCTGATTCCCTGAATTTGTGCTTTTGCGCGGAATAAACCTGCGGGATTGAAAAATTGTGCATAAACAATAAACCCTACAACCACAACAACAAAAGAAACAAGGCTTGTTACTATGATAAACGGGGTACAAGATTTGCATCTTTCCTCAAGAAAAGTATTTTCGGTGTCCGAAGAAATATTGCTTTTTTGGTGAGATTCTTTTCTTCTGAAATTCATATCGTGTATTTTACCACCAGACAAAACATTCACAAAATTATTTGGTATAATAAATCCATGAATGAAATAGAACAACTTCGCCTTGATCTGGACAAGTGTAATTCAGAGAGCCAAGAAAAATCCGAGTTCCTCTCGATGATCACACACCAACTACGAACCCCCTTGTCGGGGATAAAATGGACATTCAAAATGATATTGGATGGCGACATCGGTAGTTTTTCTGAAGAACAGAAACAAATTATAAACAAAGGGTTTGATGCGTCCGAGCGTATGGTGGAACTACTAGAAGAGGTCATAACCGCAAACCAAAATGACCAATGGGATTTTACTTATAATTTTTCACCTGTTGATATATCCAAAGTCATAGACGGGATTATTATGGAATTTTACGAGGTCGCCCGCACACACAATGTCAGCATAGGTTACAAACCACCAGAACAATCCATTGGGCTCGTGGAAGCCGACGGAGAAAAAATAGCAATAGTCATGCAGAACTTGCTAGAAAATAGCATAAAATATAACATAGACGAAGGCGAAGTATCTGTTTCATTAAGCCAGATTGACGGATACGCTCGAATACAAATTTCAGATACTGGTATTGGTATCCCAGAAGGTCAAATTTCAAATGTGTTTACTAAATTCTTTCGAGCGGACAACGCAAAAGAAATAAAAAAACAAGGAACTGGACTGGGATTATTTACCGCTAAAAAGATAATCGAACGACATGGTGGCACAATATCAATCGAGAGCACGCTAGGAAAAGGAACAAGATTCACCATTCTATTACCTTTGAAGCAACCACAAAATACGGTATAATAACCCCACTTAACTATTAATTCTGATTTTTTACATTATATATATGGCAGATTCAAAACACATCCTAATAATCGAAGACGACGATTTTTTGCGTTCTCTTGCGGTAACTAAATTACAAAAAGAAGGGTTCACAATTTCAACCAGCGCTGATGGTGGTGATTACCGAGATCTGATTTCAAAACAAAAACCAGATGTTCTATTGCTGGATCTATTGCTTCCCAAAATCAGTGGATTTGATATTTTGAAAGATTTAAAAGAGGATGCAACCACCAAAGACATCAAGGTTGTCATTTTTTCAAACCTTGGATCCGAAGAAGACATAGAACGTGGAACCCAATTAGGGGCCGATGAATATCTAGTCAAAGCATCATTCACATTGGATGAACTGGTAGACAAAATTGCTGCCATCACAAAATAACCCAAAAGAAAAACCCCGCGTAACTGCGGGGTTTTTTGTAAACATCAAACTAGATAATATAATTAATTACTATCCAGCGAGCTCTAATTTCTTCATATAATGAAATGAATTTTTTCATTTCTCCTCGAAGCTGGTCAGTAATGGAATTAAATTTTTCTTTTTGAATTAAAATTCCCATCTTTTCTAAAATACCAACCTCATCTACATTAGACCATCCCCAGTGTATGTGACCAAGAGTGGAGATTTCATAAATATTTAAATATTTAGTTTCCGCGTCAGCAAAGGGAAATGAATCAATTTCTAATAGAGAGCAAACATTAGTGTGTATATTCGTGAACCTTGGGTCTTGAAACACTGGGTTGTCATAAAGTTTATTAAACTTTCCCCAAGATTTTACAAAATTCGATTTAATCTTAAGGAAAACTCCATTTTCTGACTCAAAATGAGAAAGAATTACCTTATTGATTTCTGCTAGTGTTTTCTTTCCAAGATTTCTAAATTTAAGAAATTCCTTATCATCATATGAGAAAAAATCAACAACTAATGCAACCTTGTTTGCCCTAAGTCCATTAATAGCTCTTACAGAGAGGCCAATACCCTCAATTGGAGTCAAAAGTTTTCGTATTATAAACTCAGCTTCAACTGAAGCCCCTCCAACATCTCTTATATTTTTAGATAAAATTGTTATATTAAAATCACAAGGAATATCTAATTTTATCTCAACATTATCATCCAGTGTATATCCCAGTGTTTTTAAACCAGCTTTAATTATTCTTGATAAATCTTTTTTATTAGAAAGACTAATTTTATTCAATTTTTCATATTCCATATTCTACTTTTTATTTTAAAAAATATTTATCTAGATATTAACACACACACGAGTATCTGTCAACATTCTTCCAAACTGTTATAATACCCCGTATGTTACCCACCGATTCAATTTCTGATCATTTTCGTTTGGATTTCAAACAAGTTCCAGCGCTGAAACGTCTGCGACTGAATACGATTCGTGATCTGTTATATCATTTCCCAGTGCGATACGGAGACGTATCCAGCGTTGTTGCTATTGCCGGCGCAAATGATGGTGACATTGTTACGCTGCACGGATGAACTGGTAGACAAAATTGCTGCCATCACAAAATAACCCAAAAGAAAAACCCCGCGTAACTGCGGGGTTTTTGTTATAATTTCACCTTTAAGCTTACACATTAATAGCAAGGGTTTCTTCGTATAATTCCGTTAAGGTTTTTAAGGTGTCATAGTCATTTCTCTTAAAAGAGAAATATACTTGGCGTGATAATACAAGTGAGGCATGTTTCGCAGATTGATTGCTCAAAGATGATCTCAATTTACCAATAATGTCGAGTTCAGTATCAACGGCATCTTCAATGTTTTCGTGTTTATCATCTTTAACTTCTTGTTTAAGACGTGTAATAATGCTTTTCGCAAAATTAGAAATGTACTCTGCTTCTCTGTCATTAAATCCTGATGGTGGCATAATATCCTCCTTATTTTTAGTTTATAAATTATTTCATAACAAGTATACACCCTACTGTTTAAAAAAGTCAAGAAATCTATTTTTGTTATAATACCAACCATGCAACCCACAGATTCAATTTCTGATCATTTTCGTTTGGATTTCAAACAAGTTCCAGCGCTGAAACGTCTGCGACTGAATACGATTCGTGATCTGTTATATCATTTCCCAGTGCGATACGGAGACGTATCCAGTGTTGTATCTATTGCCAACACCAACGATGGTGATATTGTGACTCTACATGGGCGTATCAACAACCCAAAAACCAAAAAATCATTCCGCGGTGGAACCCCCATGGCCGAGGCGACTTTGTCGGATATGACTGGTGAAAAAGTAAAAATTGTTTGGTTCAACCAAGCATTCATTGCAAAAACAATAAACGACGGAGACACCGTAAAATTGACCGGTAAAATCAGCGACGGAAAATATGGAAAAACATTAACCAATCCAGAAATCGAACACACTCCGGATATGCCTATCGACAATCATGATTCATTGTTCAAAGGCGAATCCAGTTATGAATTTGGATATCCTGTATATCGTGAATCCCGAGGGGTAACATCAAAATGGTTCTATCATGCGATTCGTAAAATATTAGCCAATATGGAAAATTTGGTTGATCCAATCCCCGACACTATTTTGAAAAAGTATAAACTTCCCGAATTGGGCAAGGCGCTGGTTTGGATACACACCCCACAAAAACAATCACACGCGGATGCGGCCCGCAAACGATTTGCCTTCGAGGAAGTATTCATGATTCAAATCGCCAAAGGGCAATCCAGGCGCGCATTCGAATCATTGTTCTCGTTTCAACTGAACATCAACCGCGCAGATGTGCAGACTTTTATGGACAGGTTTCCTTTTACCCCAACATCTAGTCAGATGGACAGCATACATGCTGTTTTGTCTGACACCGAATCTGGCAAGCCAATGTCCCGTCTCATCGAGGGAGATGTAGGGTCAGGTAAAACATTTGTAGCCGCGACCGTGGCGTACGCGGTGACACGTAATCGCCCGCGCAAAAAATCTCCATCTTCACCCTCCCCTAAATTAGGGGAGGTGCCCGCAGGGCCCAGGGGTATAGCGACACTCGAAGAGCAGAGCTTCGGTGCCCTACAGGTCGCATATATGGCTCCTACCGAGGTTCTGGCAACACAACTGTTCGAGAATTTTGTGGAATATTTCAAAAATACAGGGACTCAGATTGCTCTGATCACAGGGTCTGGATGTCGCAAATTCCCATCCAAAGTCGCCAGCCAAACTAAAAACTGGACCAGCATTTCCAAAACCCAATTAACCAAATGGATTAAAAATGGCGAAATTCCCATTGTCATTGGAACCCATGCAATCATCGGTAAAAAAGTCGAATTCAAAGATCTGGGATTGGTGATCGTCGACGAACAACACAGATTTGGTACGAACCAACGTATGAAATTGGCCCGCAAAGACGGTCATGTTCCCCACTATTTGTCGATGACAGCGACACCTATTCCGCGTACCTTGGCACTGACTATTTATGGCGACCTGGATTTGTCAGTGATTGACCAAATGCCGGCTGGACGTAAACCAGTAATCACAAACATTGTTCCTGATGCCAAACGTGAAAAATCATACGAACATATTCAATCCGAATTAGATGCAGGACGCCAAGCCTATGTTATTTGTCCGCGCATCGATGAACCCGATCCAGAAAAAGAAGTAAAGCTACAATTAAAATCTGTAAAATCCGAGGCACAGCGTCTACAGGAAAATATTTTCCCGAATGCACGCATCGATGTCATGCACAGCAAAATGACGCCAGCCAAAAAAGAAGAAGTCATGAAAAAATTCTACGCTCACGAAATAGACATCTTGGTGTCGACCAGCGTCGTCGAGGTCGGCGTCAACGTTCCAAACGCCACGAACATTATCATCGAAGGAGCCGAACGTTTTGGACTGGCACAGCTACATCAATTGCGGGGGCGCGTCATGCGTAGCACACACCAATCGCATTGTTTTTTGTTTACTGATTCTAATAACCAAAAAACCAAAGATAGATTGCGGGCATTCACCAGTGCAAAAAATGGATTTGAATTGGCCGAACTGGATTTGGGTCTGCGCGGATCTGGAGATTTAGCTGGTCTAAAACAGTGGGGAATCAGCGATGTTGGAATGGAGGCTATCAAGAATCTGAAAATGGTACAGTTCGCCCGCACCGAAGCAGGACTGTTATTAGATACAGACGTAAAGCTATCAAACTATCCAATACTGGCTCAATCCCTGTCTGACAAGAATTTTGATTTACATTTCGAGTAATGTGCGCCCACTTGGACTTGAACCAAGGACCACGGAGGTATATAAAAAAATATTAAATCTTGCAAATAGATATATGTGCAAGGTGCGCCCACCAGGACTTGAACCTGGGACCACGGAGGTATAAGCTCCGCGCTCTACCAACTGAGCTATAGGCGCACTCTGCACACATAATTTATTTGATTTAATATTTTTTTATATACCCACATCGCTCGAGCAATATGAAAATGAATTTTCACTTGCTTCTCGCTTGTGGTTATAAGCTCCGCGCTCTACCAACTGAGCTATAGGCGCGATACCTAATAGAGTACCAGAAAACAAAAAACCTCGCTAGCGAGATTTAAAAATTTTAATATCAGTATTTTGGAGGCTGTAAAGCTATTTCTTGCAACTCTTCAAATGTCTTCAAGAAATCTTTATTGGATTGTAGAAAATGAATAACTCTTTTAGCAAAGGCTTCTCCCTGAAAACCATTCAAAAATAAACTGCGAGCATGTTTCGTGCGATCTTGTTCGCTTGCAAGTTGCAAAAAACCAAGTTCTGGATAACGTGTAATCCAATATTGAATTATTTCTTGCTCTCTCTTTTTTGACTCATTTAATTTTAATTTTGATGTTTTACTCCTTGTCTCACTTGCTATCTGAACAAGAACAAGACAAACAATCAAATCAAAACCACAGATTTCAGAAAAAACCTGAGAGTGGTGAGCTGTAAAAGATGCATTTTTTGACTCAATAAGACGATAGTAACTGCCTCCAATACTGAACTTCTCTGCCATTTCTGAGGTGTCCAATAATATCTCCTTTCGCTTCTCTTTAATGAAAAACACAATGAGACTGTCTGCGATTGATTTAAATTTTTCCATAGTTTTAAGTTTTTCTTTATTAAAACAAAACAGAACAATGTTGTCAACTTCTTTTTTATTTTTTTGTTTCTTTTACTGGTTTCTTTTTGGGTTCGATTCCGTGTTTGCGGATTATTGTATCGTAGTCTTCTTGTTCCAGAGTTTCTTTATCCAGCAACCCCTCGACGACTGACTCCAATGCCTCGCGATTCTTTTTCAAGGTATCTTCGGCGGTCTTTAAACTTGTGTCTATAATCTTTTTAACTTCTTCTGCTATCAATCTTGCAACATGATCATTCTGTTGCACATATGGTGATTGACTATCAGATTCCAGCGCAACTGGGCCTATTGCGTCGCTCATTCCCCATTTTGTTACCATGTTGTGTGCCAATCGTGATGACACCTGCAAATCGCTGGATGGCCCTGTGGTTACTTCTCCAAAAATCATTTTCTCGGCAACGTAACCACCCAGACTCATTGCGATGTCATCCATAAACTGTGCGCGGTTTGTTAATTTGCGTTCCTCCAAAGGCAATTTCAAAGTGTATCCACCAGCATGTCCGCGCGCCACGATCGATACCTTGTGGACTGGATCAGCGTTTGGCAACACCGATGCAACGATGGCATGCCCAGCCTCGTGATACGCTACGATTTTGCGTTCTTGGTCAGTATGTAAATGTGATTGTCGCTCGGGACCAATCATGACTTTTTCGATGGAACGAATAACATCCCACTGAGTCACCGTTTTGCGGTCTTCGCGAGCGGTCAAAATAGCTGCCTCGTTCATCAACGAATATAAATCAGCTCCTGAAAATCCTGGTGTCCGATGGGCAACCACGGATAAATCAACATCCTCGTTCAAGGGTTTTTTACGTGCGTGAATTTTTAATATTGCTTCGCGGTCTTCGCGGTCTGGCAAATCAATAATAACTTGACGGTCAAAACGTCCTGGACGTAGCAGGGCCTTGTCCAATACATCGGCGCGGTTTGTTGCCGCCATGATAATTAATTTTTCATGAGGTTCAAATCCGTCCATCTCTACCAAAATCTGGTTCAAAGTCTGCTCGCGCTCATCATTTCCACCACCAACTCCTACCCCACGACTGCGTCCAACTGCATCGATTTCATCAATGAAAATAATCGCTGGCGACATTTTTTTCGCTGTTTCAAATAAATCACGAACGCGACTGGCTCCGACGCCAACGAACATCTCGACAAAATCTGACCCTGACATATGAAAGAATGGGACACCAGCCTCGCCGGCTACGGCGCGTGCCAACAATGTCTTTCCTGTTCCGGGTTCTCCGGTTAGCAAAACTCCCTTTGGAATTTCGGCCCCAATAGCCAAGAATTTTTTCGGATTTTTCAAGAAATCAACGACCTCCATTAATTCCTGCTTGGCTTCTTTGGCTCCGGCAACGTCCGCAAAGGTGACTTTTTGTTTTGACGGGTCAGTTATTTTTGCCTTGGATTGTCCAAATGAAAATGCTTGCATGCCTCCGCCACCTTTCATTTGACGCATAATAAACCAAAAGAAAATTACGATAAACAAAATTGGGAATAAAATTGGCAAGACTTGAAGCAGCCAAAACACAAATCCAGATTCATTTTCAACACCAATATCAATTGATGACATCTGTTCTGGTGTAACACCATAATTTACCAATGTCTCGGACAGCGATGCTTCGCGTTCTTTTTTGGATTTTTTTATAATTGGTTCGCTGGTGTCTGGGTTGATATCGACGTATTCCAATATCAATTTGTCTCCCTCGACCATAATTGATGAAATCTGCCCAAACTGAATATCTGATGCGACTTGTGATAATGAAATAGATTCTGGTTTTTTCTGTTCAGAAATAAATGAATACAAAAGCGAGATAGCCGCCAACACAGCTATAACGACCAAAAAGCTTTGGAAAAAGCTAGGTGTTTTTTGAGCTGGTTTCTTTGGTAATGGTTGTTTTTTATCGGGGTTTTTTGATTTTTGTGACATGCGTATCATTATACTGATTTTTAGTAATAAAAAAAGCCAAATTACGAAACAGACTATATTATCAACACCATATACGATATACTACTCTGTATGGCATTACCCATCACAAACAAAAAAGCGACGTTTAATTATGAAATCCTGGACACGTTCGAGGCTGGTTTGGTGTTGCTGGGTCACGAGGTAAAATCCTTGAAAACACATACCGCCACGCTGGAGGGATCGTATGTCATAATTCGCGGCGGCGAGGTATTCTTGACCGGTGCACACATCCCCCCGTATCAACCTGGAAATGTATCATCTGCAACTGATCCGTATCGTAACCGTAAATTGTTATTGAACAAGAAAGAAATCGCGGAGCTCGAAGAAGCCGAACACCAACCAGGCATCGCGATAATCCCGCTAAAGATTTTTACAAAAAACAATAATATCAAAATCAAAATCGCAACCGCCCGCGGTAAAAAACAACACGACAAACGCCAGAATATCAAAAAACGCGATATCGAACGCGAGATAGGCAGGAAGTTAAAATAAAAAAGCCCCTCATAATTGAGAGGCTTTTATTTTAGAATATTTTTTATTCTTTTACTTTGGAAATTTCTATAACGTTTTTTTCTTTAAAGATTAACTGAGTATCAAAATTACATTGTTTCAATTTATCCGGGAAACCATTCTGACCAGCGACTCTTTCAGCCGCATAACCAGCTGTCATAGAAAAATAAGTTTCTTCATTTATTACTGATTTTATAACGCGAAATATAACACCCACCATTTCAGGAACAAACCCTTCATTGCCGTCATTTATTCCATCAGCATTTACGACTTTTACAAAAACTTCCATATTTTATTGGTTTTTAGTTTGACAAATCATACCAAATATGCTATATTATGTCAATGGGGATGCATCGGCTTTGACATGTGAATTCCCTACGTTCTTTGCATACCAAGTGCCTTGGAAACTTGTAAAACTTCCTGAACTTTTTGAAATGCAAACTCAAAATCAATTGTGAAGTCTCCGTACGCGGGGGCATTCGCATTCGCGTAAATCGCGAACGTTGCCTTACCTGACATCCGATGTGGTAAATGCAATGTCATAAACTCGGGTATGACTACATGTGCCGTCTGAGCACGTAGTCGAGATTAAACAGACTCGCTAGGTGGTATTGTTTCGCAGTGCGTTTTATACCATCGGCTAAAACTGGACTTTGCAGTTTGGTAACGCACTGATATGTATGTAGAAAAAGTTTGTAGGCTCATATGGACGGCGGTTCGAATCCGCCCATCTCCACACTATTAAAAAATCCCAGCTTCTGCTGGGATTTTTTAATAGCTGATGGAATGAGAGAAAAACAAAGTTTTTCGTGCGGATTCGAAGCCCGCAGGCGGTATACAAGATGAGCGAAGCGAATGCTTGTCGCCGAGGGGCGGGCCCGCGGTCCATAAAATAATGAAATATATTTTATGAGAACATGTGGGCGGATCGCCCGCCTCCACAAAATAAAAAGCCCTCGTAATTGAGGGCTTTTTTTAATATAAAATTGCTTATTTTATTTCACGCACAAAGCATCGTAATTCCCAAAGCTCTTGTTTTTCGAATACTTGTAGAATTTTCTCCCCTTCTGCGTTAAAGATTTCTACCCAAACATCACTTAGAAAATTCATAGTAAATCCCTCTGGGGGTTCAACGCAATATCGCATTTCATCTGCAATACCCAGTATCTTGAACCCAAGCTTTTCAAGAATAGAACGGCTATCCGGATGTGCCTCGCAAGGAACATGCCAATTTTCACGTCTCCCCAGAAACCATTGATTCCCTGAAACACTTTTCTCATAGATCCCCCAGTTTTCTTTTTTTGACTGCGGAACTTTTTTTGAGAAAAGTTTTTTC
>Ga0224506_10003646_pt1 | contig 10146 bp, 16 predicted proteins | sample SF_Jan12_sed_USG_2_FD_169108 | JGI IMG/M metagenome (GOLD analysis project Ga0224506, IMG submission 169108) | Sediment microbial communities from San Francisco Bay, California, United States - SF_Jan12_sed_USGS_8_1 | ecosystem: Environmental > Aquatic > Marine > Sediment | place: USA...
ATGAGATCAGCGTATGCCATCCCTGTGTGTATCTGTACCATAATTAGCTGTGTATAGAGGTCGTGCGCACTGTATAAGTCGCTCGTGTGTGACGATGTTATAATTACGACCTCTTTCGTTGTTAGGTACATTCTTTTTTGCGGAGCCTCCTTTTCTTTTAAAAATCCCGGCGTTGTCCAATTTATTGATTGTGGGAGATTTTTATAGACCGATCGTGGGTAGGTTTTGATGATGTCGGCCACGGAGGCCGTGATCTTGTTAACGTACTGCTCAACGGTGCTTCTCCGCAATGTTTTGCATAAATATTGAGCGAATCCGTCAATCCATTTCTGTGTTAATTTGTCTATTCGTGGAGGAGTTCCTCCGCAGTAGGTCTTCAGGTGCTTTTTGCAGCTTATGTAAATTCTGTCTTTAGAATCCATGGCATTGATGATGGTGGGGCAGTCCTTGGAGATGGTGGCCAGTTCTTTTGCTTGGTATGCCTCTTTGATCTGCTGTACTGTTGAGCATGGATGTTGAATCCTGTATGAGTTCAGCCAAAACTTAATCTTTAAAATTGCGTTGTTTCCGATTAAGGCTTCGGGGCTATGACCTATTATTTCTTGCCTAGAAGCGCTCCATTGGTTAGGGCTAACTTTTACCCCTGTTGATATTTCGGCTCGATGCCCAATGGTTATGCGTATGTATATGGCGTCACGGGTTTTGTTGTGCCAGGCTAATATTTTCATGGGAATAGTGGGGTTGGTTGCAATTTATTATTGGATAGTCTAGCCTCTTCTATTTTTTTAGATTTAAGCCATGTTTCAGCCTGCTCGGGAGAGGCTAGGGTTGTTTTTTGTCCACTTGGAAAGGACACGCACAAAAAGCCGTTAGAAACCTCCTCTATTGTTCCTGTCATTTCATTATTAACAACCTCACGAATCTCTGTGAGGTTGTTATTGAAGATGTTTTTGCTTTTGAAGGTTTTCATCTGATGGCTACTTTACTGCTTTTACCACTTTCAAGGTTCACAAAATATCCGTGATAGTCCATTCTAACCTTGGTGAATAAGTCCATCAATAGGTTTCCTGCATATCCACACAGTATAGAGTTTATAAATAGGCTCTGTTGTTGTAGGCTCTGAGCCATGGAGCAGGAAGGGGTCTTTAAGTCCTCGGTGTCCAACATGTCGGGAAACATTTCAAGAACATTTATCAATGGTTGTTTGTGGTGTTGATCGTAAACGGTTGCTAATATTACCTGTCCCTGATCTTTACCATTCCCTAAATCCATCCAATACAACGGTTTTTGATGATGGTGTGTTTTGGCTTCGTCCTGTAATACTATAAAACTATTAAAAACACTTTGTCGGGCTTTGACCGTATCAACACAGCTTATGGTGATGTTAGCAGGCGCCTCCACTCCCATGTTGGATTCGAAGTTAAAGGGCATGGCATCCCACGCCAACCCGTAATGCCTGTTGATTTTCTCAATGTAGCTTATGGCTTTATTTTCGCCAACCTCGGCCTGACTGTATAGTTGTCGGCCAATGTTAATTTCTTCAATCTCGTCATTGTCAAATGCGCATACATGGAGGCCTGAATGTCCTAACTCTAGTAGGCATCGGTTTATTCTTGCAAGGTGCGAGATCATCTGCGCTCCGTTTCCTCCTACTCCAATTACATTTACGGTTACAGGGGCTACGGCATTTAATAGAATGTTGTGTGTTAAGTGCGTTTTCATAATATATTTACTTTTTTGGTGGGGAATTTAAACATCTTGCGTAACACCTTGTTGTTGGCGTTTATGGTGGAGGCGTTCCTTTGTAAATGCTCCCACATTGATATTGTGCTATTGGCTTCGTCCGTGAATCGACTGTTGAAAAAACCATCTTCCACACCACGCATAACATCAATTATGGTGGTGGCTTTTTTGGGTAGGGTTGTAGAGCCTAAGCATACACCCCCATTATTAGAGATGTTACTAAATGGAGCAATGGGAAGCTCCACCTTGGAAAGATCAGTTGTTTTTAATCTGTTGATACTACCCCCAAAAACTTTGAGCGAGCATTCCGAAACATTGTAATTCCAAACCAATGCAGGAATAAGGCAGTCTTTTAGTTCGGTGACCTTATTGCCTATTAAAAAGTGGAGGGTGCGTCTATGGCTAGGGGTAGTCCAAATAACAACCGTTTTAAAGGGTGCGACCTCTAGGTGTAATAGGTTGTTGGGTATAAATCCTATTTGGATGCCGTCTAAGCTGTTCATGTTGATCTTAGTGTCCTTACAGGCGTGGTACAGGCTTTTAACAAAGTCTGTGCTTACGGGCTTTCCTGCGCCCATCTTACCGTTTACAAATTTGTGTGTCTCCATGTATGATGTGTTACTGTGTTTATACAGAACAAGGCAGGCCTCCGGAATAAATGGGTCTTTATCAGGAATAAGTTTCTTGGTTCTTTTTTCTATCTTGTCTTTTATTTCGTCTAGTGAGAACATACTATTTTTTAGTTAAAGGTTAAACAATACTTTGATTAGGGTGATTATCCTAAAGTTTTTCAAAAGGATTTGCGTTAATACCTTCTGTCGAACGTACATCATTACTTTGTAGCCATCAATCACACGTGTTACTTCCCATGTTCTTGGCTTATCATCGTCACACTTTACAATGTGTATAGTGTGTATGTCGTCCGTTTCTGTGATAGGTGTCATTTCCCCTATTTTCTCCAATCCTTGGCTGGAGGCTATAATTATATCTATTGGTTCAGTCATTTTATGAGGGCTAAAATTTCTCTTGTAAAATCATCTGGCCACAATACACGCTCACGTGAAACACCTTTTCCCTGACAAATATTGGTGTGGTCGACTAAAGCCTTACTTTCTTCTGAGGGTTCGTATTTGAAGTCGTAGTTATAATTTACGTCAACAATAGCAAGGGCTTGAAATCCATGTTCGTTTGCTGAATCGTCAAGCCATAGCGTTCCATAATTCTGCATAAAAGCATCGTCATAACTAAAGACAATACTTGCGCACTGGCATAAGTCTAAACCATCATCAAAATCCCATTTGTTGGGTGTGTCAAATTGATTAATGTCTGTGACTTTGTTATAGCTAAAATAATTAGGGTTTTCAAGAAGGTAGTTAAATATATCCTTCAAGTACAGTGTGTGCTTATATTCGTTGGATGATTTACCGAAAGTGTTTAGGCATAAGCTTACAAGGTTATGTATATCCTCATTGGATGGTGGGGGTCTGTGTAGGCTTCTTTCAAATTGACCGCCTTCCCCTTTCGTTGCATACTCAAAAGCTTCCACAGCCTCGATATTAGCGTTTCTTCCCTCGTCATCCTCGTCATCCATAAACATTTCATCGTCTAAAAAATGTTCCATATCAGGAAGTAAGGGTGTGAGATATGGGTATCGGTCTAGCATAATTTGAAAAATAGCTATCTCTAAAGACTTTAACGGTTCGGGAAGCACCATGAAATACCCATAGGCCACACCTAAAAAATCTGTAGGCATAAAAAACTCCACAGGTTTAAAAGCGTTCTCTTCCTGAAAGTACAACGGCTGAACATGACAGTCGTTCAGCTTTTTATGCTCGTTTAGCATGTCGAAGTGCCTCTCCGTTATAAGTACATATTCTGTAAGCATATCCTTGAGTGTGTGGGAAGGATTCCAAACAGGCTCTACAAACCCCTTAAACTTCTTGGCCATGTCGTGATAGCCCGTTATAAGGGGGATGGTGTTTAGTTCTGCGAGGTTCTGTATGTTTGTTTCTGAAAGATCAGCAACATCAATTCTATCCTTCACAGAATTATTGAGGGCGTTTCTGAAATCAGCCGTACTGAATCCGCTTGTAGGGGAGTTGTTGCCCCCTTTAGTTCCTTGCTTAAAAGCGTGGCTATCATTGTGGCTTGACTTCTTAGTTTGTCGGATTTGAGGTTTCGGGGTTGCAACTTGCTTATTCTCTTCTGATAAACGTCTTGGTTGAAATCTGCCTTCGATGCGATCACCGACTGTTGGTGTTTGATATTTTCTGCTGTTGTCATTATTCATGGGTTTATCCTTTTGTTTTGGCGTGCGCTGTTATGTGGTATTCAATAGACGTGTCTGTGGGCTTAATATTACCAATGCTTGCGTTTACAAGTTCAGGGTAGTCATCTGAATAAAAGTCAATTACCTGCTCAGGTGTCATTCCTGCCACGTCCGCAAGGGTTATGTCTCCCTGGCTTTGCTTATAAATAAATTTTCTTTCAATGCTTGTTATTTGAAGTGCCATGTCTGTGTGGTTATGAGTTAAACATATCTAAACTAATACCGAATCCCTCGATGGACTTTTCAGCCTCTAGGTGTTCGGGTGTTCCCTTGTATTGGTTTAAGCCTTTAAACTCCTTGATGGCCTTACCTATATTTTGTGCCTTGATGTACACATTAAATTCCCTGAACGCCTTCACTCGCTTGTCGGTCTCTTCTTGTTCCTTTTTGAGGTTTTCCGCTTCGATCTCTTCAGGTGTTTTTTTCGGAGAGGCAGGCTTTTCTTTTGCTTTAGGTGTGGTTTTTTTGGCATCATCCATGGCCTTCAGGTCGGCTAACTTCTTTGCGTTCGCTGCTTGTGCCTCGGCAATGTTGTTGGTCATTGTGTCTAGTTCAGATAATGGTGCTTTGATTGCTTCAAACCATTCGTTGTCGAGCATTTCAGGGGACCCAGTTACACTTATGGGTGTGATTCCCATTTCCCGTGCGGAAACGTGATCTACGGTTACCTTAACGGTCATTAGGCTTGTCTCGTTGTTATAATACACGTTGAATCTAAACGTGTTTTTGCTGTCTTTGAGCAGTTCTTGTAATTTTTTGAAGTTCATGTCTTTCTATTTTTGGTTGTAAATGATACAAAATACAAATAATATAATAACTAGTAGGCGGAGGATAACCCCACCTACTAGCCTGATTGTCTTGATGTTCTTTTTTTTCATACCTGAGCGATGGATTTTAGCCTATAAGCGCAATTTGTCTTCTTCTTTATCTGCTCTTCTGCCTCCTTGTGATTAGGAGCGATTACCCGAATATCTTTTTCGGTCGTGTGTAAGCACATATTATCTACCTTGTAGGTGTATATGTACTTTTGTTCTGTTGTTACGTCCATGTTAATAAAGTAATCCATCATCAGCGAAAGAAGTATAAGATTGAGGTGTTATAATCAACGAGTCCAACAGGGCTATGGATAGTAGTTTACCGCCTTCCACCAACTTCTTGGTCGTTATCCTGTCCTGTTCACTTGGTGAAGTATTCCCCGAAGGGTGGTTATGCCCCACGATGATTGCGGAGGCTCCAGAAAGTAAGGCTTGCTGAAAAATAATCTTAGGGTCGGAAACGGTTCCTTCTACACCGCCAATGCTTATAAGGTTGATGGATATAGGCTTATTTCTCCTGTTTAATGACAGACACACGAACACTTCCCGATGTTCAATGTCAACATAGGATTCAATAAACCTACGTATTATCTCTGCCGAATCTTGGCTTGTTTTTATGTTATTTTGCATTTGGGGAAACTCAAACAATGTAGGCTTATAGCTTACTTGCGATTCTCGAACCGTTAAAAAGGTATGCTTTTTCGTTTGGGTGATTTTTTGCGTTTTCATTTCAGTTTGTTAAATTTTTCTATTATTTCATTTCCTATGTACTTACGACAGATATCTGAGGTTTGTAGTTGGTTAGCAGCAGGACTAGTGACATAAGCAGCTGCAGCTGCTTCATAAACTTCAGCAGCAACAGCATAAGCAGATGCAGAGGCAACTGCATAATCATCATCAGCAGCAGCTGCAGCTGCAGCAGAATAAGCAGCAGAATAAGCGGTATCAGAATAAGCAGCAGAATAAGAATAAGTATTAACAACATCAGCTGCAGCATCAGCAGCAGCCTCTAACTTATCTCTACTAGCCTCAAACCGTCCGAATTTTATAGACACATCAACCGCTTCCCTGCTTCTTTCATTAGTCATTAAGTGCCTGACGGTATTGGCACAATAACCTTTAGCGAGAGTTAATTTTCTTAGATTTACATTTAATTTGCGCGCTAACCGAAGCAGCCAATCCCCTCTATGACAGTTTTTTACTACCTCTTCGATAGTGTCGTAGTTCTTTGCCCATTCAACGGCTTTTTCACAGACGTGTAAACCATTTAATTTTTCTATGTGCTTTTTCATAATATTAATTAGTAGGCGAATTATAATCTTCCGATGTCGGTATATTTGGTGAGGTGGCCTCTTTTACCGCCCAATACAAAGTGCGTCCTTCCGTTTAATGGTCTATCCAAAATTACGGTGGTGGCCAACGAGCCATCGCAATCATATTGTTGCGCTGAATACCCGACGCTCATTCTTGGCAATGTCCATAATCCCCAATTAAATGAGTTTAAATGGTTCATGAGGATTTGCAAATTACCTATCGTTGTGGGTATAACGTCTAATTGAAGGAGGGCTTCTAATTCTTTTTTTTCGGCTATTTCAACGGCAAGTCTATCGAGCAGCGTAGTCATTGCAGCTTCTTTTGAATCCCCTTTAACTGTGCGCCATCCTTTTGATTGGATGGTCAAGCGGTGTGTTTCAACCTCTTGCGGAGAAATAGGAACAAATTCATCATTCTTGTAAATGAAGAGGCCGTTGTTTTCCCTTCCGTAGGTTTTGGCTATAATAGCCTGTGGCGTTACTAAAATTGCGTGTTTCATAGGACTATTTTTTTATGCGATTCAGAGATATATTCATGTCTATCGACTGGCGTAATGTCGAGAATAGAAGCGAACCTTAGCGTTCTATACATAAATGCTTCCACTTCCGCAGGGGAAGAGTTGGATTTTACAACAAATAGGGAGGGTATAACCTTCCCTATCTCGTAGGCGTTAACTCTATATCTTTGCATCATCGAGGCATACGGTTAGAGAAATATCACGTCTATTTTCTTTTGCCCATTGGACAAATTCAAGGCCTTTTGCCTTGCCAAACACCCAACCCGAACCAATAGTCAGGAAGCGGTTAAACCGCCCTCCCGACCTCTTTAAAATGTCTGTATGTGGTTTCGTGTCTCCTGTTACGGCAATTCCTTTGCCGTAAAATTGAATTTTTAAATTTGTGTTAGTTTCCATCCTCTAAAAATTTTGGATGATAATCATGGCCGTCCTTATAAAGAGATATGCCACGGCTAATGCGGATAAAACAACGACTGTTGCGTTCACTAAAACTTCTGTCTTTTTCATAATTGTGGGGTTAAAATTTGCGTATTTTTTAATTGATTAACACAAAGGTAGTAAAACTATTGAGCCATGCAAGAGTTTTCTAAAAAAAAATTATAAATATGGCTTAAATAGTTATCTTTGTGTAAAAATAATTCAAAATGAATAGTAGATATAACCCATTGGTCCGAGCGATTAAGCAAAAAATAGGCATGAGTATTACAACTTATTGTGCGGAGGTTCTAAAGACTCCTTACAAGTCCTTTAATTACCGAATGAGAACGGGAAATTTGCGCATTCCTGAACTATCACGTCTATTACAAGATGCAGGCATGACATTCGAGGAGTACGTACAATCAATGAAGGGAATAGAGAAGCCAGACAAGCTACTAATAGCGGAGGCAAAGATAGCGGAGGAGGGAGGCGTAGCCCCGCCTTATAAAGAGGCTGAAAAAACAGAAAAAACAGACGATATATTAGACATGTTTAATACAAGATAAAAAAAAACTAAAAAAAACATAGCTAAATAGTTGCGCTTTACATTTTTATTGTTACCTTTGATTCATAACGCAAACGAATTAAAGAAAAAACACTATGAAAAGCACGACAAAAACCCAAAAAACACGCATCATTCATGCATCTTATGCCTTTTGCAGGGCAATAATTACAAATATTGAGGACAATTCATTTACCTATTTTTACGGACTAAAAAATGAAGACCCTACCGTTTTTTCTGAAAATACATACCACACACCTATTGAAGCTATTTTAGCTTTTAAAAATCAGGTAAAAGCAACATTAAACATTAATTAATTAAATATCTAAACCCCACGATTATGAAAAAGACAGAAATATTAGTAACCGCACTTAACAGTAATATCGAAAATTGGGTAATTCTTAACGATTTTGATTGCTATGATGATTTTATAGATCATTGCGTAGAACTTTTTGAGGGCGTCGAATCCCCTGAGTTGATCTTCAAAGATAAAATAGGAGAAAAACAGCTATTCAACCTTATTACAGAATCCGAAATTGACCCCGAAATATGGGATTTACTCAACTGTGAAGACCCTGACCAGATCCTTGCATTAATGAAGGCGAAAAATATTGGTAGTCCTTTGGATGCAATTAATTATCATGATGAAAACTTTCTAGGCGAATATTATTCAGACACTAAATTTGTTCAAGAAAGTGAAGGGTTTGATAATAGCGTACCTGATCATATCCATATTAATTGGGAAAAAACTGCCGAAGACGTAATGAGCAATTACGGATACATGGAAGTAGAAGGACATTATTACAAGGACATTTAAACCCACAAAATTATGAAAGACTATAAATATTATATTAAGTTGAAAAAAGCCAACGCTACGTTTATTGAAAAAAGGATTGAAGAGGTAGAAAGCGAGATTAAGAGTAAGTTGAACGGTACAACATTAAGCAAGCTGTTTATTGATGTAAATCTAGCAAGAGATATATCCTTACTACTTGCTGATTTAGTTGCGCTCAAAGAATGTGTGTTGGTAATGAAAACGCCAGTTTACAAAGCCTACGAAGAAGAGGGTAAGCAAGGCTCTTTTGATTCTTTTTTAGAAAGATAAAAGGAAAGTTAAAACCATTGATTTCAAAGTAGAAAACACCTCGTAAAATGGGGTGTTTTTTTACGTCCAAACTAAACCGTCTAATCCACATTCTAAGACATTATACACCAAATCCAACCATTCTTACTGCCCAAGCCTCAAAGGGCAATAGAACACGTCTATAAAGACTTACCCTCCTCTACACATCAATATACACGCGCAGAAGGGCGGAGCCTTTCAAATATTAAAACCTAAGAGCATTCATTTTCTATTTCCACACTCCATAAATACAGATATTAACACAATCCAGAAAAAAAAAGAGAATGAACAAAAGAAAAAAAAGAAACAAACAACCAAAAATCTAACACATACCAAATAACTATAAGCTAGACTATAAGAATTTAAGTAGGTATGGGTGACCCGTGTCAGATAAGATGAACAGTAGCATAGACCCAATATAATTGTGGCTTAAATAGGCTAATAATAGCCTTGATTATAATGCTCATTGTGAGTGGGTTTTCCATTGCTAAAAATCGGTTAGCATATCGGTTAGCACCATATCAAATCATGCGCTGATTGACTGGAAATGGGAGAAAGCTGTTTTGTTGGAGGAAACGGCATCTTGTCTTGTTTGAAAACTCTTTCACCTGCTGCATGATTGATCCCCCATACCTATGAGAATTCGTTTCGGATTTGGGTTGAGCCTGGGGGGTTTGTATACATGTACCCCATACACTCCCTATTATACAATATTTTAGGGTAGGTTTTACACAATGAAGGGGGGAGAGGGTCCCCTAGTTCTTTAAATATTTTTTTTGTTTTTTAAAATTTTAGGGATTATCTTCCGGAGTACGATTAGTCATATTTTCATCGGTTTGACTTTTTAATGGTTCATGAATGAAGGCCCTGACCTCTAGGAGGTTGGGGTTTTCTGTTTAGGGCCTCCGGCTCCTGGTGTCCATGCTTCGCATGTAAGACGTTGTGTATAGTTTCGGGGTAAGTAAAAAGTTTGGATAAAGTAGGGTACGGTAAAAATCTTTTTTCGGAATTTGCTGTACCCTATTTTGGGGTAAGTAAAAAGTTTGGATAAAGTAGGGTACGGTAAAAATCTTTTTTCGGAATTTGCTGTACCTTATTTTGGGGTAAGGGTAAATTTACCTTTTATTTTGCGGTAAGCTTCTGGATCTTCTTGTATAGTCCTGGCAGCCGGAGTGTCCCTAATCGGTAAAGCTGGGCGCGGAGGCTATCGGTCCACTTCAGGGCGTTCTTATTGACGGGGGCCTTCCTTTTCTTGGTAAGGGTAAATTTACCTATCTCGGGGTAATGGTCCACCGTGTAGATTCCAAGGCTGGCGGGATCATCTTT
>Ga0224506_10003647_pt1 | contig 10143 bp, 9 predicted proteins | sample SF_Jan12_sed_USG_2_FD_169108 | JGI IMG/M metagenome (GOLD analysis project Ga0224506, IMG submission 169108) | Sediment microbial communities from San Francisco Bay, California, United States - SF_Jan12_sed_USGS_8_1 | ecosystem: Environmental > Aquatic > Marine > Sediment | place: USA...
AGAGCCTGAGGAGACACGAACCGTCTATCAACTAGAAGAGTATGGGGGTCTCACAATTGAGATTAAAGCTCCATACCAAGCCGATTCAGGCGATGAAATAAACGTTACCGTGAAAGTTGGAGCCACTAAGGAGATTGACGTTATTTCCTTCTCTTTAAGCATTTACGGACTCATAAACGAGACGGAAGAAGACTTGCTTGGGTGGGTTGATATTAAGGAACTTAGAGGCTCTTATGCAGCTGGGGCGTCAGTTGAATACGTCTACAACATAACTATACCTGAAGACATGTCGCCTGGCTTGACTTATGGTACCATATCGTGCGAATGGAAATCAATGGAGATAATTTCGCCAGAATTATCGGTGAAATTGACGCTAAAAATACCTTCCGCCGGATTCACATTGACCTACGTGGGAAACAAAGAATTTGAGCAACTTGAGACGGCTTATGAGGAGTTAAACGCAAGCTTCTGGGAACTCAACTCTAGCTACAATGAACTGGAAGAAAAGTATAGCGCAAGCTCGGGTGAAACAGCTGGTGCCAGAAACCTGATGTACGCCTTCGTTGCGACAACAATAGTTTCCGCAGCTACAGCCGTATTCCTCATGATAAGAAAGCCGAAAGAGAGATGGGAGTAAAAGCTAGACTAGCTTATTCCCACCTGACCAGAGCTAGATTCGAATTTCTTTCTCTATATCAATAATCTCTTCCCGCAGGGGTTGTCGGGGAAAATTGTAAATGGGACCGCCAGGCCTTTCGTTGTAGTAGGGTCTGTTGCAGCCTAGGCAACCAGAAGTTAGGAAGGGACGACCAGTTCTGATCACACGCCGCACCTCTTCCTTTGGAACTCCGAAGCCAATGAGGCGGTTGTCCTCACTAAATCTCATGTTTTCATATCGTGTTTTTCCCTTAGTTATAAGGAAATGGGCGACCTGGAGTTTTCTGTAGTAGCCGAGAGGTGGCTGAGGATGTTTTTCTAAGGCGGTTCCGGGCATAGGGGTGAAAGCAAACAAGCTGGGATACACACCAACATCCATGCACCACTGAATGGTTTGGATGAGTTCCCTCGCGGTTTCTCCGAGCCCTGCTATGAGGTGAGTGGTCACCGAGCCTTTTCCAAAGGTTTGCACAGCCTCTTTCAACGCGTTAAGCTGGTTCTTCCATGTATATGGTCCGTCGGCGGATGCGCCTTTAACCATGTCAAATAATCCTTCAGTTGCGGCGTCCAGAGCGATACTGACCCGATCAACCCCGATCTCAACCAGCTTTTTCATCTGTCTGCGGTTTAAGGGTTGACAAGAGATGGAGATGGGCACCCGCATGCGTGACTTGATTTCCCTTGCGAGCTTCAAAACGTCTCTGAAAACCGTGGGATAGTTTAATGCTTGAACGCACACCCGCTTTATCGCGTTCCCTTCTGCGGCACGCTCTATCGCACAAAGCACTAGTTCGGTTGGAAAAAGGGGCCAGCTCACCCTAGAGAGCATGTCTGTTCTGCTCTTGCTTGTTTTGGCTTGGGGGCAAAAGCCACAGTTGGCATGACACTTTCCGGGCTGGTAAGTGAGCAGATACACGGTTGTTGGTTCAGCGTCTAACCTGCCCGTCATTAACCCAAGCACAATGGCGGAACCGATGGAAACCCGGATCTTTTCAGGGAAGTCTCCCTTTTTCATCAGCCAGCCCCAGTAGCGTCAAGATCTATAAATTAAAGAATACACTGTCTTAATACTTACCCATGATTGGTGTGCCTCGCGTTGAACTCCAGAAACAGCTATGAAAATCTGCTGCATGCTGATGATACGGCACTTGAAAAAGCCTTAGCCACGGCTCGAAGCATCAGCTGGAAAAATTTCGGCAAGAAAATCCGATTTTACGCCCCGAGCTTCATTTACTACAAAACGAGCCACTTCTGCTCATCTCCGACGGCTTTCCCATCCATCTCAGTGACTGGCTCCTCCTGCGCCTTGAATTGCAAGCACTGCGGCGGGAAGGTGCTAAATACCATGATTCCAGCGATCTCGCCCAAAGACCTGATCAACCTCTGTGCCGAGCTAAGGAGAAAAGGGGCTGTGGGCTGCTTGATCAGCGGTGGATGCCTGCAAGATGGTTCTGTTCCACTTGGCAGGTTCGTGGACGCCATCGCCAAGGTCAAACGCGATACCGGACTAACAGTCGTGGTGCACACAGGTGTTGTAGACCTATCGATGGCGAGAAAGTTGAGGGAGGCAGGAGTTGACGCCGCCCTCATTGACATAATTGGTTCAGACGAAACGATACGTGAGATTTACCGGTTAAACGTTGAGGTGGAAGATTACGATCGATCTCTGAGGGCGCTACACGAATCCGGAATCCCGTTTGTGCCTCACGTTCTCGTTGGACTTCATTATGGCGAGCTAAGAGGCGAGTTTCAGGCGCTCAAAACGATTTTGAAGTATTCACCTTCCGCGGTCATAATCATTGCACTGATGCCAATTCATGGCACACACATGGAAAATGTGGATCCTCCTACTCCAAAGGATATTGTGAGGGTGCTGGCAACGGCTAGACTCATGATGCCACGCACACCCATTGTTCTCGGATGCATGAGACCAAAGGGGGAACACAAGGTGAAAACCGACACTCTGGCAGTGAGGTCCGGGGTTAACGCCATAGCGTTTCCGGCAGAGGAGACTGTTCGGCTTGCTGAAACTTTAGGGCTGGAAGTCACTTTTTCGTCCTTGTGTTGCTCGCAAATTTTTGAGGACATCAAACGCGGTGAATGGAGCCGACAAAAGGTTTGACTCACGATTTTTTGTTTTCACTCTAGGCGTCCACGAAGAAGCAGACCGACTCAGCGATAGTTAACTTTAAACATATCCAGTACAGAGTATCCAATCAGATGCAAACTAGGTGAAAGCAGAATGGGAGAAGCAATAATCTTGGCTGGCGGAGAGGGATGGAGACTTAAACCCGACACACAGGTTCCGAAACCGCTCCTAAAGATAAACAAACAAACTCTAATAGACCGACAAATCTCGTGGTTACGATCCCACGGATTTGAAAACGTTGTGGTAGCGTCAAACAGAGAAGATCTGTCAAAGCAACCCGTTAAGTACTCCACAGAAAAAGATGGTCTAGGAACCGGGGGAGCAACCAAAAAGGCGTTCAAAAAAATTGAGGGAGACGTAGCCTACGTGATGAACTTGGATGACATCGTGTTCTACGACCCGAACGAACTCTTCGATTACGCCTCGAAAGGAGCAGGGGTTCTCCTCGCGAAACCCACCCTACCGTTCGGAAGAGTAACATTCGGCAACGGAATAGAAGTGATAAGATTTCAGCACAGATCAACCCTCGATTTCTACGTCAGCGCCGGACACCACGTGTTCAAGAAAGCCATAGTTGAAAAGTATTTCCCAGACCAAGGCGACTTCGAGTTCACTACAATGCAGAGGCTGGCAGACAAGAGAATCCTCCACGGATACGTCTACCACGGAATGTGGTTCACCATAAACACCATGAAAGACCTCATTCAGGCCAGAACATACTTCAAATAACCAGAACTAACCTCCCAGCGTTACTTTTTACAAACAGATTAGCCCCGCCTCCTCCTAGGGGTCTAATAAGAGAGTATTAAAATTGTTCAAGAAGACGAAATCATCGTGGGAGGGGGCTACAGGGGGATCTAGAAAGAGAGGCTAACACAACAACCTTGCCATAATGCGATAAACCACAAGTTACCAAAACAGGAATGTGTACAGAAAAGAAATAACACCCATTTATACACCAAACCAAACTAACCATGAAGAAAGCAAACAGCGAGAGATAAGAATGGTCAAGCTAAACACAAAAGACAAACCCATAATCCTAATGATCAACGGCGAACTCTACGGCGTAAAAGAGATACATGGAAACCCAGCCCCCACAAAAACCGGACAAACAAACACCAGATTCCTAACCATAAAAGCCACAAACATAACAGGCAAAAGAAAAATAACCATACACCTAGACCCCCGCCTAATCAACGCCCTCAAAGACGAAAACAAACCCCTCCCCTACATTCACTAGACCAACCCACTCAACCCCAAACGCGCTGAATCAAACAGGCGATTTTGAAGCAACTTTTCAGACGTGATCGGAAGCATCACGCCCATAATATCGGCTAAAAAAGTCACACTGCCAGATCGACTTTCTTCTCAATTTATATCACACCTCAACATAAGAATAGTTAGGCTCAAATTCGTGAGATGACAAAAATGGACTTAACAAACCTAACATTGCTAGCAGACTACGTCCCGTACATTTTGATCCTCGGAGGCATCGTCGCGGCTTCATGGCTGATAGAAAGAACAGTAAAGCCGTTAAGCTGGATCGTGAAAATCGCATCTCTTTTCGGATTCATTGTGGGAATCCTCCTGATGATCACAGCGGCAGCAGTTTGGTCATCACCAACGCTGGACGTGTACACGCGATATCTACTGATCGCCACAGGGCTAGCACTAATACTGAAGCCGATCAAAGACATCCCTTGGGCAGCGCTGATCGCCTTATTGGTGGGCGGAGTGTGCGCTGGATACGTTTATCTCTATCTTTCCCTACCAGAAACTGTTTTCGGCATATCATCAACATGGATCTACTTGATAATTTTTTTCGTCCCAGCGTTGCTTGTGTACATGTTATTCAAGTTTATCGAAGACATACTACGACTGATAGGAACAATCTTAGCCTCTAAGCCCGTGGCGACAATACTCGGGCTAGCGTGCATCATTCAAGGAATTCTTCTACTCTTAGACAAAAGCCTATTTACAATAATACTCGGATAAAAAAAAAGAATAGAGAGTGAAGGAAGAGCGATTTTAGAGGTTAGCCGCTACGTTCATCCTTTTTTTGTGATTTCTCTGACTATTCCAGCGGCAACGGTTGTCCCCATGTCACGTATTGCGAATCGTCCCAGCTCTTCGAAGTCTTTGTACGATTCGATTGCAATTGGATGAAGCGGTTCAAATCTAACGAGTGCCGCATCGCCAGTTTTCAAAAAGGTAGGTTTCTCCTCAACGACCTGACCAGTCCGCGCATCTAGTTTCTGGATCAACTCTGCAAATCGACAAGCAGCCTGACCAGTATGCGCATGCATTACAGGAGTGTATCCAGCTGCAATTGCTGTTGGGTGATAGAGAACCGCTATCTGTCCAATGAATTCTTTAGCAACAGTTGGCGGATTGTCAGGATGGCCGGCCACGTCTCCCCTCCGAATGTCGCCTCTGGCTATGCCTCGAATGTTAAATCCGATGTTGTCGCCAGGCTCAGCCTTGGGCATCCTAACATGATGAGTCTCAATGGATTTAACTTCTCCTTTGACATTAGCTGGCATGAACACGATCTCGTCGCCTTCTTTTAGCACGCCAGTCTCAACTCTCCCAACGGGAACTGTTCCAACTCCAGTGACAGTGTAGACGTCTTGTATTGGAAGGCGCAGTGGCTTTTTGATAGGCTTTTCGGGGATCTCAAATGTGTCTAGGGCATTAAACAGTGTTGGCCCCTTATACCATGGCATTTTCTCACTAGGTTTCACGAGATTGTCACCTGTCCATCCAGAAGTAGGCACGAACGGAGTTTTCTCAACTTTGTACCCAATCGGTTTCAGCATTCTGGAAATTTCGTTCTTGACTTCTTCGTATCTCTCTTGACTCCAGTCAACGGTTGGGTCATCCATCTTGTTTATAGCTACAACCATCTGGTTAACTCCAAGTGTACGCGCAAGCCAAGCATGTTCTTTGGTTTGTCCGCCTGGTCCGATGCCTGCCTCGAACTCTCCCCGTTTTGCGGAGACGAAGAGGATGGCGGCGTCGGCTTGGCTTGCTCCTGTGACCATGTTTTTGATGAAGTCTCGGTGTCCTGGCGCGTCTATAACGGTGAAGAAATATTTTGGTGTTTCAAATTTTAGGAAGGCGAGGTCGATGGTGAGTCCTCGTTCTCGTTCTTCTTTGAGTCTGTCGAGGACCCATGCGTACTTGAAGGTTTCTTTGCCTAGTTTTTTTGCTTCTTCTTCATAGACTTTGGCGACTCGTTCTTCGATTGTACCGGTGAGGTAGAATAGGTGACCTATGGTGGTTGATTTTCCGTGGTCTACGTGTCCGATGATGACGGTGTTTAAGTGAGGTTTTACTGTTTTGCTCATTCTTTTTCCTCCAATTATTCTGTTTCCAAATTTTTCCTTTGTTTGTAGTGAAATTCGGTAGAAAGACAGTTGGTTCGGTTATTTTAATTTTTTGAAAGAATTTGTTATGTTTTTGTCTCTCTTTGTAGACCCTCTCTATTTTTTAGACTTCCCTATAACCTCCACTCTCTGGTAGAGTGGTTGTAAACGCGAGATAAGGTGACAATCAGGATTAGTGGAGTCTTTCTCTTATCAGGTTTTTAGTCTGCCATGAGTATCGGCGTATCTTGGTGGAGGCTCCGTAGCCGCAGGCTGCGCATTGCTTTTTTTTGACGTGGTATGCTCTTCTGCCGCATCGTCTGCATCGGATGTGGAGTGTTTTTCTCATCCGTCTTCCGAAAGAGGGGGTTCCTTTGCTTGTTTTTCCCAAAGGAGTTTCACCTTGGGGGTGGAGAAATCAGGATGACGTTGTCTCCTCGAACGATTATTACTCCCAGTTTTTTCACGTTCTCTGTTTCCGTTGTGTCTTCTGTTTCTTCCAGCACCAAGTTGAGGTGTTGATCGTAGCCTTTCAGTTTTCCTCTTAATCTTTTTCCGCCTCTCAGTCGTACAAGAACGGTTTTTCCGAGGCTTTCCTCCAGAATTTGGGTGGTCATTTCGCTCATAGGTTGCCCTCTCGCTTGCTTTTTCTCTCCGTGTTTTTATAGGTGCTGACGCCCATAATTTAAAGTTATTGCATTAAAAGACTATGTTGGCGGTGTCTTAAAACGGTTGTTAGGCGACATTTCCTGAAGGAAAAGGAGACCAAGCAGATTCTCATTGAACTTTCCCAAAAGTTAAAGGTGGATGTCGAAAAGCTGTTTGGGTCTAAGCCGCGCATCGAGTTGGCTGAGACTCAAACTGTTGAAATTTTCATCATCAACGGAAAACCCTTGTTTGTAAGACTTGCGGGCACTTTTTTGCCAACATTGATCTCCAACGGAGTTTTTTCCCTTCTTCCCAAGATCGTGGTAGACATGGGTGCTGTTCCTCACATTTGCAACGGCGCCGATCTGATGGCTCCCGGAATTGTTCAGATCGCTGGAGATTTCAACCCGGACGATCTTCTTCTCGTTGTTGATGAGCGTTACGGCAAACCATTGGCGATAGGTATTGCCTTATTCGATTCACATGCTATGAGAAAGGTTGAACATGGAAAGGTTGTGAAGAACATCCATTACGTGGGTGACAAGCTTTGGAAAATGCTAAAGAAGATCTAGGAAACCCGTTGTCCAAGCTTTTTCTCAAATCTCTTCAAGAGTCCTAAACGAGCCAAAATGGGATTCCAATTTAAACAAGTTGGCGGTTGCGTTAGCGATTCTGCATGGGATATCTGCGGGCGCAGCCTATATCGTCTCCCAAGGAGACGTTAGTGACGATTCTTTGGCTCGCAATATCTAACGGTGTAACAGAAGGACTAAAGCTATTGTAGTGAAAAAAGAGAGCGGCGCACTTGTCGACTAAGGTGCATCAGCAATCAATATTTTGGCTTCATAAAGCTTTTTTCTATTTTGAATCTTGATTCTGAATGGTGCATCAAATGAGCAAAAAGAAACTCCATTACGGAGTGCGCCTACGAGTAGATCAACTAAAATATCTGAAAGACGTTCAGAATCCTTCACAGTGGATAAGAAACGCAGTTGACGAAAAGCGAAAGCGCGAAAAAAAGAACCACAGATCTAAATGATAACTCAGCATAGAAAACGTGTGCTACGCGCGCGAATGGTCTGTGGAAGAGGAGGGAACCATCAGACGCACGAGCGCCCAGAACCGAGTCGGCACCCAAACACGCTAAAGCGTCTGCGCACACGCGCACGGCCACTCAAGGTTCTTCGGGTCTCCTCTCCCACAGAAGGCTAGGCCAGAAAAACATGAACCGCAACAATGAATTAGCAAGAAAGTATACATAAAATTTGTTGTACAAATGTTTCCTCCACCTTATACCACCTATTTCTTGGTTGCGCCCCATATACGGTGTTCAGAGAAACTTTGGAAAATGCTAAGGGAGATCTAGGAAACTCTATTGTCCCGGCTTTTTCTCAAGCCTCTTCAAGAGTCCTAAACAGTTAGGAGCAACCATCATCATTGTTTAATCTCTTAGTTCTCTTTCCGCTTTTTTCACTATTTCCCACATTTCTCTTCTAACATCTTTCTCTAACGGCTCAACTTCATGAGACGCCAAAATTTTCTTGGCTCGTTCCCTCGCCAACTCACACATATCCTTACGGCCCACTCTAACCCACTCTTCTCTGCTTCCCCTATCCAACAGCGAAAGTCTCCACTGATCGCTCAACACGTGGTCGACCGTATGTTTTTGAGCCAAGTAATGACCCCCTATTCCCACCTTCTCTATAACTTCAAGAGCCAAAGAGTCCGCGTCTACGTCCACACCCTCCACAATTCGATAAAGCGCCCCAATGATCTCATTGTCGAGAACCAACTGCTCAAAGCTGTAGGTCTTACCAGAATCCAGTATCGCAGGACCGAAAATGAGGTTGGCACCCGCCAACATAGGGATGACGGCGGTCATAACCTTTTCAAACATCGCTTGAGGCCCAAGAGCCTTCGCATCAGTTGAGCAAGCTCCGATCCAAGACGGAATCCCATAGAATCTCGCCAATTGGGCACATCCCGAGTTGATCAAAGGTCTCTCAGGGGCGCCCAATGCTACCTTGCCCGTTTTCATATCCATAGTTGATGATACGCTGCCGTAAAGCACCGGTGTCCCAGGATTTACAAGTTGAACTAAGGCTATCCCACTGAGAACTTCGGCGTTGATCACCACTAGCTCGCCTGCAATTGTGAGCGGCGCTGTTCCTCCCCCCATGGCCATACTTAATATGAAAAATGGCAGACCAAATTTGGCGAATTCGATGAGAGTCTCCGTGTCTTCCTGAGAGTGTTGCAAAGGGCTTATAGGACATGTGCTAGCAGAGATTACCGGCTTCTTCCTAAGCTCTTCTTCACCTCCCACAATCGTTGCTCCTATCTGAATGTAGTGCTTAATCGCATCGGCGCCATAAGTTGCGTGGGACACATGTTTCTCAGTGTTTTCCAATGCTATTGCGAGTTCATGGAGAGCTCTCACGTACTCTGGGATATCATGTGCAGTAACCGTCGGAAGGAATACATGAATATTTTCTAGAGCGTCTGTTAGCCTCGCGAAATTAGCAACATCTTCGCTTTTTGAATCCCTGTGCATTCTCGTATTCAGATCGTAAACTTTTATTCCGTAACTTGAGTTGTTGAAGTAGGTTTTTCCCCTGGGTCTAAGCTTAACAGTGTGTTTGGGATTTCTGGCGTACAGCGTGACAACCTCAGGGGCTTTCTTAATCAGCTCCTTCAGCAAATGTTGAGGTATCTTCACAATCTTCTTATCGTAGTCAACAATTGCTCCGGCCTCGTCCATTAGTTTAAGCGCTCTGTCTTCGTAGATACCTACACCAATCCTTTCAAGAACATCTAGTGTAGCCAAATGAATCTCGTAGAGTTCGTCTTTATTGAGCAGATTAAGTTCAAGTCCTTGAGACCGTAAGGGTTCACTCATAATCTCAACCTCGATTCCTAGCATTCTGATTAGCTAAGGAAAAAAGAGTTTCGCCTGCATTGTTTAAGAGTTTGTAGCCCACAGGGCACCATGGCCTTAATGCTTTAATTTGGTGCCTCGGCTAGACTTTTATTAGGAATATGCTTCAATGATTCGAAGCGCCAATGATTCTGCCTGGGTTATTTTCAGGCACTTTAGACATTTTCATGTAAACGCGGAAAAGAGCCTCGTTATGAAAAAGCTAGTTCATTCACGTCCTACCATCCGTCCGTGCGATTCTCCCCAAAAATTTTGGAAGCTTGTATGTTACGTAGAAATATCTCTAGTACACAAAGCTTAAAGTTTAAGGGATAGCTTGTTTATCGGGGGAGTAGAACTTTGTCAAGCTTAGGAAAAAAATTTGGAAAAGTAATCGACAAGAT
>Ga0224506_10003648_pt1 | contig 10143 bp, 6 predicted proteins | sample SF_Jan12_sed_USG_2_FD_169108 | JGI IMG/M metagenome (GOLD analysis project Ga0224506, IMG submission 169108) | Sediment microbial communities from San Francisco Bay, California, United States - SF_Jan12_sed_USGS_8_1 | ecosystem: Environmental > Aquatic > Marine > Sediment | place: USA...
GTTAACTCCCTTTTTTTATATTATACGAGGTAAATTATATCATCCGGAAGGTATTTCGCTAAGAGAGACGATTTTCCCGCGGTCGATATCATAGAGTTGGTAACGGCGGCTCCCCAGTCCTATCTTCTCGGCGTAGCTCAGCTGTACCGACCAATCCACACCGGGGTGTAAAGCCCTGAATTTATCCCCTCCCGGCTTTAAAGCGGAGGTGAGGGCGGAGTTGGGCAGCCCCCTTTGATGATTCACCAGGTCCGCCGAAGCCTGGTCGATGGCTACCGGGTCTTTTGACCCTAAAATACCGATATTGGGCACCACCGGGTTATCGCTCCATGGGGCGCAATCGCAATCGGGAGTGATGTCAAGCAGGAAGTTAAAGAAGGCGAATTTCCCTTTCTTCGCCTGCAGAACAGCCCACACCACCTCGGCAATCTTCTCCCCCACCCTCTCGGGCTTCTCCGTCCACAGCACTCTCAACGCCCCCTGGGGACAGAAGACGATGCAATCGGCACACCCTACGCACATCCCATGGTCAAAGAATGCTTTTCCCTCCATAATGGTAACCGCCCCGCTGGGGCAGACTTCAACACACTTGCCGCAAGCGGTGCACAGGGCTTTATCGCGGAACTCCGGTCTCACTTCGGCGTGCATCTGCTGTTTGGTAGAGCGGGAGGCCAATCCCATGCCTATATTCTTCAAGGTGCCTCCAAAGCCGGTAAGCATATGACCCTTGAAGTGGCTCAGAGAGATTAGCGAGTCGGCATGGTGGACATTGCTCCCGTAGCGGACGGTCTGAAGATGCGTGAGGTTGACCTTCACCTCCACAAAGTCGTGAGACCGAATTCCATCGGCTATAATGATGGGAGCACCGGTGGACTCATAGCCGAAGCCGTTCCTCAATGCCAGCCGGAGATGGTCCACGGCGTTCTGCCGGGCTCCTCGATAGAGGGTGTTGGAATCGGTGAGGAAGGGCTTCCCACCCTGCTGGCGGACCTTCTCCACCATCTTTCGGACATAGATGGGACGCAGAAAGCTGGTTCCCAGGGTCTCTCCGAAGTGGAGTTTGATGACCACCAGCTCTCCCTCAGAAATAAACTCTATTCCCACCCTCTCAATGAGCCGTCCCCACTTATCCAGGAGGCTCTGGTGCTCGTAAGCACGGGAAGAGGTGAAATAAACGGTCGTTTTCATGATGTCAAAAAATGAGGTGCTCTCTCACCCCGTAATAACCTCCCGTCTGGTAGTGATGCGGTCAATCCTCCTCTGATTGGGGAGAAACCCGATACCCGGCTCGGTGGGCACCGTGATGTTGCCGTTCCTGTCCACCGTCACCGGAGGGTCTATGATGTCTTCTTTATAATAGCGGTCGCTGGCAGATATATCCCCGGGCAGGGTAAAGTTCTTCAGGGTGGAGAGGGCAATATTGTGCGCTCGCCCAATCCCCGACTCCAGCATGCCACCGCACCACACAGGTATTCTATTGGCGAGGCAGATGTCATGCAGGAGCTTAGCCTGGGATAGTCCACCAACCCTTCCTTGCTTGATGTTTATTATGCGGCAACTTCCCAGCTCTATCGCCCGTTCACCCTGTCTGGAGGAGGTTATGCTTTCATCGAGACAGAGCGGGGTTTGCAGCTGCGATTGTAATCGGGCGTGGTCGGCCAGGTCTTCGTAGTGGAGGGGCTGCTCAATCATCATCAGATGGTAATCGTCCAACCGCTTCAGGGTGTCCATATCCTCCAGGGTGTAAGCCCCATTGGCATCCACCATCAGGGGGGCTTCCGGGAAACTCCGGCGAAGAGCGCTCAGCACATCGGTATCCCAGCCTGGCTTTATCTTCACCTTAATGCGACGGTAGCCCAGAGAGAGATAGTGCTCAACTCTCGTTAACAGCTCATCCGGGGAATCCTCAATCCCCAGGCTGACCCCGGAGCTGATGGTAAGCCGCTCGCCTCCTAAAAACCGAAACAGCGGCACCCCACGCAGCTTAGCCTCGAGGTCCCAGCAGGCGTTCTCCAACGCTGCCTTTGCCATACGATGCCCGCGAATGGAAACCAGCATATCATACACCACCGAAGCCCCCGCCAACTCCTTGTTGAGCAGCAGGGGCACCAGAAACTCCTTGAGCACATACCAGCAGGTCTCGGTGGTCTCGTAGCTGTAAAGGGGGGCTTTCCCGGCGACACACTCCCCGTAGCCAACCAGCCCATCACCGTAGACTCTTACCAGAACTATGCTCCTGGAATAGGTTCTCCCGAAACTGGTCTCAAAGAAGTGAACCAGAGGGAGCTCAATGTGAATCAGCTCTACTCTGTCAATTTTCACCCGGCTCGCCCTCTTGTTTAGCTTCCTCATCACAGAGGTGGCTTACATGTTAAATTCTCTCTCAAGGTAGTAATAGCTCGCCCCTTCTTCAGTTTGGGGGTCTAAGAATCCGGTTATGGCATAGCCGGCTTTGAAGCTTGTGGTAAGAGCCTCCCGCACGGCGAAAAGCCACTCCCGAGCTAATGCTAAATCCCTGGCTTTGAGTGATTGAATATCGTCGGGTATCGCCACCAGAAGCCCCGCAGCAGTAAGGTCAAGGCGGGAAGCAACAGGCCGAGGAAGTCCCTGCCGATTGCGGACCAAATCCACGGCTTTGACGGTAGGTTTCTCTGCCAGATGCCTACTTCCTTTTTTCTTATTGATGTGCTCCTCCACACGGGGAGTGGTCAGATGCCACTCTGCCAGCAGTCGGTCGGTGGGCAATCCTTGGTGGAGGATGGAAGTTCCCGGTCCATAGAAATCGACCTCGTACTCCCTGACAATAGCCCCCAATGAGGAGATATTCAACCTGGCATTAGCCCTCTCCAGAGGGTCAAAAGCCCACACAGTAAGGTCTATCCCCTTTTCCAGTGCCATCCTCCTCTGCTCGAGCTTCAGCAGGCGCCCAATTCCCTGACTCCGGTAATTTTTCTTAACCGCCAGCATATGAGAATAGTGGATCAGTTTCCCCTCCTTCAGGGCGGGGAACCCGTAGACAAACCCAATTAGCTCGCCAGCTTTGCTGTATGCCCCTACTACCACACCGCCGAACCTCTGCGCCAGCACCATCATTGGAAGGGGAACAACACTGCGGTCCTCAAACCCCCAGACCTCCTGCTGCAAATCCTCACAGAGCCGAAAACCCTCAAGCTCCCTGATTTCTCGCAGCAAAAAAAACGCTCCTTTTTCATCCTCAACTGACTTCAATTAACACAATCCTCCCTCTATTTTATCTTTTAGATTATAGCATAAAATAAGGTTTTGCCAACTTCAAAGGAGAGAAGCACATCAAAAGGATTAAAGGAGGGGAGGAATCTATTTATTCTTCTCAAGGGATTTGGCACAGCGAAGTCCTGTCCCAAAATCGCTTTCAGAAGGAAAGCGCCCCATTCGCGAGGCAACCCGAGCATAGAAGCAATCCACAAACCAGTTGCCACCCCGCAGGATGTAGTAGCCTCTTCGGTAGTCCTCGTCCTGATATTTAGCTCTTGGATAAGGCTTATAGGGAGAGTCCACCCATTCAGCAACATTACCAGCCATGTCGTTTATACCGAAGGGGCTTTGCCCCCACAAGTAGCTCCCTACTGCCTTGGTGTCGAAAGTCTGTGCCATTTTTATATTGCACCGGTAAAGAGATAACCCGCCCACTATTTTAATCAGTGGAGGCTCTTCTCCCCAGGGATACTCAGCACCCGTGGTTCCCCGGGCTGCTTTCTCCCACTCTTCCTCCGTAGGAAGCCTCTTGCCCGCCCATTCGGCATAGGCTCTGGCATCATAACAAGATACGCCGACCACCGGATGGTTTCCCTTGCCAAATTCATAGGTATTATTCACCCAGTGAGACGGTGGTTTATGCCCGTTGGCATCGATGAACTTCTTATATTGGCGATTGGTTACCTCATAGCGGTCGAGGTAGAAATCTTCCACCAAGACCTCCCTGGCTGGCTGCTCATTAGAGAACATCTCCTCCTTCCATTGTCCAACAGAAGCGAGTCTTGTTACCTCCTCGGGCGATGTCCCCATGGCGAACTTTCCGGTGGGAATGAGCACCATCTCCGACAGGGTTATCTCTCTTGAAATTTTAAACTGAAAGAGCAAAAAGGCGGCTACTACGACCATAAGTACAGCTACTCCCTTCAATAACCCTTTCTTTAATCCCCACCACTTCCAGCCTATCAGCCGTGAAAGGATGCGGTAGCTGCCAGCGATAAAAAAGGTCAACCCCGCCAACCATATCATCTTCATATATAATGAGCCCAGAGGCATAAGGTAATGGTAGAAGCTCAGCTCCCAATCTGGGTCGAAGATATGGCGCATCAGAGTGCTTATTCCCACCCATGATACCGCCCAGGAAAACAGGCTAATCGGCAGATAGAGAAGGCTCCAGACCAGGCGGCGGCTCATCAGCCCCAGCACCAGGGCGAGAATGAAAAATATTACCCCTTGATTGTGCACGGGAACTATCTGTTCTCCTATGGGGAGCAGATAAAATCCAAATATAAAAGACCAGATAAGAAGAATAATATCTCTATATTTAAGGGAAAAGGATAAATATCCTTCTGCCTCCGTCCCTTTTTTGGACAGGGTGACTACCGCGGAGATTATCCCTATCAGAGCACCTATTCCGATGATATCCCATAATCCTCGCTGAGAGATATAGCTCTGAGACATTCCTTCGGCAACCAGATAGGAGCTGGAGACCATCAACCAGAGCGATATCAGGCTGACCAGAAAGTAATCGGATATAAGCCCGATAATTACTCCCTGTACAATAAAAGAGAGCAAAAGACCAAGCTCCATCCACCCTCCGAGCTCAGGCAACCGCGGGAGGAGAATAAATCCCACTGCTACCGCCCATAAAATAAGGAGGAGGTGCCGAGAAAGGCTCAAAATACGGCGTCGCCTCATCAGCCGGTCTTCCCTCTCCGCTGCTTTCGGCCGGGCAACCTTCTTCTTGCGAGGTTTTAGCCGGGAAAACAACCTACGGAAGTCCCACCAAATGGCAAGCTGTTTTATCACCTTCTGCTCTTTAACAACGGGGATTTTCCCCTCCAGAGCGAGACTGAACTCTGAAGCGTTCTTCCAGCGGCGGTTCCTATCTTTCTGCAGACCTTTCATTATGATGGCGTCGTTAATATGGGATGGGATATCAGGAATGGATTTGGGTGGTTCATTGGTAATTCTAAATTCTACAGCCCCCTCCCGGAAAGGAGGACTCCCGCTTAAAAACTCATATAGCACCACTGCCAGGGAGTAGATATCACTCCGCTGGTCAAGAGGTTCGCCGAGAAGCTGCTCAGGCGACATGTAGATTGGGGTGCCTAATACATACTCGCTGGTAATTTGTTTCAAGGAATCGGATATATTGGCTGCTATTCCTAAATCTGTTATTTTGATGATACCTTCCTTTGTCTTCATCAGATTGGAGGGCTTGATGTCCCGATGTATTACTCCCCTTTGGTGGGCATATTCCAATCCCATACATATCTGCTTAGCATACTGGATGGTCTCATCAATAGTGAACTTCTTCCTCCGCTTCAGCATCTGCTCAAGATTCTCCCCATCGATGTATTCCATAGTGATGAACTTATACCCCTCTATATCCTCAAAGTTGTGAAGGCGGACAATATTTTGGTGGCTCAGGAGCATACAGGCTTTGGCCTCTTTCTTCAAATCCTCAACTGCATGGGGGTTATTTGTCAATTCCTGTGGTAAGAATTTTATGGCGATAATCATTCCCAGCTCAAGGTCTAGTGCTTGATAGATGACTCCCCTACCCCCTCTCCCTAACTCCTTGATTATCTTATACCGGTCGCCGATTACTATATCAGGCTTGAAATAAGCCTGAGTATCGAAGATATGGGGTTTATGGCGATATTTAGGAGGGGTTAGAGCCTGAGTCAGATCGGCTCCGCATTTTACGCAGTAGAAACTGGTATCCGGGTTCTCGGTGCCACACTTGGGACAAAACATAGCCCTTTATCTGTAAATGTCAAGCAACACTATAATTTAATTAAATATTAAACTATCAGATATTTATTGTCAAGAATTTAGTTGTCCGCTCTTGAGCAAGGATGTTGGGGATGGAAAGGAAAAACAGAATCTCGGCGATGAGCTCGGGGGTGGGCTTATGGTTATTTTTTTGTCATAGACCTCACAAACCATATAAAAAAGGCGGTGCCCATCAACCCGAAAACTCCGGCAAAGCAGTAAACAGCAGGGATGTTGAGGTAATCATAAATAACCCCTCCCACCATCGGTCCTCCCGCCAAACCCATGCTCATGGCCATATTAAAAATCCCCATAGTAGAGCCCATCCCGAAGTTCCTCCCTTCGATCACCGTGAGGGCAGTAGCTGACGGCAGGGCAATAGCTCCTGCTATCCCCATAATGGAGTTGATAATAAACAGCATGGAGAAACTACCCGCCAGGGGAACCATAAATAGGGCGAAAGAGGCGATCAGACTGCCGAGAATAACGAGCTTCTTCCGACTTACTCTATCCGCCAGCCACCCGAAGCTTCCCTGAAGAAAGGAGGTCAACAGGAGATTAATCGATATCAAAAGACCGATCTGAGTGCTGGTCAATCGGAGATAATTATGAGCTAATATAGGTATAAAGCAGGCATTGACACCCCTTCCGAAGGAGTTGGCAATCCTGAAGGTGGTCAGCCCTTTCATGGTGTTGCTTCGCATAATTACCCGATAGCGGGTCGGGGGGACATTTTCCTTCCTTTTGTACAAATGGAGTTCGGGAAGGAAGAAGACCACTAACAAGAAAGAGAGCAGACTCAGCCCCCCCATGGCGTAAAAATTGGCGTTAATGCTGAAATACTGCTCCAGGACACCCCCCATAAACGGACCAAAGCCGAAGCCTGCATACAGAGCTATATTGAAACTCCCCATATAATAACCTTCGTGCTCTTTGGGGGAAAGCTCACCGATATACGCCATAGCTACCGGCACAGTCATAGCGGCGGCAAATCCCTGTATTAGCCTTACCACAATCAGCTCCCCCACATTTCGCGCGACTATGAATCCGAGGGATATTACCGCATAGAGAAAAAGCCCCAGGGCGATGGATATCCTTCTCCCCTTCCGGTCTGACCACCTTCCAATCAGCGGCATGAAAAGGGCGCGGGATATGGAAAAGCCGGAAAAGATAACTCCCAACCAGACACCCTTTGCCCCCAGGGACTCGGCATAGATGGGTAGAAGGGGAACTATCAGGCCAATACCTATCATAGAGACAAATACTGCCATAAATAAAACTAAAAATACCCTTTTAACCATCTTTGCCTCGGATGCCCATAAGGAGCAAAAAAATCTATTATGAGTTAGCCTTTTACCATATCTTATTCTCCTTAAGTAGGTCAAGAAATTTTAGCACATTCTCACCGTCCAAGAGATATTTTTACTTGATTTTTATTGCAATTCAAGTTATTCTAAGACTTCTAAAAAGCTTATAGTCTATTGTGTTTAAATAAATCTTTACTAAAAAGGAGCTAACGTTATGAGATTTAAATTATATCTGGTTATCACCCTTATCCTCTTTATAGCCACCTCTGCCAGCGCCAGACAGGAAGTGCTCAGCCCCCAGGATGTTCTCGGATTTCGGGTGGGAGAGGACTACAAGCTCGCTGACTGGGAGGAAATTGTCTCCTACTTCCGCTCCCTCAATGCTGCCTCTGACAGGATTATGGTCCAGGAGTTGGGGAAGACCACTATGGGTAATCCCTTCATATTAGCCATCATATCCTCCCCTTATAATGTTAAGAATGTGGAGCACTATCGTGAGATTCAGCAACGATTAGCCGACCCCCGGGGCCTCTCCCCCCAGGAAGCTGAGAAGCTGATAGCGGAGGGTAAAACCATTGTGCTTATCACCTGCTCTATCCACTCTACCGAAATCGCCAGTTCCCAGATGTCGATGGAGCTGGCGTATCGTTTAGCCACTGAAGAGAGCCCACAAGTGAAGGAGATATTGGATAATGTGATCTTTCTGCTGGTGCCCTCTCTCAATCCTGATGGGACAGCTATAGTAGTCGATTGGTATCGCAAGACCCTGGGTACTCCCTATGAGGGAACCTCCCCACCCTATCTCTACCATAAATATGTAGGGCATGACAATAATCGCGACTGGTATATGATAACCCAGCAGGAGACCAAGCTGGCGGTAGGGAAGATTCACAATGTGTGGCACCCTCAGATTGTCTATGATATGCACCAGATGGGGAGCCGAGGGGCTCGCCTCTTCATCCCCCCCTTCATTGACCCCATCGACCCCAATGTCGACCCCATCCTGCAAGCGGAGATCGTCTGGATGGGCTCTGCCATGGCTACGGAGCTTACTGCTCAGGGAAAAAGTGGTGTGATTATGGCTTCCGGGTATGACGCCTGGACCCCTGCCAGGGCTTATCAGCATTACCATGGGGGGATTAGAATTCTCTCCGAGGCTGCCAGCGTCCGCATCGCCTCTCCCATCAAAGTGAGCTGGGACCAGCTCGAAGAAGAAAGAGAATACAGTGCTAAGGAATCGAGCTGGAACTTTCCCCTTCCGTGGAAAGGAGGAGAGTGGCATCTGCGCGATATCGTAGATTACGAGCTGACAGCCGCCTTTGCCTGCCTTACCCACGCTGCTCGTTACCGCGACCGCTGGTTGACCAATTTTTACACCATCGGCAAGCGAGCAGTAGAGCGGGAGGAGCCACCCTTCGCCTTCCTGGTTCCCCTGGAGCAGGATGACCCGCCTACCGCCATAGCCATGCTTCAGGTGCTGCGAAAGGGAATGGTGGAGATATACCGAGCCACCCAACCCTTCACCGCCGATAGGGTCCCCTACCCGCCAGGCACCTATGTCATTCCTCTGGCACAGCCCTACGGCAGTTACGCCAAGACTCTTCTGGAGGTGCAGCATTATCCCGTCCGTTACCAATACCCCGGAGGTCCACCTATTCCCCCCTATGACACCACCGCTCACACTCTCCCCCTCCTGATGGGAGTAAAGACCATAACAGTGGAATCTCCCTTTACTGCCGAGCTGGATATGGTGGAGGAAATTTCCCCCCCACAGGGGAAGGTCATAGGAGGAACTGCTAAATACGCCTACCTGTTGAGTCACAAGTTGAACAACAGCACTTTAGCCGTGAACCGCCTGCTCAAGGAGGGCTATCACGTATACTGGTCGGCAGACGATGTCACCATTGACCGACAATTCTTCCCCGCTGGGACGGTAATCATACCCAAAGCGGACGGCCTGGAAAACAGGATAAAAGCTCTGGCGAGCAAGATTTCGCTGGACTTCTTCGCCGTAAATAAATCCCTCCCGTCACGGGGCTACCTGCTCAAGACTCCCCGCATTGGTCTCTATAAGAGCTGGATGTCTTCCATTAATGAGGGATGGACCAGATGGGTTCTGGAGCAATGGGAATTCCCTTACCAGAGCCTTTACGACAAGGAGCTGCGGGAAGGGAAGCTGACCGAGAAGTTTGATGTGATTATATTGCCCGACCAGCGCTCATCGGCTATTATCGATGGGATACCTCCGGGGAGATATCCCGCCGAATATTGTGGTGGGATAGGGAAAGCCGGTCTGGAGAACTTAAAGCAGTGGGTCTATTCAGGGGGAACTCTCATCACTTTAGGCTCTGCCTCTCAACTTCCGATTGAGCAATTCTGGCTTCCGGTTAAAGATTCCCTTGAAGGAGTCCCGCGGGATAAATTCTCCGCCCCGGGGTCCATCGTTAAAGTGGTGCTGGATAGACTTCATCCTATTGCCTACGGATACGATCGGGAGGCCAATGTGATGTTCTGGCAGGGATTAGCATTTGAGCTCAGCGGGGGAACTGCTGTGGCTACTTATCCTGCTGTTAATCCCCTGCTAAGCGGTTGGATAATGGGAACTGAGTACCTCTTAAATAAAGGTGCCCTTGTTGACATCCCCCTGGGAAAGGGGCGAATCATTCTTTTTGGCTTCCGCATGCCCTATCGTGCCCAATCATACGCTACTTTCAAGCTCCTGTTTAATGCTCTCTATTATGGGACTGCCACCTTGAGCACACTCCCTTAAAGTCAGAAGGTGAGAATTTATTTGCTGAGTAGATAACAACAGCCTCAGTCAAGG
>Ga0224506_10003649_pt1 | contig 10143 bp, 12 predicted proteins | sample SF_Jan12_sed_USG_2_FD_169108 | JGI IMG/M metagenome (GOLD analysis project Ga0224506, IMG submission 169108) | Sediment microbial communities from San Francisco Bay, California, United States - SF_Jan12_sed_USGS_8_1 | ecosystem: Environmental > Aquatic > Marine > Sediment | place: USA...
CTAGGTTTAGACATCTAGAATGACTCTGAAGGAGTCATGCAGGACGTTCATTGGGCTGGAGGCGATTTTGGATACTTCCCCACCTATGCATTAGGCAACATCCTTAGCGGTCAGTTGCTGAATACTATGCAAAAGTCAGTTTCCGACTGGAAGGAACAAATCTCCAGAGGTAACTTCCAAAACGTGAAGAAATGGCTTGCAGAAAATGTACACCAACAAGGCGACCTTTATGATCCCCCAGCTCTCATCAAGAAAATCACTGGCGAACAAATGAACTCTAAACCTTACCTTGAATACCTCAACAAGAAATGCTCTTGGGTATATGGATACTAAATTATGCGCGTGTATCTTATCGGCATGCATGTATTTTTGGGAGGGTAACCTTTGCAAGGGAGGGCAGGTTCCCGAAAAGTTTAAGCCGAGGAGCTTTCGGTGTATTGTTGCATACTCAATTGCGCGCACATGCTTTTGTCCTGAAAGTCACATGCGCGGTCTTCATAGTGCCCCAAGGATTCGTTCTTTGAGAATCTGAATGGTATCCAATCCATTCTTACGAAGGTTTCCGAAATATGGAAGACAGATATTCATTATATCTGCATGATCCTTGAATTCTGAAAGCTTCTCGATGACAACAGGCAGTGTTCCACCAATCTCCTTAGAGCTCAAAGTCTCCAAATATTTCTGCTTCACAGACTCTGGAGCGCGCGCAATCCAGATCCACTCTTGTTCAGTGATTTCCTTCAATCTCTCTTCAACATCATCAGTGTCTTCACCAATTACTCCCGCTGTCTTTGAAACCGACCACCTGAGCTCCTCGAAATCCCGCCCCACCTTCTCACACATTCTCTTGACTCGCTCTTTCTTCTCTAAGAAGCCTTTGATCGTTGTTTCTGCACCATAATCCATTCCATCTGCATATCTAGCGACAGTCTCCTCCATCATTGGCGCTTTGAGTTTCATAGAACCGACCCAAATCGGCACACGCGGTTTTTGAACAGGTTTTGGTAGAAACATAGTTTCTTTGATCTTGTAGAAGTCCCCATCGAAACTAGGTCTCTCTTCTGTCCAAAGTAGGTTGATGATTTGAATTGCTTCCATTAGTTGGGTCACCCTTTCTTTTGCTGATGGAAAAGGATAACCATACGCTTTATACTCGCTATCTTTCCAACCTGCTCCTATTCCCAGATCTATTCGTCCATTAGATGCATTGTCTAGACTTGCTACGATTTTCGCAAGAAGAGCTGGATTTCTGTAGGATTGTGACGTGACTAGTGTGCCCAATCGAATACGCTGTGTCTGAGGGACTAATAATGCAAGTGTTGTCCACGCATCATGTGATTGCATCTCATGACCCTCTACGGGTCCAAAGAAATGGTCTGAGACTGTAAAGCAGTAGAATCCTGAGTCCTCTGCAGCTTTTGCTAATGTCACAATGTCATTGTAGGTATATCCCAATTGAGGTTGAATATTGATGCTAATCTTCATCGAAGTCACCTGGTAACCTTAGATGCGTGCGCGCACAGATAAGGCTCTTTGAGTCTAAGCTAACGCAGAAAACTTGAGCGTTCTTTGTAGTTGATAGCGCGCGCTAGAGGAGGTTAGTCACCCTTTTCAAATAGTAAGTAGTGCTTGACATCTGTACCCCACCCAGTAGCTTGATAGGTATGAAGACGCCAACCCAAGTTCTGCATATCAGCAATTGCCTTAGGCACTTCTTTGTGGTGATCAACTTGTATGCAAGCATATTCTTTCAATTTCACTCTCACCTCCTCGTCCAACGTGTAATATGAGCGCGCTAGTTTCATCGTCCTTGAGAGTCATCAGGTCGCGACCTCTTATTCCGTGCCCTGCTTCTTTCTTCTTTCTTTCCTTTCCTGAGAAGCTCTTTGTCGGGTCTGAGTTCATTTATTAAAGCGTCGATTTTCTCAAAAAGCCTCTTTCGGTATTTCTCACTACGGCAATCTTCCGCTATGCCCTTTTCAAGCATTCTGTAAAGCGGGTTTCCCACGAAATTCCAGAATACGGCGTATCTTTCGGGTTTGTCTAGGTCTACGTGCTGACTTAGGAGCTTTAACCATTTGCTCACGTTGCTTATGGTGCTTTCGCTCTTGCCATTGTTCTTCAGTTGTATGAGGACGTTGATGATAAGATGGGATGGGTTACTGGGTTTTTGGGCTGGTGTGCTGGTCGTAACCCGTCATAGGTCTTAGTAATTTCTTCTGTTGGTGTCATTATTTCACCATCTTTTGGCACATTGACGATTTGATGTCTGTTTCTATAAGGGTTTTCTGTTGTGGTGTTCATTCCTTTCATCACTCTTGCATTTAGGTAGGCTGTTCCTTCTTGAGTACTGCGTCTTTGATTTAGCAGTAGGTTGCCTTTTGCTGAGTCTGTTTAAATTGCGTCGTTTTCTTGCTTTTGAGGTGAGGCTGTCCTTCGCTTGTCATAGGGGACAGCCCTTCGCAGTTGGTCGTCGGCGACGAGGCATTAAACTTTTTGGGAGGGTAACCTGTTTCCGCAGAAATAGGGAGGGTACGCTCCCGAAAACGTTTAAGCCGAGGAGCTTTGTACGTTTGCACGGAATATGTGCGTGTGCTTCTGGCTAAATCCTGCTAACTAAGTGTGCATAGCATGGCTCAACGTAAGAAAGAGAAACCTTTTATAGCCTCAATTCTTTTGGAACCACGGTTGAATAAAAATGACAGTATGGTTACTGGTCTCAGTTATGGGCATATTGGTAGCCCTAGGTTTACTTGTAGCGCTGGTAGTATGGAGAAAAAGGAAGGCAGGAATGGTACAAGAACCAAACTACCGAGCCTTTTTCATAATGGGAATTGCCTTCATTCCAGTAGGGTTTATCTGGATGACCATAGCCTTTACAATAAATGCTGCACTATTTCCTACTGGATTACCACTCCTTTCACTAGGAATAATATATCTTTCAATTGGCTTGGGTAATCGAGACAAATGGAAGAAAAGCTAAAACCCCCTAGTGATGCGTGCGCGCTTCGAAAAATGTTTAAGCCGAGGAGCTTTCGGCGTATTTCTTCGTATGCATACCATGCAAGCTCGCGTTGGCTGGGGTGAAGTCTTGTCCCAAACCCAAACACTCTCTCTACAACACGCTGCTCAAGAAAGTGTGTTCCGTCAGGTGAATTGGCCATATTGATTGTAGGTTCATAAATCATATCTGTATTGTGACACAAGCTAGTCGATGATAAAAATGTTGAGCTCTTCAAATTCGACACCAAATACCAAGAGAATCATGCTACTTGCAGTCGTTGTCGCACTGGTCTTCGCTTTAGTCAGCGGACTTGTAGGCGCGTACCTGTTTGCCAAACCTGGTCCTCAGGGTCTCGAAGGTGAACAGGGCATTCAAGGTGTGATCGGTCCTCAGGGTGATAAGGGTGATAAGGGTGATCAGGGTCTGCAGGGCATTCAGGGTGATCGGGGTGAACAGGGCATTCAAGGTGAACCTGGTTTGAATGGAACAAACAGTATTATACAGGCCATCCAAAGCCAAAACGTGACTCCCGCGAGTCTGGGAACCTACAGCCTGACTCAATGGTACAACATGTCGGTCTTCGACAGTTCAATGACGCTAAAGGTCGATATTCAAAGCGAATCCAGAATCTGCGCTGAATTCTTAAGCACAGCCACTTTCACCAACTCGGAGGTTTGGTTGAGAATCGTCGTGGATAATCAGTACAACAGCACCGTCTGCTACATAGGGTGCTTCGAAGTACCAAGTTCTCCCACGTTGCATCTACCAATTCAAGTGAGAATCCTGACTGACACGTTACCTGCTGGAACCCACACGGTTGACGTTCAGTTCTATCGGTTCAACGGTTCTCCAACATTGCTGGATAGATCTCTTTACGTAGCAGAACTGGCTGCTTCGTGAGAGAAAAACAGCTTGCGGACAGCACGTGCCCTTGACCTTTCCAGATTCTTAAGGGTAACCTTCGCAAGGGAGGGCACGTTCCCGAAAAGGTTAAGCCGAGGAGCTTTGAGCGGGCGCAGTAGACCTAGAAGCGGGTGCGACGAGCGTTTAAATAGTCCGAAAGAGAATAATTCATGTGATCGAGGGAATTTTGAATGATAAGTGCATTACAATTTCTGCTTGCTCTTATTGCAGGCATCGTGCTAATGGTGCGTTGGCGTCTTGTCCCAGCATTTGTACGTCAGAGAATTTATGATGAACTGCATGGGCGTCTCAAGGTCTCTGCACCGCATTTGCGGTCTACCTTTGATGGCGTCAGTTTTGACAGTGGAAGTTCCACATCTCGTTGATGCTCTGCTGTTTACGATGGCGCGCGCGCATTATTTTCCTAGGCTCTTAAACAGACCTTTCCAGTTGAATTTTGAACTTTTTTCATGAGCTTGTTGAATCAAGATTCCTAGTTTCTCTAGATTGAGGTCGTCAACATTTTTACTCTTGATTTTGATAGTTCTTGTTTCCTTGAGTTTCTCAAGGGAGATTCTGTATACGTTTGCAGATTCTGGCATGTCTGCTGCTTCCCAGTCCCTAGCGAGCGCTTCCAGCATTGCCATTCGCTGCCATTGTTTTTCGGGCATCGGAAGCTCTATCACGACTTCCTTTTCTAGAGGCTTTATCGTCTGCTCTCCAGTTTTTGCGCGCCATGCCCCATGTTCATTTTCCACTTTTCCCATGAGCTCAAGAGAATTGAGGTAGCCGTAAGCCGTAGTTCTATGAACGGCAAGTTTTCGTGCAACTTCAACCGCGCTAATGCCTTTCGCACTATTTTGTAGCACTATCTTGTAGCATCTGTCCAACTTCTCCATAGATTCATGGGTTTTTCGGCTCGACATAGTAGCTACACTACTTCAAAATGCTGGTTGTAGCTACATATCCTTTGTGGTTAAAAATGAGGCGAACGCGAAAACATGGTCGGCAGAGTTGCTTTGATGGTGCTTACTGTGCTCACGCCCATTTAACTGTGAAGATTGGTGTTTATCGTTGTCCATTTAGTCATTGTTTCAAGAAGCTTGAGAATCAAAAGCGTGGGGCTTCTTAGATGGTTAATTCTTTTTCTTTATCGAATGTTGATTTTCCCGAGGATTCGGATTCTCTAGAAGAGTTTACCGTAAGCAAATACGCTACTTTTGGAATCTTCCAACTCGTTGGCAACGGCGTGCAAACGAATCGGTGGTGCGGCAAGTTTTCGAGTTATAGGGGGTGTATACGGGCTGAATTGCATCGGGGCGTCACTCTGCTCGATGGCACGAATTATACGGGGAAAGCACATGTGGAAATTCGTAGCCACAGTTGTCATAAACCGTCTTGCCCTGTGTGTTATTTGAGTTGGGCGAGTCGTGCGGCTCACAAGATTGAGGGTCGTTTGGCTGAAGCGAAGAAGCGTTTCGGCTTAGCTGAGCATATTGTAGTTTCTCTTCCCATCGATGATTACGGTTTGCGTTATGAAGACCTGCGGAAAAAGGTTGTCAAGATCTTAAAAAGTCGTGGTGTGATTGGTGGATGTTTGATTTTTCACGGTTTCCGCTATAACAATGTGCGTCTCTGGTATTGGAGTCCCCATTTTCACGTCGTGGGCGTTATCAGGGGTGGATATGGATGTCGGAATTGTGATCACGAGCGGGGGGATTGCCGTGGTTGTAGTGGTTTCAATGGTAGGGAAGTGAGGGGATTTGAGAAGGATGGGTATATTGTGAAGGTGTTGGGGAAGCGGAAGACGATTTTTGGAACTGCTTGGTATCAATTGAACCATTCGACTATTCGGACTAATGTTAAGCGTCCTCACGCGTTTACTTGGTTTGGTGTCTGTAGCTATCGGAAGCTGAAGGTTAAGGTTGAGAAGAGGAAGTCTGTGTGTCCTATTTGTGGGGAGGAATTGGTGAAGTTGCATTATCTGGGTGTTAGGCATATTGTCAAGGACAGGAGCTCACCTGAATTTGTTGGTTCTTTTTTTGATGACTTGGTTGACGGTGATGGTGCGCTAAATTGGTGTGAAGGGTCTAGCGGAAGCTATGGATAGTTAGCGCGCTAGGTCGCGTTAGCCTTAAATCGGATGATAACTATTATTAACGTAAAGGCTTGTCGGCGTGGTGGAGCACAGAATCGCGCAGTAACAGGCTGGATACCACACGACATTGGTCTGTTATTGCGTTATCTGGTTGGGAACTCCACCACTTTGTCGAGCGTCTTGCTTTTCCTCTGCAAGTTTTTTCTTTAAGTATGTAATCCATGCAGCAAATTGGGTCTGTGCAAACTCCACTGCTTTTGCATCTTTACGCACTTCAAATGTGAAATCACTACTCTTCAGAAACTCGAAATCACTGTCTAGGTAAGTATCAACTTGTGGTGTCAAAGGTTCAGTTCGTTGTTCTGCTTCGCTTTCTGTCTCGATTTGCTCTTCGCCTACTGAGATTATTTGAGGACCTTCTTTCACAATCATCTGGGCGTATTCAAGTATTGATACGAGACTTTCACGGATAGCACCTCGCGTTGATGTACTCCATTGTTTGCCAACCTTTCGTTCGATTTCCAGAACTAAATCTAACGGGTCTCTAGGCTGCCCACGCGTTGCATCCAGAAATCGTATAATCTCAACCCACAAGGGATTTTGCCTTATTATATGTTTAAGAAGATTCTTCGCTTCATTTTCTTTGCCTGCTGTCAAGAGTCTCGCGTAGTCTTTACCTTCGCTTGTTAGATTATAGAGACCTTTTCGCCCTGCTGACTCAGTTAATCCTATATCATGTGCGGCGCTAAGTGCTTGACTAACATTTACCGGGTGCATGCCGCACGCTGATGCAATGTCTTTATACATAACAGCTGTCTTGTATCCATACATAACTCTGACAACTTTATTTACTGCATCTAAATTCTGGAGAGGACGCGCGATTTTCATGCGAGTCTTCCCACTCTCAGGTTTTCCTTCAACGTTTTTGGCTTCTGACACTCATATTCGACCTTCATTTCGCTACTTAGTAATATACATAATTGATTTGCTTATAAACTTTACTAAATATGGTGTTCTATAGTATTCTGTAGCATCTTAAGTCGAATATATCTCATATTTAAGCGTGCGCCATTGATAAGGGGCTATCATATGCTTAGGCATTGTGGGTGTTGTTATCATCGTTGGTGGTGTCGGCTTTTTGGCGTATCGTCTGGAACGCGCGAGTGAGCCGAAGGGCTCACGAGTTAAGATGGTCGTATGCGTGCGCAATGCACACGAAAAGAACAAAGTCTCTACTTCTTAACAGACAACTTATCTCCGAAGATTAGGCGTAAAATATTCTCGCATTCCTCTAACTTTACATCCTTCGTCTTATCGTTCAATCCTTTTAGATACCAGCCAAACTTTTTCTTATCCTTTGTAAAAAAATTAATGGATATAGTTCTGAAAACATTCTTCTTTAGCCTAACTTCATTGATATCAGAGTTGGATATGGCGAAATTACTCTTATCAGCCTTTAGAAGTTTCTCAGGAGTATTAACATATCTTTCTCTTTCCCGCATTTTCTTTTTACTCTTAGCAGTCTTGTGAGCGTCACTTACACCCTCGGCTAATCCGAATATCAATGAGACAATGTCAGTGGAGCCAGCATAAGTACCAGCATGTTTGTGTTCCTCCCATCCCCTTACTACAAATGTTCTATTTGGCGTGATAATTAATTTCTCATGAATTATTCTGCTCCAAGCTGGTTTGGCTACTTGGAGCACGCACAAAACTTTTTCGCTCAATCTGACTTTATCCCCCTATTAACAGACCACGCTGAACTTCTTATTAATTTTGACTGCAAAAAAGGAGAAAAAAGAGGGTTATTTGCGTTTTCTGAATAGCATTGTTCCGTCTTTTTCTGTTATGTATTGAAATCCTGCTTCGATTAGTTGGCTGGCTTCCTCAGCGTTGGTTGCTGTTTTGCATGTCCATTCATCGTCGTTGAGATTAAGTAGTTGTGTGTAGATTAGTGTCGTTTCTAGTCGTCTGTGCCCCATTTGTTGTTTGACGTATAGTATGTCTTTCGTTTGGTGGTAGAGTTTTGTTGCGAAGTAATGCCTTAAGTCATAGAGTCTGATTGCTCTTAGCGTGGGGTCACCTAATTTCTTCGCTAGTTTGTTTCTGTATTTTCGGAAGTATTTTCCGTATGTTTCGCTTGTCCATGCTTCGAATATGTTGTCGTTTAATGCTATGTTGCGGTGTGTTAGGTAGATATTTAGTAGTTCTTGTGTTTTGCTTGTTATTTTTAGGATTCGTGCGCTTCCGTGTTTGGCTGTTTGTGGATATATTGTTCTGTTGGCTGTGTCTATGTCTCTTAGTTTGAGTCTCATTGTTTCGACTGGGCGTAAGCCTGTTTCTTTGCTTATGCTAATTGCTAGTGCTAGTTTTTCTGATGCGTTGGCTTTTAGCATGTCTATCTGGTTTTCCGTTGGTATCTTTGGTAGTTTGGCGTTCTGGTAGTATTTTGGTTTGTTCCATGTTAGCTTGTGGTGTTTGCAGTATGTATTATAGGCGAAGGCTATGTTTCTTTTGTATCCGTTTCGTCTGTCTAGTTGTGCAAGGTATCCTCTTACTGTTTCAGGTTTGTCTAAGTCTGTGTGTTTGTCTAGTATTGTAAGTATTTTTGATACGTTTTTTATGGTGTGTGGGCTGTTGCCTCTTTTTTTCATTTCCCATAAGACTTGAAAGACTTTGTTGTTTGTGGTTGGGTTACGGGGTATTCCGTTTTTTGGGGTCGGGTTGCACGGCTCTGGGGCTAGTGTGCTGGTCGTAACCCGCCTTTTGTTCAAAGATGGCATTCAGCTAATCGGGCTACCCGCGCCTCATGCAGCTCTTCACAAGCGCCTATTTGCCCTTACACCTTGCAGGACAGCCGTTTCACCGCCTCACACCCTAGCATCCTTCAGCAACTTAGCATGCATCATCGTCACGCGCATGGATGGACGTTTCGTTTCTGTTCTGTTGCCAAGGCTCTCGCCCTACACCTTTTACAGATGTTGCAAGTCTGCACGGTGGACGGAGTTTCCTCAAGCTTTCTTACCAAGCTCGGAGCCATCCGCCAGCTCACCAGCCCTCAAAAAGAATGTGGTAACGGCTTCTCTTAAAGCTTAATCCCCCCAAAATTAACGACTGACTTCACCGACTGAGATGCAGAAGCATTTCATTGACCAAAGGATCAAGAAGTGGGTTTGAATAGACCTTAAGAAACTCAGGGGCTACGCTGAGAGTTTTAGAGATAAAGCTCCTTTGAACTCAAGTAAAACACTTCTCATGACTCTAGGTGTCATAAAAGGGGACAGACTTTTTGGAGAAGGATTTGGAGAGGCTTTTAGCGATTGAGAAAGCCTTGAATGATTAGAGTGCTCTTTGGCGCGTTCGATGTTCTTGGAATAACAAAAAATGAATCCGCGCACAACTGCAATGCCAATGTGTGCGCATGCACTTTTCCATGACCCATATTATTCTCTTCGCCATATGTTATAGGGGCATTGGTTCCAACAGTATCTGCTACCTTTAAACATACACCCTTTGCATTCCGATCTGCTAAAAAGTTTTTGTTTCCTCATTAACTCCCAAATGAAAACTGTCAAACTGCTTTATCAATTATCACTTTGGGCGTCCCCTAACATGCTTCTTGTAATAAAGTAGTTTTTCTCTTTCTTCTTTTGGCAGGAGAAATGCAGGCAGAGTCTTTGTTTTCCTTGGTCGCCCCCAATTCTTTAGAATAGTAACTTTGATTTCCTCTGCCAAGAATCACTCCCCTATTATCACGTGGTGAAAGGAGGCTTGATTCTTCACCTTAGACTATTTAAGTCTAGCGAACACAATAGACAATTCAAAGCATATTAGTGATTTGAGTATGGGGAAAAAGAAGATTTCACGTATAAAGAGAAGGATGTTAGAAAGACAGAGAGAACCGCCTATCTATAGTTCTAAAAGCCTTCGTCAAGCATATGAATAGGAAACCATGTGGGTAAGCAAAGTTAAAAAAAGAAAAGAGTGACGGCCACACAATGAATTGTGCGCATGCATTTTTTGTCTTAGCATTTTCGGAGCTCGGTTACGTCGGTATGTCCTTCTTTTGAAAGACTCGTATGGCGGTGATGACTAGAGCAATCGCCAGTACAGTCAAGATAAGGAAGTCTCCTCCTTT
>Ga0224506_10003650_pt1 | contig 10140 bp, 8 predicted proteins | sample SF_Jan12_sed_USG_2_FD_169108 | JGI IMG/M metagenome (GOLD analysis project Ga0224506, IMG submission 169108) | Sediment microbial communities from San Francisco Bay, California, United States - SF_Jan12_sed_USGS_8_1 | ecosystem: Environmental > Aquatic > Marine > Sediment | place: USA...
GCTTATAAAACTGCGGGACTGGAAGCTAAAAAAACAATTGATATTAAAGAGTTTATTGAAGATATGGATGAGCGGTATTTGTGGGCTGACGTCATTATATGCAGAGCGGGAGCCTTGACAGTTTCTGAAATTGCAGCAATGGGCTGTTGCGCTGTATTTATTCCGTTTCCATACGCTGTGGATGATCATCAAACCCATAATGCCAGATGGTTATCAGAGAAAGATGCAGGTTATTGTTTTGATGAAAAAGAGATTGAATCGGAAGGTTTTTATTCAACGATTGAAAAATTAATTTCATCAAGAGAAATGATTGAGAGAATAGAAATGAACGCAAGAAATGCCGCTTATCTTGATGCGACCGAGATAATGGCAAAATACTGTAAACAGGTCGTGCGAGGTGATGCATGAAAAAGTCTCAGCAAAATACAAATACCATGATGGTTGAAATACCTGAAATGAGACGGATCAAGCGTATACATTTCGTAGGTATCGGTGGAGCAGGAATGTGTGGTATTGCGGAAGTTTTATTGAATCAGGGATACAGTATTTCGGGTTCCGATCCGGGAAAAACACCGGTAACTGAAAGGTTAACAAGGCTTGGCGCACTGGTGTTTCACCAACATGAAGCAAGCAATGTTAGTGACGTAGATGTAGTTGTAGCGAGCACGGCGATATCTGCCGACAATCCGGAATTAAAGGAAGCCAGAGACAAAAGAATACCTATTGTACCAAGAGCAGAGATGTTGGCAGAGCTAATGAGGTTCAGACATGGTGTGGCTGTTGCCGGAACCCATGGAAAAACGACAACAACAAGTTTGTTGGCAACAATATATGCTGATGCCGGGCTGGATCCTACATTTGTAATTGGCGGTTTGTTGAATCGTTTGGGCGCAAATGCAAGATTGGGCAAGAGTAGATATTTTATTGCTGAAGCAGATGAAAGCGATGCTTCGTTTCTACATCTTCAACCTATGGTGTGCATAGTAACCAATATCGATATGGATCACATGGATACCTATGAAGGCAGTTATGAAAAGTTGAAGCAGACCTTTATTGAATTTATACACAATATGCCTTTTTACGGTTTGGCAGTGCTTTGTGGAGATGATGAGGGTGTGCAGCAAATTATACCGCATCTTAAGAGACCGTACGTGACTTACGGATTTGCAGATGGGGTAGATTATCAGGCAGTTGATTTCAATCAGAAAGGCGGAATGAGTCATTACAAAATCAAGCGAAAAAATAAGGATGGCTTGTTAGAAATAACGCTGAATATGCCAGGTAAACACAACGTATTAAATTCATTGGCTGCCTTTGCTGTTGCCAATGAAGATGGTGTAAAGGGAGAGCCTTTGGTCAAGTCTTTGCAAAGTTTCGAGGGTATTGGCAGAAGATTTCAATCTTTGGGTGTATTTAAAACTGCAGCTGGAGAGCTCGAGTTAATTGATGATTATGGTCATCATCCAACAGAGGTGGCGGCAACAATTGATGCTGTAAGAAATGGTTGGCCTGAGAGAAGATTAGTGATGATGTTTCAGCCCCACAGGTACAGTAGAACCAGAGATTTATTTGAAGACTTTTCTCTGGTGTTATCAAAAGTTGATGTGCTGATTATGTTGGATGTGTATGCTGCGGGAGAAGCGCCAATAGCAGGTGCAGATAGTCGATCACTATGTCGATCAATACGATTAAGAGGACAGATAGAGCCAATTTTTGTTGAAAATAAAACAGATTTGGATAATGCAGTGGCAGCCGTTGTGAGAGATGGAGATCTTATTGTGGCGCAAGGTGCCGGTAATGTGAGTGGTATTGCAAAAAACTGGTCTGCGCAGGAATTAAAGTTTGTAGACAAGTGGTATCAGGATCAGGAGTGATAACGTGACAAGTGTTCAGATAGTAGACAGAAAACCTGAGGAGTATGGCAAAGTTGCCGTACTTCTAGGCGGCTATTCTGCTGAACGTGAAGTTTCGCTTTCATCTGGAGAGGCTATTTATAATGCGCTTGTTAGTCGAGGAATTGATACAGTAAAAATTGATTTAAAGGGTAACCTTTATCAATCACTAATGAGTAATGATGTAGATAGAGTATTTATAGCGCTTCATGGCCGCGATGGTGAAGATGGAGTCGTTCAGGGATTTTTACAAACAATTGGAATGCCGTATACAGGATCCAATGTGGAAAGTTCAGCAGTGGCTATGAACAAGCAGTTGAGCAAACAATTGTGGCAAAAAATGGGAATATTAACAGCCAATTTTGTTTGTATTGCTCAAGGTGAAAAAGTGGCTCTGGAACAAGCTAAAAACATTTTAGCCACACTGGGTGGGGTGGCATTTGTTAAGCCTGTCAGGGAAGGTTCAAGTGTTGGAATGACAAAGGTTCATGATGCAAATGATTTGATTTTGGCGCTTGATTTGGCTCATCAATACGATGATGCACTGATTGAAACCTATATCAAGGGAAAAGAATATACGGTGAGTATTCTGGATGATAGAGCACTACCGAGTATCAGGCTTCAGACACCAAGAGATTTTTATGATTATGAGGCCAAGTACAAATCAAAAACAACACAGTATTTTTGTCCATCTGGTTTATCTGATGAAGACGAAACAATGTTGCGTGGTTTGGCTGAGAGAGCATTCAAAACATTAGGTTGTCATGGTTGGGGAAGGATTGATTTTCTGCGCGATGAATCCAGCGAAAAATTTTATATTCTGGAAGCAAATACAGTACCAGGAATGACCAATACATCTCTTGTGCCCAAGGCTGCAGCCGCTGATGGTATGTCATTTGAACAATTGGTTTTGAGAATACTGGAAACAAGTTTTGAAAGGGAGAAGCAAAATGTCAAAGGATAAGATGGCTGTTAGAAATCCCGATAAAAAATCTTCGGATTTAGCATGGACCAGAAAAGTTAATTTTAAACTGCTTTTTACAGGCTTGATGACTGCCTTAATTGTGGTTGCCGGGATTTATAGCATGAGCTGGATTAAGGAAGGAACTGATGATATCTGGCCAGTTAAAAAAATTGTAATAGCTGGAGATTTGAAATACTTATCCAGCGAGACAGTTGTTAAAAAGATTGAAGAAATGAAGCCGAAAGGCATGCTGGTTCTGGATATTGATAAAGTAAGAGAAACTGTCAAGACAATGGATTGGGTGTTGGATGCATCGATCAGAAAGCAGTGGCCAGACAGTATTTATATTGAGATTGTAGAAGACAAACCGATTGCAATGATTAATGGACATATATTGACAGATAAGGGTAGTCAATTTGAGACATCGGAAAAATCGATATTTATAAAAGGATTACCAACATTTACTGTGAGTGACAAAAGCAGTCAGGACGTAAGTTCGGAGCAAATCAAGGAATATGAGTGGTTTAAAAACAGATTTAGATTAATTGATAAGCAGCTGGAAAAAGTCATTATAGATGAAATAGACCAATGGCAACTTGATTTTTCGGATGGCGTAAAAGTTTTTGTTGGTGGCAAGGAAAAAATGCAGAGAGTAGAAAGATTGATAGGCAGTTATTACTCAATTGATAACAGGAACAGCATTAAAAAGATAGATCTGCGATACCACAATGGTTTTGCAGTAAATTGGCAACAGGACAAGAGTTAAAAGTTTTAACATAAAAGAGAGCTACAGGATATGTCTAAAACACAAGATAAAAAATTAATTGTAGGGCTCGATATCGGGACATCCAAAGTGGTGGCTATTGTTGGTGAGATCGGGTTGGAAGGCTCAACAGACATTATAGGTATTGGCAGTCATCCTTCATCTGGTTTGAAAAAAGGTGTGGTAGTCAATATTGAGTCAACTGTGCAGTCAATACAAAGAGCTGTTGAAGAGGCCGAGTTGATGGCTGGATGTCAAATTCATTCGGTTTTTGTCGGAATTGCTGGTAGTCACATCCGGAGTCTTAATTCGCACGGTATCGTAGCTATTCGTGATAATGAGGTAAATAGCAGTGATGTTGAGCGTGTTATTGATGCCGCCAGAGCGGTTGCTATTCCTGCTGACCAAAGAATTCTTCACATTCTTCCTCAGGAGTTTGTAATTGACAATCAGGAAGGTATTAAAGAGCCGATTGGAATGTCGGGTGTAAGGCTTGAAGCCAAGGTACATATGGTGACAGGTGCAGTTAGTGCTGCACAAAATATCGTGAAATGTATCAGACGATGTGGCCTGGAAGTTGATGACATTATTCTTGAGCAATTGGCATCATCATACTCGGTGTTAACTGATGATGAGAAAGAGTTAGGTGTTTGCATTGTTGATATAGGCGGTGGAACAACAGACATAGCGGTGTTTACCGAAGGTGCTATTAGGCATACAGCTGTTATCCCTATTGCGGGAGATCAGGTAACAAACGATATTGCGGTTGCGTTAAGAACGCCAACGCAACATGCAGAAGATATCAAGATTAAATATGCTTGTGCTTTACGGCAACTGACTTCTCTGGAAGATACCATTGAAGTTCCAAGTGTTGGTGACAGACCACCAAAAAGGATGTCGAGACAGACATTGGCTGAGGTTGTAGAGCCAAGATATGAAGAGTTATTTACACTTGTTCAGGCGGAATTAAGACGCAGTGGTTTTGAAGATATTATTCCTGCCGGAATCGTTTTAACAGGTGGATCTTCCAAAATGGAAGGTTTGATTGAGTTGGCTGAAGAGGTGTTCCACATGCCAGTAAGGCTAGGTGTCCCTCAAGGTGTTCAAGGTTTGGCAGATGTGGTGAGGAACCCTATCCATGCAACAGGTGTTGGGCTTTTACTTTATGGTCAGCAACAAAATCATGAGAAAGGTATAAGTGAACAGAATGCTTCAGGCTTTAGTAAAGTGTTAAAAAGAATGAAGCAATGGTTTAGCGGATTTTAGTTTTTTAAAAATTAGTTGTTTAACGAAGGGGAAATACTTATGGCTAATATGTTTGAACTGGTTGATAACTGTAGAGATAACGCAGTTATTAAAGTAATCGGTGTTGGGGGTGGTGGCGGTAACGCTGTCGAACATATGGTGAAGGCAAATGTGGATGGTGTTGAGTTTATATGCGCCAATACAGATGCTCAAGCACTTAATCGTTCGATTGCAAAAACCACAATTCAGTTAGGTACTCAAATCACAAAAGGGTTGGGTGCTGGCGCTAATCCGGATATTGGAAGACAGGCAGCAATTGAGGATCGTGAAAGAATTACCGATCTGTTAATTGATACTGATATGGTATTTATCACCGCTGGAATGGGTGGTGGAACAGGAACAGGTGCGGCTCCAATCATTGCTGAAATTGCAAAGGAACTTGGAGTACTCGTTGTTGCGGTTGTTACCAAGCCATTTTTCTTTGAAATGAAAAAGCGCATGCAGGTTGCAGAAGATGGTATTGAAGAGTTGAGACAGCATGTTGACTCTTTGATTATTGTACCTAATGACAAGGTTCTTAATGTCATGAAAGGTAAAAAACTGACGGAAGCGTTCAGTGCTGCAAATAATGTGTTGCACGGTGCAGTACAGGGGATTGCCGAGTTAATGACTTGTCCCGGATTGATTAATGTTGACTTTGCTGACGTTAAAACTGTGATGTCAGAACAAGGTACCTCTATGATGGGAACCGGTATTGCCAGTGGTGATAATCGCGCAAGAACAGCTGCAGAAATGGCAGTTTCAAGTCCATTGTTAGAGGATGTGGATTTATCAGGCGCGAAAGGCATTCTGGTTAATATCACTTCTGGTGAAGATATGAGTATTGACGAGTTTTCGGAAGTCGGTACTGTTATTCAGGAATTTGCTGCCGAAGATGCGACAGTGGTTATTGGTACTGCGATTGATAGTGAGCTTAATGATGAGATCAGAGTTACAGTTGTTGCGACCGGAATCGGTAAAAAAGCAGCACAGGCCCCAAAAATCACAGTGGACAATACCAAAAAAGCAGATGGAAGTAACAATTATCCGGAATTAGATAGGCCTACAATTTTGCGTAAGCAGGCTGCTGAAAACAAGCAAGCCGTAGGTAGTGATATGGATTATCTGGATATTCCCGCTTTTTTAAGAAAGCAGGCAGATTAAAAAATAAAGTGCCGAAGTAACTACTTTCAATTAATGATTTTGAAAGTAAAATTGACAAATAGAAGTAGTAGCAGTTAGATGCGATTGTGTTTATCGCCCCTTTGCTTGGCTACCGGTAGTTTTCCCTTCAACTATTGGTAGTCAAGTGTGTTTTTCGACTTCTGTTGTTATATTTATGAAAGTAATGTATTTGAGAATTAATTGGGATATTTTTGGTTTTTGGGGATAAGTCGTCTTTTTAGAAGATAATTAGTTAACAAAAAATGTAGTTTTAAAGATTTTTTATTCTATATGGGTATTAATTGTTATACAATTGGTCAAATATTTGTTCAAAAAACGTTCAGTAAGTTGTGTTGGATGTATGAGTTGTGATAGAATCGCGCGCGCTTTCGCTCCAACTCATCCGATGAGTCGGAGTGCGAATAGAATATGCTGATTTAAATCATTAACACAATATTGTGATTTGAATAGCATTACAGTCGATTGTCGTAAATTAGCAATTATTAGTTAGTAGCTACACTATTAAATTTTTTTGGAGAGAACTCTCGTAATGATTAAACAGCGTACCCTGAAAACCGCTATCAGAGCAACGGGTATAGGATTACATACCGGTGATAAAGTATATTTGACTTTGAGACCTGCACCGGTCGATACAGGAATTGTATTTCGTCGTGTTGATCTGGATCCAGTCGTGGAAATTTGTGCAGCACCAGAGAATGTAGGAGATACAACCTTATCTACCTGTCTGGTAAGTGGTGATGTCAGAATTTCAACAGTTGAACATTTGTTAGCTGCTATCGCAGGTTTGGGTATAGATAATGCCTTTATTGATGTATCAGCGCCTGAAGTTCCAATTATGGATGGGAGTGCAGCGCCATTTGTATTTTTAATCCAGTCTGCTGGTGTACATGAGCAAAACAAGGCAAAACGATTTATTAGAATCAAGAAACGTATTGAAGTTTCTGATGGTGATAAAAAAGCCATTTTTGAACCATTTGATGGATTCAAGGTTTCATTCGGTATCGATTTTAACCATCCTGTATTTACTGCTGGAGCGCAACATTCAGAGATAGATTTCTCTGCCACCTCCTTTGTTAAGGAAGTAAGCCGTGCAAGAACTTTCGGCTTTATGAATGATATTGAAAATTTACGAGCTAAAAATCTGGCAATGGGCGGTAGTATGGAGAATGCTATAGTTCTTGACGAGTATCGTGTGTTGAATGAAGACGGATTGCGTTACGACGATGAATTCGTCAAGCATAAAATTCTGGACGCAATTGGCGATCTTTACTTGCTGGGCAACAGTCTTGTAGGTGCATTTACTGGCATAAAATCGGGCCATGCATTAAATAACAGATTATTGAGAGCATTGGTAGCTGATCAGGAAGCCTGGGAAGTGGTTACTTTCGAAGATTCAGATCTGGCGCCAATTTCCTATATGATGAAACCAGGTCTTGCAATTTAAGTAAATCTGGATAGAATTTGAGCCGAGAGAGATCTCGGCTTTTTCATTTAGGGATAGTTGTATTTATTGGAAGCAACTGTGAATTTTGTCGCAAACCAGCAAATTGGTACATTTGGGTAAAAAAAATAAAAAATTATTTGGGCTTAATAATTATTTCTATATTGCCCAGTCCAACATAACCGGATTGCCTAAAAAAACTAAGCAAATCAGTAACTTGATACCTTAGTTTGGTTGCCCATGCTGCACTGTCTGCAGCAATTACAAGGATGTTTTGACGTACATTGACAACACGGCAATGCTTTGAAAGTGTTGCATTAAGTTTGCATTGTAAGGTATTGTTTAGTATATGGATTTTATCAAGACGATCTAGCAAGGATTTAATATCACCAGATGGTTCAGCAATAAGAGAATCTATTTGGTGAAAATGTGGACGGTTCATCGTTAAAATCTGTATAAAAGTATAAAATTAGGGCCATCTGGTAGAGGTAGTGTATCGCGTCAGCGAGAATTTGCCAATTGAAACCTTAATCTAAAAATATAAGAAGCACTAGCTATTAATGAGTAGTTGAATGAGTGCAATTTGAGAGAGTGGTTACATCCGTCTGTTTATCATCCAGACTGGATGAACAAAATTTAGAGTGAATTATGAGTATTACAATTTTGCAGCGTTCTTCAAGTGGAATGCGAAGCGTAAAACTTAAAAGTCGTTACTTATATACAGTGATAAGTCTTTTTGTTTTATTGCCTACAACCGCAGCTATCGGCGGTTATATGCTGGCTATGGAGCATTCAGATGCTGCACAGGTGAGAGAATCTACAATTGAATCCTGGAAAGATGAGTTGGCTCAGCAAAAGAAGTCTATTGAAAAAGCAAAGACTTCTTCACAACAACAAATTGATGCCTTAACGGCCAAGTTAGGCATGATGCAAGCACATATAAGACGTTTGGATGCAGCTGGCGAGAGAATTGTCACTGTTTCAGGTCTTGATGCCAAGGAATTTAATTTTTCTGAAGCGCCTGCGGTTGGTGGCCCTGAAAAATCAGATACCAGCAAAAGTATGACGACTGATGAAATTATTGCAGCATTGGAAAATTTAAATGATGATCTGGAATCTCGTGAACAGAAGTTAACAGTTCTTGAATCATTGTTGATGGATAAACATATGGGTGTTGAGCGTTTTATTTCCGGAAGACCAATTGAAAAAGGCTGGTTGTCTTCTTACTATGGAGAAAGAAGCGATCCATTTACCGGTAAAGCTGCATGGCATGGTGGCATTGACTTTGCTGGCAAAGAAGATTCAGCAGTATTATCAACAGCAGCGGGCGTAGTCTCATGGGTAGGGGAAAGACATGGCTACGGCTTGCTGGTTGAAATTAACCATGGTGATGGTTACGTTACACGTTATGCCCATAATAAAGCTGCGTTGGTTAAGAAAGGTGACATTGTTAAAAAAGGTCACAAGATAGCCAAAATGGGTAATACCGGACGTTCAACTGGCGCTCATGTTCACTACGAAGTGATTAAAGATGGTCGTACGATCAATCCATTGACCTATGTGAATAGAGTTGCAAAAAAGAGTTAAATATTTTCGATAATGAATTTGAAGCCACTGTCATCAGTGGCTTTTTTTATGCCGGTTTTTCATCTCTGAGAAAAATCAAATGGTCATCTGAACTTGATTGAGGATCAAAGTAATATCCGTCCAGATTAAATTGTGTTAATCCTTCAGGTGTATCTATTCGGTTTTGTATAATATAGCGGGACATTAAACCACGAGCTTTTTTTGCAAAGAAGCTGATAATTTTATATTTATCATTTTTCCAGTCTTTGAAATCAACATTAATGATTCGATATGGAAAATCTTTGGTTTGTAGTGATTTAAAATATTCATTTGAAGCAAGGTTAATCAAAACTGGCTGTTGATGATTGGATAATTCATTTTGAATAGTCTTATTTAAAGTGGTGCCCCAAAATTCATACAAATCCTTCCCCTTTTGATTAACAAATTTAGTACCCATTTCCAGACGATAGGGTTGCATCAAATCCAAAGGTTTTAAAATACCATAAAGACCTGAAAGCATCCGTAAATGCTTCTGTGCAAATTCAAAATCGTCTTCACTAAAACTTTGTGCGTCCAACCCCTGATAAACATCACCTTTAAAAGCTAACAGCGCCTGTCTGGCATTGTCAGAATTGAATGGTGTTGAAAAGTTTTGATAGCGGTCAAAATTAAGAACAGACAATTTGTCACTCAAATGCATTAGTGAGGAAATATCTTGTGGCGCCAGTTTTCGTAACTGTTCAATCAGTTGATTAGATTGATCTAAAAATTCTGGTTGGCTGAATTTTTGAGTTGGTAGCTGTGATTCATAGTCCAGACTTTTTGCTGGCGAAATAACACTAATCATATAAAAAACACCTTTATTTAAGATAGAGTGAGAATACCAAAAAAGCAGTTATATTTCGACTGAGAATTGAGGTAATGATTTTATCTATCGATAACTTAGAATTTATCAATAAAATATAGAGAAAAGTATTTACTAATCAGTAAATCTGACGATTAATGGAATATATGGCATTAGCTCCACATGCATTTCAACTTGCCA
>Ga0224506_10003651_pt1 | contig 10135 bp, 8 predicted proteins | sample SF_Jan12_sed_USG_2_FD_169108 | JGI IMG/M metagenome (GOLD analysis project Ga0224506, IMG submission 169108) | Sediment microbial communities from San Francisco Bay, California, United States - SF_Jan12_sed_USGS_8_1 | ecosystem: Environmental > Aquatic > Marine > Sediment | place: USA...
TTTTTACCTAAGCGCGAAAAAAACTCTGAATTAGTGAGTTCCTTTGGTCCACCTTTTACTTCGCCATCTTCAGGAAAAGCAAAAATCAAATCGATATCTGAAGAAACATTAAGCTCCCATGCCCCTAATTTACCCATACCCAGGACAACAAGTTGCTGAGGGACATCGTCTTCATTAACAGGTGTACCTAAATCATGACACTGCCACTGATAAAGATTCGACAAAGCATAATCAATACAAGCTTCTGCCATATATGAAAGATCGCCGGTGCTTTCCATTAATTCCGACCAGCCAGCAATATCGCGCCAAACAATGCGCACCATTTCACGACGACGGAATAAACGTAATTGTTTACTTAAACCTTCTTCATCCCCAGCCTTTAAATTAATAACAATTGATTTTTTATAATGTTCTTCAGGATAAGACTTTAACAAATCACCACTTAAAGCCAGTTCCATAAACATTTTCGGGAACCGTACACAAGCATGCATGACAAATTCAGAACAGGCCCAAACTTTAGGTAAACTTTCGACAACTTCATCGGGGAATAATGAAACATCTATATCTGTTTCAAGAAAAGACAACCATTGCTGTTCAATAGTAGACTGAAGTGATTCAGGTAATTGTTTTATTTGTCCGGTGGTATCCATGCATTTAGCATATCACTTTGACTATATTGGCAACATACTACACCAAATAAAAATCTGATATTGAATGAATAAATTCAAAGTATTACTATGTAAAACATCATGTCTAATCCAGATACCAATACGAATACCTTTATATCCATGCCTAAACAGCAGTTGCAGGCTGAAAGAATTCGATTTTTATATCATCAAGCAAACATAAGCCTTATTGGACATTTATTAGCTTCTTTTGGAGTAGCTTATGTATTTATTGATTACATAAGCCTGATAAATATCATTCTTTGGTATTCATCCATGTTACTTATAGCAAGCATCCGTTTTGCATCTGTTTATTATTTTAAAAACAACGAATTTGATGATAAAGATGTACTAAATTGGGGTTGGTTTTTTACCTTAATGGTATTTTTAACAGGTTGTGTTTGGGGCTCAGCAAGTTTTATTTTCATTTTATATGACCATCCATATTTGACCTTATTTATGGTTATGGTTATTACCGGCATATTAGTGGCTTCCGTAGCCTCTCTCTCGGTATTTATGTGGGCATACTTTGCGTTTGCTATTCCAGCAGGGTCACCTTTTATATACAAGCTTGCAATTGAAGGCAGTGATGAATATACAATATATAGTCTATTAATTACCGCATTTATCCTTGCCCAAATGGCATACGCAAGAGTTAATCAAAAAACTATAGATCAATCAATTACTCTTCGTAATGAAAATATGGAGCTTATAGATAAATTAAAAAATGAAAAAAAATATGCTGAAAAATTAAGAATGAAAGCCGAATCTGCCAATATAGCAAAAACAAAATTTTTAGCATCAGCCAGTCATGACTTACGTCAACCACTACATGCAATGAGCTTGTTCCTTGATGTTTTAGAAGAACAAAATCAGGACTCAAAACAGGCGATGATCGTAGACATGATCAAAAAGTCTTCTCACTCACTGGAAAACCTGCTGGAGTCTTTGCTGGATATATCAAAGCTTGATGCCGGTATTATAAGTGTTAATAAAAAACATTTTTCTATCCAGAAACTATTTGATATTCTGACAAATGAATTTAATTCCATCGCGATAGAAAAAGGATTAAGCATACATTTCATGCCAACTTCTTTATGTTTAAATAGTGATGTACAAAATGTAGAAAGGATATTACGTAATTTAATTTCAAACGCGATTCGTTATACCGAGCAAGGAAAAATATTAATAGGCTGCCGACGAAGAAAAAATTCAGTTTTATTATCTGTCTATGATACTGGTGTAGGTATAGATGCAGATAAAAATGAAATTATCTTTGAAGAATTCCAGCAACTGGATAACCCTGGTCGTGACCGCAGTAAAGGTTTAGGCTTGGGACTGTCTATTGTTCATCGACTAGCCGAACTATTGAGCGCTAAATTATCAATGCAATCCATTCCGGGAAAAGGCTCAGTATTTTCTATTGAACTTCCACGTTGTTCATCTAATCAAATAACACAACAAAATAGTGTTAACGTAGAAACATATCCAAAACTAGCCGACAAAACGATTGTTATCATTGAAGATGAAGAAGAAATAAGGCATGCCCTGAAAATTCTTATAAGTGGCTGGGGTTCCAGAGTTATAGAAATGACATCTGTTAATGATGTAACAAAAAAAATGCACCCCAAAAATAAACCCGATATGATTTTGGCAGACTATCGATTACAAAACCATGAAACCGGCGTTAACATAATACATAGTATTTATAATTTTTATAAAGATAACAAAATACCAGCAATTATAATTACGGGTGACACCGCACCTGATCGCATTATAGAAGCTAAGAAAAGTGGTTTTCAGCTTTTACATAAACCTCTATCGGGAGGGAAACTTAGGGCGTTACTTAATTCAGTTCTATTATCGAAATAAAACTATTGTTCCCGTTCAATCACCACCCAACCTTTTTGCACAGCAAGATGTGCCGCACGGGTTCGGTTCGTCACATTAAGTGACTTAAGGATAGCGGCAATATGCACTCGCACGGTTGACTCAGCCATATCCAGTAATGTGCTAATTTCTTTATTAGAATAACCATGAATAAGTTTTTGCAATACCTCATTCTGTTTAGGCGTCAATGGAGATTCATTCTCATCAGAATGTTGATTTATGGAACGATTAGACTGGTTACTTAACTGTGAAAGGATCTCAGCAGGAATATAAATACCTCCAGAGAGAACAAGCTTAAGTGAGCGGATTAACACTTCAGATTTGGTTGACTTAGGTATATACCCCTGTGCACCAAGGTTTAATATCTCCTGTACTTTAGCACCATCATCATTACTCGAGAGCACCACCACCGGCGTTGCCGGTAATTCACTACGTACGGATTTCAATGCATCAGAATCACAGATGCCCGGTAAACCCAAATCTAATAACACCAAATCCAGATCTGAATGTTTATTTATTAACGGTAAGGCATCTTCGTAGCTGCAAGCATTAAATATCTGGAGATCTGACGCCAATCTTGTCAGCACCAAGTTCATACCATCAACAAAAAGCTCATGATCATCAATGAGTAATACCTTCATATTGAAAACGGCCTCATATAATACAACGTAATTATGTGCCACTTATAGTAAGTATAAATTATTAATCTATCAAGCTTAATTAAAAATGAGTAGTTAACGCTGCTACACACATCACATCAAATTCAGTCTTTTATCATGCATCTAATTAAATTTAACTAGAAGTAATGGTCAATAGCCAATTATTAATAAAATAACCATACTTATTATATCAAAACAATTATCCAAGCAGTACTTGAATAACTGTTTATATATTTATTATGCAAGGGATAAAAAAATGAGAAATATTATCAAATATATTTTAACAATAAGTACATTGACCACACTAACCGCCTGTGGCGGAGGCGGTGGTAGTGAAGGCTCTAATCTTCCAGCAAATAATGCTCCTGTATTTAGCTCGGGAACAACCGCAAATATTATCGAAAATAATGCTACTGCTATGTCGATTACTGCAACAGATGCAGACGGAGATACCCTTACATACTCTCTTACTGGCGGTGTAGACCAGGGTAAATTCAGTATTAATAGCTCAAGTGGTGTATTAAGTTTTACATCAGCACCTGACTTTGAATTACCGACAGATAGTAATAACGATAATGTTTATGATGTCCAGGTTTCAGTAAGTGATGGAACAGACAGTGCAGTACAAACAGTTTCTGTCACAGTAACAAACGTTAATGATGCTTCCCCAGTGATCACTTCAGCGAGTACTGTCGATGTCGCTGAAAATACTACTGCTGTTCATACTGTTACAGTGACTGATGCAGATAGTAGTGCATTTACTTATTCTATCGGCGGTGGTGCAGACCAGGGAAAATTTAATATTAATCTATCAAGTGGTGCGCTAAGTTTTGCCACAGCTCCAAATTTTGAAGTACCAACTGATAATAATACGGACAACATATATGAAGTGCAGGTTTTTGTTAGTGATGGATTATTGAGTGCTTCACAAACAATAAATGTAACAGTAACAAATGTAGTAGATGAAATAGCGCCAGTTGTTTCATTTGTTTCACCTGCTGACGGTTCAACCAGTATCAATACAAATGCAATGATCCAGGTTGTTTTTAATGAAGCACTGGATTGTAGCAATGTTTCAGCAGGAATGTTTAATGTTGTTATAACCGGCACTTCAACAACAGTTGATGGAACTGCATCATGTAGCAATGATACTGTAACATACACTCCTACAAATCTGACTACGCAAAACTTATATACAGCAACCCTTACCGCTGGAATTAAAGATGTAGCGGGTAACGCAACGACTGTTCCATATCAATGGAGCTTTTCTACTGATACCTGGACACAATTATTGGGGGTCACGGGTGCAGGGACTTCTGTAGAAGCAAACGCTGTAGATGGATTAAATAATATTTATATTACAGGAGTAACATATGGTTCTCTGGATGGCCAAACATATGCAGATCTTGGTGATGTATATATAAGTAAGTACACTAGTAACGGCGTTAAACAATGGACAAGGATACTAGGCACGGCACAAAACGATTATGTTTATGCTGCTGCTACTGATAGTGCAAATAATGTTTATGTGGCAGGTCTTACTAATGGTAGCTTGAATGGACAAGCAAATGTTGGTAACGGCGATCTTTATGTTGCTAAGTATAACAGTAGTGGAACTATACAGTGGATACAGCAGTTAGGAACAACATCATTTGACAGGGTAAGAGCAATTTCAATTGATGGTAACGATAATATTTACCTTGCTGGTGAAACAGGAGGTAGTCTTGATGGACAGACTACAGCAGGTAGTAACGACTTATTTATCATTAAATATAATACGAGTGGTATAAAACAGTGGACTCGACAACTGGGAACTGCCTGGACTGATATTGCTTATGGTGTTACTACAGATAGTACGGGTAACGTATATGTCAGTGGCTGGACTCAAGATGCATTAGATGGGCAAACTGCTGCTGGGAACTACGATTTGTTTGTCACTAAATATAATAACTCTGGCACCAAACAATGGACACGACAGCTGGGCACGGCTGGTATTGATAAAGCTTTTGCAATAGCCACTGATAGTTCAGATAACTTATATATTTCAGGGGCAACCGATGATAATCTTGATGGACAAACAATCTCAGGCTCTTATGATATGTTTATCGTTAAGTATAATAATAGCGGTGTAAAACAATGGACGCGGTTATTGGGAACCACAAATGTCTATACTCAAGCTTATAGTATAACGGTTGATAGTAGCGATAATATTTATGCGGCAGGGCTTACGATTGGCGCTCTGGATGGACAAACAGCATATGGAGGCAAGGATATGTTTGTAACCCAGTTCGATGTCAATGGCACCAGGAACTGGACCCGACAGCTAGGTGTTGTTGGCTCTGACACTCAGGCTTTAGCTGTATCAGCAGATAGCAGTAATAATATTTATGTTTCAGGCAACACTGGTGGTAATCTGGATGGTAAAACAAAGACAGGTTTTGGGGATGCCTTTATTGTTAAATATTTTAGCGATGGAGTTAAACAATAAATATTAACATCTAACTCATTAGCTAATTTTTAAAATAAAAAACCGGGGGGATCTCCCCGGTTTTTTATTTATTCACGAACTCATTAGCTTAAAGTTTGTTATAAATATCTTATATATAAAACAAAACATACTCGCCAGAAAAAAATATAAAAGCAGTTATTCCTCATCCACATCATCAGCATCAACTTGCCCTGAAATTTTACGGCGAATGTGCGACCAGGATATTCCAACAGCCAAAACAGCTGATATTAAAATTAAAATTACCCAGCTCATTGCGGTTACATTATTTAAAGCTAACCAACCCCAATCAATAAACAACCACAATATAATTGAAAAAAACAATATCGCTAAAATTAAACCAATTAACCCAAGTGAACGCAGGGTCGCTCTCAGATAGACCACCCAACCAATAATTAAACTGATCCCTGAAATGGCTAACAAAGGTCCAAAATTAGAAAAGTTATTTTGTAACCAATGAGAATAAGAGTAACCACTCGGATTATAGGTTAACAACACCAGCAATAACGCGAATAAAAATCTTAAAAGAAAGCCTTGTACTGTGATGGGCTTCATAATAATTCCCTTTCTATACTATTTACTTCCGAATAAAAACAAACACACCTGCAATGAGCGCAAGCACGCCCATCACCATTGATTCATACTTAAAATTCAAACTTATAAGCGAATTTAAACCATTTAAAACCAACCACGCACCTAAAAAATATGGCCATAATTTCATTTGTAAAACCCCTTTTTATATACAAAAAATTTACTTTAGCATACATTTAACTGTAAATAATTTGCAATATAGAAAACCAAAATTAATTAGCCAGTTTTAGCTCGAACCAGAACGTGCTGCCCTGACCTAAAGTACTGGCAACACCAATAGTTCCGTCCATAAGCTCAAGCAAATTTTTGGTGATAACTAAACCGATCCCTGTACCTTCGACATTATTATTTTTATTTAAACGTTCGAACGATGTAAACAATTTACCTATATCATCCTCACTAATTCCGTTACCAGCATCAGTAATTTTAATTCGTAATTTATTTTCATCAATAATTTCAGCATCAAGTGTTATGACTCCATTATCAGTATTATATTTGACAGCATTAGAAAAAAGATTAAGTAATATTTGCTTAAGACGAGTAAAGTCAGCCTTCAATATATATTTTTCACTACTAATATTATCTATTAATTTTAAATTTCGCTTTTTAATTAACGGATAAATTAAAGAGGTACATTGGCTTATTACATCAGTTAAATTAACTGTTTCTATATTAACTTCTAAATTACCACTTTCAATTTCTGTTAAATTAAGCACCTGATTAATCAGTAACAGCAAATGCTCCCCAGCCACAAGAATTTCAGCTATGAATTTGTTTTGCTGCTCAGTAAAATTAACTGACTCAATTTCAAGCAATTGACCAAATCCAAGTATTGCATTCATAGGAGTTCGAAGCTCATGACTCATACGAGAAAGAAAATCTGATTTAGCCGCACTTGCTTTTTCAGCTTCTTCCTTGGCTTTTTTATATAAATTCTCGGCCTTTTTCCTTTCTTTATTCTCAGCTATTATCAAAAGTAACGATTCTTCCAGTTCAGTAGTTCGTTCTTTAACACGCAATTCTAAAGTTGAATTTAACTGACGTATTTCTTCTTCTGCTTTTTTACGATCGGTAATATTTCGAGACTCAATAACAACTTGTTCAACTTCATTTTCGTTATCCAAAACAGGCTTCATATAAAGATCAAAGGTCAATCTGTTTTGTTTATCATCAACAACCGTTAACTCAGAATTAAACAACTTACCCGTATTAACTATAGATAAACCTTTTTGTATAATTTTTTGTGCTTCCAATGAAGACGCATACCACGGCGAACTCCAAAAAGTCTTTCCAATCACTTCATGTTTATCTTTACTGATAAAATCCATCGCCAGATGATTAGCATCTATCAACTGACCATATCCATCAACCAGGAATAACCATTGTGTTGATTGCTCAAAAACCGTAAAGAAACGTCTTTCTGCTATTGCTATTACTCGTTTAACTCGCTGCTCCTGAAACAAACGTGTAATAGTATGAATAAGTTCCTCAGGTTTAATGGGTTTATAAAGATAATCATTCGCACCATTGCGTACTGCAGTTATCGTATATTCATTATCACGAAAGGCCGTCATCATAATGCAAACAATATCTGGCGATATTAATTTTAATTCCTGTATCAACTCCAGGCCGTTTTCCTGACCTATCTTTATATCGAGCAGTGCAATATCAGGGCTGATTTGTTGTGTAAGTAATTTGGCCTGTTCTACGTTACTCGCCAATTCAATAAAACAATCTTCAATTTCCAGTTCAAGAATATCTTTGAGTGAATCGAGAATATCAATATCGTCATCAACAATTAATACTCGCATCTGGCCTGATGCCTTTATTTTTTGATGAGTTACTGTCTGCTGACTAACCATAGTAATATCTCTAGCTGTGTAGTATTAGTGATTATAAAACTGAAAACAATTCTTACCATTCTTTTTAGCCATGTACATAGCTGCATCAGCATTAGATATTAAGGTGTCTGCAGTCATGCCATCTTCAGGGAAAGAAGCAATACCAATACTGGCGGAAACAATATCACCATGACCTTTATTTAATACCATCTCATTTATTGAATGCATTAACCGTTCTACTACTACCCGGCTTGTATTGATATCTGATTCGGGACCAAGCACAATAATAAATTCATCACCACCAATGCGAGCAATAATATCTCCATCTCGTATGCCATCATTTAGACTCTGAGCAATATTTTTTAGCAGTTCATCACCCGCCAGATGACCAAATGAATCATTAATTTTTTTGAAATTATCCAAATCAATAAATACCACGGAAAATGCCTGTTCATTTCTTCTTGCACGCGCAAGTATTTGCTCCATATGTTCTGCTAACATAGTTCTATTTGCTAACCCTGTTAATGGATCACGCAATGCCATTAACTTAAAGTGCAGTTCCTTATTTATTTTGTCCTGTTTAACTTTACGCTTATGAAAATAAGTTTCTATGGTTTGCAATAAATTAACTGGTGCTATCGGTTTAAATAAATAATCAACCGCACCGCACCGTAACGCCTCAACAGCGTAGTTAACTTCACGATGAGCTGTCATCATAATGCAATCTGTATTTTCTGATTCACGTTTTATAAATGAGATTAAATCAAGACCACTACCGTTACCCAAACGAATATCCAGTAAAGCAATGTCCGGTTTAAATTCATTTAATTTTGTTTTTGCAGTGAATACATCCGTTGCTGTTTCAATAATATATTCTCCATCCATTGAAACAAGATCTTTTATGGCATTAAGCACATCCGGATCATCATCAACAATTAAAACGCGACCGGGCAGGTCTTCACTAATTTCAGAATATTGTTTCATTGAATTATCTATCATAAAAACATCTCTTGTTAATTTACTTTTTATTTGCAATAGCCTGTTCAATCGCATGTAACATATCGTCAGGTTTAAAGGGTTTAAATAAACATCCTGTCACTTCTGTTGACTTTAATAGATCAATTGCGGCTTTCTCTTCTTTTGCATGCCCCGTGACAATAATGGTTTTCACAGCACGTCCTTTTTGTTTTAATTTTAAATAAACATCCAACCCACACATAACAGGCATATTTAAATCCAGCACTAATATTTCAATTGGATTTAACAACACACCATCAACAGCTTCCTGGCCATCACGTGCCAGCATTGTTTTAAAACCTTGCTCAATCAAATACTCAGACATCGCATCAGAAAAATCAGGGTCATCGTCAGCAATCAAAACAATACTTTCATTCTGTACTTGCTGCATGATCTCCTCGACACGTTCCATTTCAAAAGGCTTTCTTAATATCTCTACTTCACCACTATCAATGACTTCAGCCAGAACCTGTTCAATACGAAATCCTGTCATCATAATGACTCTGACTTTAGGATCTTTATTATGAATATATTGAAAAACGTCAATCCCATTCATATCAGGTAATTTCACATCTAAAAATACGACATCAAACTGACCTGCATCAAATACTTTAATAGCATCGATTCCATTGTAGGCAAGAGATACCTGTTTATTATCATCTTCCAGCATCATAGCTAATCCATCAGCCAAATCCTTATTATCATCAACGATTAAGACTCTTGTTTGGCTCATACTACGACCTCAACACCATTTTTATCTTCTGTATTGTTATTCAGTTTCAACCACAACGTTACACTGGTACCGATATCTTTTTCACTTTCAATATCTATACCACCACCATGTTGTTGCATAATTTGTCTGACTGTAGGCATACCTAAGCCCACCCCAAAACCTTTAGTAGAAAAAAGAGGTACAAATATTTTATCTAAGACATCTTTTGTGATACCACTACCTGTATCTGTTAT
>Ga0224506_10003652_pt1 | contig 10135 bp, 9 predicted proteins | sample SF_Jan12_sed_USG_2_FD_169108 | JGI IMG/M metagenome (GOLD analysis project Ga0224506, IMG submission 169108) | Sediment microbial communities from San Francisco Bay, California, United States - SF_Jan12_sed_USGS_8_1 | ecosystem: Environmental > Aquatic > Marine > Sediment | place: USA...
GAAAGCACCGGCATGAAGAAATTCTGGAAAGGTATCGGCTTTACCCTGCTGATCTACGGCACCATCGTCATGCTGGGTGGTTTGACCGGCGGTAAATATGTCACTGATCCCTTGCATGGCTCCAGTCTGACCAGTGGCAAGATCAGTACAGCGGTTGCCTCCACAGCAGGTGGCGGCAATCACACCGCGGACCTTGGATTCAAACGGATCAAATCCGTTGCGGATCTGGACCGTGAACTCAAGGCCGCCAAACAACAGGGCAAGCTGGTGATGCTCGATTTCTATGCCGACTGGTGTCTGTATTGTAAAGAGTATGAATCCTATGTCTTCCCCAAGGCTGACGTACAACAGCGTCTGAAAAAGATGGTCCTGTTACAGGCCGACGTCACGGCACAGGATGCGGATGACAAGGCCTTGATGCAACGCACCAGTGTAATTCTGCCGCCGGCCATACTATTCATTGACACCAATGGTGCCGAGCAAAAACAATTTCGCATCGTCGGCAGTATGAAGGCGGAACAGTTCGTGCGCCATGTTGATAAAGTCCTGGCCAAATAAGTCACCCGATTAAAGTTGAAACGCACATGAAAAAAACACTCCTTGTCATCATCGTCGCCGCACTGGGTCTGGCTGCCGGATTTATGGTCAATCGCGGCATCATTTCCAATACACCGCAAACACAGGTGGAGACCAGTGCACCGGAGTTTGCCCCGGCTTTCAAGTTAAAAGATCTGGAAGACAAGCTGCGCAGCAGTGAAGAGTGGAAAGGCAAGGTGGTAATGGTCAACTTCTGGGCCAGCTGGTGTCCGCCCTGTGTGCGTGAAATCCCCGCCTTTATCAAGTTACAGAAGGATTATGCCGACAAGGGTCTGGTGATCATCGGCATTGCAATCGACACCAAACAGAATACCGCAGACTTTACTGATCCGATGGATATCAATTATCCCATCCTGATTGGCGAACAGGAGGGTATTCCACTCAGTCAGGCCTACGGCAACCGGCTCGGTGTATTACCCTTTACCGTGATCGTCGATCGGCAGGGCAAGATCGTCTATACCCACCGCAGCGAACTGACCTATACCCTGGCAGAAAAGGTCATAAAACCCTTGTTGTGATCATCGTCCGCTTGCAAAATAGTTTTTTGCGCTATAATTGCGCTGATTTTCGTTAAATTGTCGAGGATTTGACCCCAACCTCGCTAAACTGGACAAATCGCCCCGCTTGGTGCACAATTTCCATTAGAAAACACTTATTCTGACAGGATCGCAACTGTTCGCGACAAGTTGCTGCATATTCTGGCTGGAATACAGATATAATTACTTACGACGCAGTATTACAAGTTGGTCAAAATGGCGAACATTCTGGTTTTACACGGCCCGAACCTCAATTTGTTGGGCACCCGCGAGCCACAGCACTATGGCGCTGATCGGCTCGATGATATCAACCAGCGCCTGATCCGGCTGGGCCAGGATGCCGGTCACCAGGTCGAATGTTTCCAAAGCAATGCCGAACACGAACTGGTCAACAAGGTCCAGGCCGCTCCGGCAGCGGGTGTCGGTTTTATCGTCATTAACCCGGCCGCCTTTACCCATACCAGCGTCGCTTTGCGGGATGCCCTGTCTGCCGTGAGCATACCGTTTATTGAAATCCATTTATCAAATATCCATGCCAGGGAGGCATTTCGCCGTCACTCCTATTTTTCAGATGTGGCGGTCGGCGTGATTTGCGGCCTCGGTGCGCAGGGCTATGCACTGGCTCTCCAGGCGGCAATGACAAAACTGGACTCCAATTAATCGTAATAACAACTATTAAACCAGAAGGTAAATTAGCAACATGGATATCCGAAAAGTAAAAAAACTCATTGAGTTACTCGAAGAATCAGGAATTGCCGAGATTGAAATCCATGAAGGAGAAGAATCAGTCCGTATCAGCCGCCAGAGCAATGTCCCTGCGCCGATAGCCTATGCCGCCGCGCCGCCCATGGCTGCCCCCGCCGCACCGGCCGCCGCCGCCCCCGCCGCCGCGGAAAGCAAAAGTGCCGCCGAAGAAATCAGCGGCCATGTGGTGAAATCGCCCATGGTCGGCGCCTTCTATCGCGCCTCGTCACCCGGCTCCAAACCCTTCGTCGAAGTTGGCGACAAGGTCAAGGTGGGCGATACCCTGTGCATCATTGAAGCCATGAAACTGCTCAATCAGATCGAAGCCGACAAGGCCGGCACCATTAAGGCTGTGCTGGTGGAAAACGGCCAACCGGTGGAATACAACGAACCCCTGTTTGTTATCGAGTAAGCCGCCGGTCACCATACCGATGGCAAGCCCTGCCTGCCAGTGGTCAATGTATGACGATTTGAGTGAGTAAGAGAAAACAATGATAGATAAAATTCTAATAGCCAATCGCGGTGAAATCGCTCTGCGAATCCTGCGTGCCTGCCGCGAACTGGGCATCAAGACGGTTGCCGTCCATTCCGAGGCCGACCGTGATTTAAAACATGTCCGACTGGCCGATGAATCGGTCTGTATCGGCCCCCACCCGTCGATCGAAAGTTATCTGAATGTCCCGGCCCTGATCAGCGCCGCTGAAATTACCGATACGGTCGGCATCCATCCCGGTTACGGCTTCCTGTCGGAAAATGCCGATTTTGCCGAGCGCGTCGAAGAGTGCGGCTTTATCTTCATCGGCCCAAAGCCGGATACCATCCGCATGATGGGTGACAAGGTGGCCGCCATCCGGGCCATGAAACAGGCCGGCGTACCCTGTGTACCGGGTTCAGACGGCCCGCTGGGGAATGATGACGAAACCAATTTGCGCATTGCCCGTGAAATCGGTTATCCGATCATCATCAAGGCAGCCGGCGGTGGTGGCGGACGCGGCATGCGCGTCGTTCACTCCGATGCATCCTTGCTGAACTCCATCTCCATGACCCGCGCCGAGGCGGCCGCCGCCTTCAACAATGACGTGGTCTACATGGAAAAATTCCTGGGCAATCCACGCCACGTGGAGATCCAGGTCTTGTCTGACACCCACGGCAACGCCATCCATTTGGCCGAGCGTGACTGCTCCATGCAGCGCCGCCATCAGAAGGTGATTGAAGAGGCCCCGGCCCCCGGCATCAGCGACGAGATGCGCAAAAAGATCGGTGAACGCTGCGCCCAGGCCTGTGTGGATATCGGTTATCGCGGCGCCGGCACCTTTGAGTTTCTCTATCAGGACGGTGAGTTCTACTTCATCGAAATGAACACCCGCGTCCAGGTGGAACACCCGGTCACCGAAATGATCACCGGTGTGGATATCGTACGTGAGCAGATCCTCATTGCCTCCGGCGAACCCCTCTCCTACAAGCAGTCCGATATCAAGATCAACGGTCATGCCATGGAGTGCCGCCTGAATGCGGAAGATCCCAACAACTTCATGCCTTCCCCCGGCACCATTACCACCTATCACGCCCCCGGTGGTCCCGGCATCCGGGTCGATACCCATATCTATAACGGCTATCGTGTCCCCCCTTACTATGACTCGATGATTGGCAAACTCATTGCCCATGGGCCAACCCGTGAGATCGCCATGGCGCGCATGCGGAACGCCCTGGGTGAAGTGGTGATTGAAGGCATCAAGACCAACGTTCCGCTGCATCAGGAATTGTTCCGTGATGCGGCCTTCCAGGCCGGTGGCACCAATATCCACTATCTGGAGAAAAAGCTCGACGAAAAGAAACAGGACAAGTAGTCATCCATGCCCTGGGTGCAGTTAAAACTCTATGTTGCCCCGCAACAGGCCGAGGTCATCGAAACTGCACTAACCCGGCTGGGCGCCGCCGCCGTCACCATGCAGGACGCGGCGGACCAGCCGCTTTTCGAACCACCATTGGGCACCACCCCGCTGTGGGAACACACCGAAATCACCGGCCTGTTTCCCGCCGAGACCGACAGTGATGCCCTCATTGCCCAGTTAATTCAGCAACCCGGTATTGATACCCTGCCCCACTGGAAGGCGGAGATCCTGGAAGATCAGGACTGGACCAGCGCCTGGCTGGATCGCTTCAAGCCCATGCGTTTCGGCAACCGATTGTGGATCTGCCCCAGCGCCTATAGCCCACCCGAGCCTGACGCAGTCAACATATTCCTCGATCCCGGGCTGGCCTTCGGCACCGGCACTCACCCCACCACCGCCATGTGTCTGGAGTGGCTGGACGGCCATCCTCCACAGGATCTGGATGTTATCGACTACGGCTGTGGTTCCGGCATTCTCGCGCTGGCGGCAGGCAAGCTGGGCGCAGCAAACATCCGGGCAGTGGACAATGATCCGCAAGCCCTGCTCGCCACCCGCGACAACAGTGCCAACAACGCACTCACGGATCGCATCCAGGCCTTTTTGCCGGAACAGGTACCGACCGCCCCCTGTGATCTGCTGTTGGCCAATATTCTGGCCGGTCCCCTGGCGCAGCTTGCCCCCACCCTGACGGCGTTACTCAAACCGGGCGGACATCTGGTACTATCGGGATTACTCGCCGGCCAGGCGGAGGAAACCATCCGGGCCTATCGGCCCGGGATCGAATTAACCATCCATGCCCAAAAGGAAGAATGGATTTGCCTGCACGGACAGCGACAAGCGTGAATGTGAATTCTCACACCGGCTACCTATACTCCCTGATAGCCGGCCCGGAAACAGACGCATAACCACAACCGATGTATACCCAGTGTCCCAAATGTCAGACCGTTTTTGGTATCAGTGAGCAGCACCTTGCCGCTGCCCGCGGGCGGGTGCGTTGTGGACAGTGTCAGCACGTCTTCAATGCCCGGCTGAACATCATCAAGGACCTGTCCACCCTGCAGCCGCCGACATCGGCCCAGCCGCAAGCCGAAACAAGTGAGACAGAGGACTCGCAATACATCGAGCTGAGTGATGCCCCCGAACCAAAACCCGAGCCAAAACCCGAGCCAAAACCCGAGCCAAAACCCGAGCCAAAACCCGAGCCAAAACCCGAGCCAAAGCCTGAGCCGAAGCCCGAGCCGGCGCCACACAAAGCGAAAAATGCCGAGCTGGACGCCATTTTTGCCGCTCTGGATAACCGGCTGGAGCAACTCTCCGCCAAAGCAGATGGTTATGTCACCCCGCTCACCAGCGACATCTCGCTGGAGACACCGGTTGATAACCACTACCGGGACACCTTCGATCAACCGGATGATGTCGACCCTGCAGACCATGAAACACTGGATGAGATCCTGCACGAAGCGGAGGAAAAGCTTGCCGACCCCGTGGCGGAGGCAGACGACGAATCATTGCTGAGTGCTGAGGAGATCGAAATCCTTTCCCCGGAATCCGAACCGGAATGGGAACAGGAGCCGGAACAAAAGACAGAACCCGAGCTCGAACCACCGCCGGAAGAGATGTTCCGCAGCAGTCCGCCTCACGCCGAGCCGGAGCAGACTGAAGAAATACCCGATGAGTTTGTCGTTGTCACTGAACCCGACACCACACTTGAACTCACGCCGGCAGAAACCGGGCAGGATACTCCCCCGGACGAATCCGACACGGCGCCGGCCACCGCTCAACCGGTCGATCCGCTGGATGAAATTCTGGTGCTTGAACCATCTGCACCCAAACCGGAACCACAACAGAAGCTGCGCAAGAAAAAAGTCACCATCAAAAAACCGGATGAACTCTATTCCGAGCTTTCCATCCCCGGCGATATCCCGACCCTGATGGACCAGGAGGAACTGCCCTTCGTACTGCACAGCGAAATGGAAGAACTGCAAAAATTCAAACCGCGCAGCATCTGGATGAGCCTGCTGCTCACCCTGATCTTTTTCCTGCTGCTCGCCCTGCTGGCCGCACAGCTTGCCCTGTTCCGCAACGTGGAACTGGCCAACAAGGTCCCGGAACTGAAACCCTGGATCATCCAATTCTGTCAGCATATGCCCTGTCAATTCAGCGGCCGACGGGATGTGGCCGGTATCAAGCTCATCAATCGGGATGTTCGCGTCCATCCCAAGGACAAAAATGCCCTGCTGATCAGCGCGGTATTCGTCAACAACGCCGGTTTCAGCCAACCCTTCCCCGATATCCTGGTCGAACTCTCCGACCTGACTTCAACCGTCGTGGCAAAACGGCGCTTCAAACCCGCTGACTATTTGTCAAAAGAAAACCAGTATTTCCAGTTAATGAAACCGGGTGTCCCCATGCAAATATCCATCGAAGTGCTTGATCCCGGTAACGATGCGGTAAACTTCGAGTTCTCATTTTTGTAATTATCAGAAGCTCAATTTAGACACGATCTTGCCTTGAATCACCCTGTTTATGAGGGGAAAAAGGTCAATTTCCCTCTTTATCCCTGTCCATTAAGCGGTTATGATCCAACCCCCTTTTTCGTTACAAAGACGTAACAAAAATATGCAAATCGGCCCCTACAAGCTGCAAAACCGTCTCATTCTGGCCCCCATGGCCGGTGTGACTGACCGCCCGTTCCGGCAGCTGTGTCGTGAACTGGGAGCCGGTATGGCGGTTTCCGAAATGGTCTCATCCAACTCCCTGCTCTGGGGCAGCGAAAAAACCAAACGCCGCGCCAATCATGACGGCGAAGCCGATCCGAAGTCAGTCCAGATCATGGGCACCGACCCCGCCATGATGGCCGAAGCCGCCCGCTACAATGCGGACAACGGCGCCCAGATCATCGACATCAACATGGGTTGCCCGGCGAAAAAGGTCTGTAACGTCGCCGCCGGCTCTGCACTGATGCGGGATGAAAAGCTGGTGGGCGAAATCCTGCAAGCTGTGGTTGAGGCTGTTGATATACCGGTCACCCTGAAAATGCGTACCGGCTGGGACAGTCAGCACAAAAATGCACCCGTCATCGCCCGTATCGCGGAAGATTCCGGTATCCAGGCCCTGGCGGTACACGGCCGCACCCGCGCCGATCAATACCACGGCGACGCCGAATACGACACCATCGCGGAGGTAAAAAGCCGCGTCAGCATCCCGGTCACCGCCAATGGCGATATCGATTCACCGGAAAAAGCCCGCCATGTGCTTGATTATACGGGGGTGGATGCCCTGATGATCGGTCGCGCCGCCCAGGGACGCCCCTGGATATTCCGTGAGATCGATCACTATTTGATTACTGGTCAAAAAATGGCCGAACCCGGCCTTCAAGAAGTGCGTGACATTTTGCTCCGACACTTGCAAAATCTGTATAGTTTCTATGGCGAATACACGGGGGTGCGCGTCGCCCGCAAGCACATCAGCTGGTACAGCAAGGGACAGGCCCACGGTGCCGCATTCCGCCAGGCAGTCAACCGTGTAGATGATGTAGAACAACAACTAACCATGGTTCACCAATTTTTTAATCGCTTGTTGGTCAAGGAGGAAATGGCAGCATGACAGAAGCAGCCTCAATCGTAGATAACATAACCCCGCTAAAGGTTGACAATACCATAGAAGACAAGACCACCTTGCGTGATTGCGTCGCCAATGCGGTTGCCGATTATTTCGATAATCTTGATGGACATCCGGGGGGCAACCTCTATCAGATGGTGTTACAGGAAATCGAGCATCCCTTGCTGGAGCAGGTAATGCGTCATGTGAGTGGCAACCAAAGCAAGGCCGCTGTGCTTCTGGGCCTGAATCGGGGAACCCTGCGTAAAAAGTTGAAACAGTACGACCTGCACGACTAGTGTCATACCAGCCATCCACGGATGGTATCTTCAACGCGCAATAAATTACTCTGACTACACAGTCCGCCCTGTGCGACTGTGGGTGGCTTCATGAATCCAAAGACCGTGTTCTGCACGGTCTGTTTTTTTGTGTAAAGGTAAAAATTCAATGTCGAAAATCTCCCGCGCCCTGATCAGTGTCTCCGACAAAACCGGCATCGTCGACTTTGCCAGGACCCTGCAAACCGATTTCAATGTGGAAATTCTTTCCACCGGTGGTACGGCCAAACTGCTGGCCGAACAGGGAGTTAAGGTCATCGAAGTTTCCGACTACACCGGTTTCCCCGAAATGATGGACGGCCGGGTCAAGACCCTGCACCCGAAGATCCACGGCGGTCTGCTGGGACGGCGCGGCACAGATGACGGCGTGATGCAGGAACACGGTATCCCCCCCATCGATCTGGTGGTGGTCAACCTCTATCCCTTTGAAGCGACCATCGCCCGCGCCGACTGCACCCTGCCCATGGCCATCGAAAACATCGACATCGGCGGCCCCACCATGTTGCGTTCCGCCGCCAAAAACCATGCGGATGTGACCGTTGTTGTTGACGCCGTCGACTATGGGCGTGTTCTCAATGAGATGAAAGACAATAACGGCGCCGTCACCCCGGCCACCCGCTTTGACCTGGCGGTCAAAACCTTTGAACACACCGCCAACTATGACGGCAACATCGCCAACTATCTGGGCAAGATCACCCCGTGCGGCGAAAACACCGCCTTCCCGCGCACCTTTAACAGCCAATATATAAAAGTGCAGGAAATGCGCTATGGTGAAAACCCGCATCAGGAAGCGGCATTCTACGTGGAAGCCGGCGCCAAAGAGGCCGGCGTCGCCACCGCCAAACAGTTACAGGGCAAGGAACTCTCCTATAACAACATCGGTGATACCGATGCGGCGCTGGAATGCGTCAAGCAATTCAACGAAGGCCCCGCCTGCGTCATCGTCAAACACGCCAACCCCTGCGGCGTCGCCACCGGCAAGAACCTGCTCGAATCCTATGACCGCGCCTACGCCACCGATCCGGAATCGGCCTTCGGCGGCATCATCGCCTTTAACCGGGAACTGGACGCCGAAACCGCACAGGCCATCGTTGACCGTCAATTCGTTGAAGTGATCATTGCGCCGAGTGTCAGCAAAGAAGCCATCGACATCGTCGCCGCGAAAAAGAATGTACGCCTGCTGGAGTGTGGTCAGTGGTCAAACGAACAAGCCGACCGCCTCGACTTCAAACGGGTCAACGGCGGCTTGCTGGTACAAAGCAGCGACCTGTTGCTCTATAACGAACTGAAAGTCGTCACCAAACGTCAACCCACCGAACAGGAAATGAGCGATCTGCTGTTTAGCTGGAAAGTGGCCAAGTTCGTTAAATCCAACGCCATCGTCTACGGCAAACACAACATGACCATCGGCGTCGGCGCCGGACAAATGAGCCGCGTCAACTCAGCACGCATCGCCGCCATCAAGGCCGAACATGCCGGGCTGGAAGTGAAAGGCTCCGTCATGGCCTCCGATGCCTTCTTCCCCTTCCGTGACGGCATCGACCAGGCCGCCGGTGCAGGCATCGCAGCAGTCATTCAACCGGGCGGTTCCATGCGCGATGAAGAAGTCATCGCCGCCGCGGATGAACATGGCATGGCCATGGTGTTTACGGGCATGCGGCATTTCCGGCATTAAGAACACACACCCTCTCCCTCCGGGAGAGGGCAGGGGCAGGGGTGAGGGAGTTAAAAATCAAGCCCTTTCCTTCCACTTCCCACCACGCAAAACACAACGCAAAGGCCGCTCCTGGTCGCACTGTAGAACCCCTTCGGGTTTCATTCAGCACTACTTCGCTTCGCTCAGGTCGTCCATGACCTCGCGGTATAAGTATATCCATATACAAACCGCGAAGACGCGAAGAACAGCAGCATTACCACCTATATTAGCGATCGCTTGTTGACACCACACCATACTGAAATATGATCAAAACAGGTCAGGCCAAAACATAGATGGCCAGAGTCCCCATAGATTGGACGAACATACTGATTTAGTTAACAACGCGTGTTTTATACGCACTTTATGTCCGATATAAGGCTGGCATTTGGGTCCAATTAATATAGTTAGGCCAATTTATAAGGAAGAGAGGAATAGGTGAAAAATATTCTTATATCAAGTTTAGCAATAACGTGCTTTGTAATTGTCGGATGTACCGATTCATCAAATAACGGCCATCCTGACTCATCAGTATATTATGAAGTTGAAACTTTTCCCAAAAAGACATCAAACGATTGCCGCAAAGGAATGGCAAGGATTTATGACGAATGTTCAAACCAAGAAAAAATACTTGAAGCGGCCCTTAAAAAAGGAAATGAGACTGGAAAGACCGTTTTGTTGGTAATTGGTGCAGAATGGTGTATATGGTGTCACATATTTGACAAGTATATAAAG
>Ga0224506_10003653_pt1 | contig 10134 bp, 9 predicted proteins | sample SF_Jan12_sed_USG_2_FD_169108 | JGI IMG/M metagenome (GOLD analysis project Ga0224506, IMG submission 169108) | Sediment microbial communities from San Francisco Bay, California, United States - SF_Jan12_sed_USGS_8_1 | ecosystem: Environmental > Aquatic > Marine > Sediment | place: USA...
TGCTGAAAGTAATAGGTAAAGGGAAAGAAATTCCTATGAAGAATCACTATTCAGATGCTGAAGACAAAAGACTTTATTCGTTAATAAATAGCTTCAACTGTCTTGAACTTTTTGTATACAAGGGAAGTGCTTCATCAGATTTTGATATAGGAATCGGTGAAAAGGTACGTGTAGTAAAAGCATAATTTTAATCCTGCCTCGATTCTCATTTTTCCATAACTTTAGTTAGTGTATAATATCGTTTATGCTTCTTGTTGGACTGACAGGTAATTATGGGATGGGGAAAAGCACTGTTCTTCCCATGTTCAAAAAATTTGGCGTGGTTACTATTGATGCTGATAAAATTGTTGAATCCCTCCTTGATGAGAAGAATGTTCTCGAAAAGGTCAGGGGGCTCTTAGGTGATAAGGTATTCGATAAAGATGACAGTCTCAACAAAAAAAAGGTTGGGGAGGTAATTTTTAAAAATGATATGTTAAGACATTCTCTTGAGGATATCCTTCATCCTCTTGTATTTCAAAGGGTAAAAAACTTTTTGGAAAAGATGAACGGAAAAAATAAGATCGCAATGATCGAGGTACCGTTGCTTTATGAGAGAGGATATGAAGATAGGTTTGATAGGACGATTACAATATATACAAAACAGGAAATTGCTTTGAATCGCCTGAAGAAGGATGGAGTGGATAGGGAAGAGGCAATTCTTCGACTAAAGGCGCAGCTTCCCATTGAGGAGAAAATCAGAAGGGCTGATTACGTCATAGATAACAATGGGACGACTGAAGAGACAATGAAACAGGTTGAGATAATTTATAATAAACTTTTACAAGAGACAGAAGATGGAAATAATAAACGGACTCGAGGAATTAAGAAAAAGTTATCATAACACAGTTCTCACCATAGGCAATTTTGACGGTATCCACCGCGGCCATCAAATGATACTCCTCTGGGTAATCAAAAAGGCCAAAGAGCTTGAAGGGACATCAATGGTCATCACCTTTGAGCCTCATCCGGTAAAGGTTCTTGCTCCTGAAAAGGAATTAAAGATGCTCACGACCTTCAAAGAGAAGGCGAGAATATTGGAAGCAATTGGCATAGAGGTCTTGTTATGCGTAAACTTTACGAGAGAGTTTGCTGACCTTTCCCCCGACGCTTTTATCGAGGATGTGCTTGTGAAGAAAATAGGTGCTAAGGAGGTTATTATCGGTTACGATTATGCCTTTGGAAAAAATAAAAAAGGAACGACAGAGCTTTTATGCAGAAGGGGGAGGGAGCTGGGGTTTAAAGTCAAGACGATAAGGAGCGTGAAGCTTGATGGGGATGTGGTGAGCAGCAGCAGGATCAGAAGGCTCTTGCAAAAAGGAAAAGTCAATGAGGTTTCAACCGTTCTTGGAAGAGCGTACTCAATAGAGGGAGAAGTTATACAAGGCACTGGCAGGGGTAGTAAAATCTTGAACGTCCCTACAGCAAATATTAAAACCCCTGACGTGATTGTCCCGAGGGAAGGAGTATATGCAGTAAGGGTTATGGCTAAGGATAGCTTCTTTGATGGGGTTGTCAATATCGGCAGAAGGCCGACATTTGGTGGTTCCGATGTGAGTTATGAGGCGCACCTATTCAATTTTTCTGGTAATCTCCTCGGTGAAACGATAAGGGTATATTTTATTGATTGGATTAGGGGTGAACGGTCCTTCCCAGATGCTCTTAGCCTTGAGACCCAGATACGAAATGATATTGAACGAGCCAGGACAATCCTGAGCGCAAAACACCCTAAATTGATATAGGGTCAACGTCCACCTTTATTTTCACCTCTTTTAAGTCTTTGAATGTCTCTATAAAGATTTTGGCAGCAGAGTGAAGGCTTCCGCGAATAGATGACTTGAGAAGTAATCTATACTCATGTTTTCCCTGAGTACTTTTTGATAGAGATGGTCCAAGGATTTCAACATCTTTTTTATTTATTTTTCCGATGACCCCTGAGACTTCCATTGAGATGTCTCTCCTACAGATAATTTTAAAGAGCAAAAGTTTTGAATAGGGAGGATAGGAGAGTGATTTTCGCCTGTGGAGTTCTTCGATGAAGAAAGACTGATAATCATATTTTTTTAAGTAGTTAAAGAGATAGTGTTGTGGCATCCGTGTCTGAATGAATAGTTCACCATGAGATGCGATTTTGTCAATTATGAACAGGATTTCCTGATAAGCCTTTTCAGCAGATCTGAAGTCAGGGAGGTTGAGGTAAAGGTCTGTATTTAAAAGAGCTGCCATTGAAAATCCATCAGTAATGCCTAACCTTTTTGTCATAAGTTTTGTCCCGATTATTATTCTTACATCATTCCTGTATGTTGCTCCGATTAACTCTTCTATGTCTGACCTTTTCTGTGTCATATCACTGTCAAGCCTGAGAGTTTTTATCCCGAGGAGTTCTTCAATACCTTCCTGAACCCTCTGTGTACCTGCACCAATTAACTCCATGGTATAGCCTTTGCATTTCTGACATATTTCAGGAATTCGTGATACTGTGTATTTGCAATAGTGGCATTTCAGAGACATCTTCTGTTTGTGGAAAACAAGGGGAATTCCACAATCAGGGCATTCTTCAATATTGTGACATTCACTGCATTGAAGAAGGGTTGAATGGCCTCTTCTGTTTATCACAAACATTACCTTTTTATCATTCTTGATATATCTTGTAGAGGCATCAATAACGGTCTTTGAGAGACAAGGCTTCGGGAGTTTTTCATATCTCATGTCTATTATTTTAATCCTGGGTTTTTTCGTTTCTCCTGCTGATTTTAAAAGGGTGTATTTGCCAGATCTGCAATTATAGAGTGATTCAATGGACGGGCTTATAGATGAAAGGAGCACAGTAGCCTTTTCGAGATAGCCTCTCATTACTGCAACATCTCTACCACTATACCTGAGGCCGTTCTCCTGTTTGTAAGAACTGCTGTGTTCGCGGAGGACCGCAATGAATGAGACCTTTTTCAAAGGGGCAAAGACAGCAGACCTTGTGCCAAGCATAATATCAGAATAGCCTGATGAAATTCTTTCAATTGCCTCTGACCTCTTTCCCCTGCTTAATCCACTGTGGAAAATACATACCCTTTCTCCAAACGTATCTTTTAAAAGAGGATAAAGGTTATCGGCATAGGAGACTTCTGAGACAAGAAGGATTACATTTTTCGTTTCTGTGAGTATCTTTATCACAAAGGAGTATTCATATACCGTGGATGGGGCATGAAGTAAAAACGTCCTGTAGGTATTTTTTTGTAGTGAATCAGTGAGATTTGAAACTGTTTCATCATTGATTGTGATAATAGGGAGCAAATGATCCTTACGTCCCTCCTTTGGGTGAGGAAAGATTTTTGTTTTTCTTGCGTGTACCTTTGTAAAGGCTTCTTTAGGAAGCATATTTTTTAAAACAATACCCTGTTCTGTCAGGTAATATTCCGACATCCACTTGAGAAGACCGAGCATCTTACTGCTCAATACCGGGGTTTCACCATGGACTTTTTGAATGTCTTTAATATCTCCAGAAGGGGCTTTAAAAGACCGTCCGATGATAATCCCTTTAAACGTTCTATTCTTAAGCGGTGCACTCACCATCATGCCTGGTTCCATGTGCTCTAAAAGTTCTTCAGGACACCTGTACGTCAGGGGGTTGAGATTTATTGGAAAGACGATATCAAAGAAATCCATAGAGGATTTTATCATATTGTTATCAATCTTATCTTTGTGTCATAATGAATTATGCGTGATAAAATAGCCATTTTATTTCTTTTTATTATCCTTATAGTTTCATGCACTGTAAAACAGATTAAGGAAGGAGAAGGAAGGCCTGTCCCTTCAAAAGACGCATATTATCTTTATGCCATAGGCTATAATGCAGAAAGAGAAGGGAGATGGGAAGATGCGCTTGAATATTATCATGAAGCCCTTAAGATAGACCCTTCATCTCCATATTTAAAGATCCAGATTAGTTATATGCTCCTCAGAACAGGGAAGGTTACCGAGGCCATAACAGCTGCTGAGGAGATTGTGAAGACAGAGACTGATTATGTGCCAGCACTCATGCTCCTTGGTGAGCTTTACAACAGTCAGAAGAGGCCTGAAGAGGCAATAAAGGTATATGAGAGAGTTCTTGAGATAGAACCAGACAAGCAGGAGGCAGCACTTTTTTTAAGTGTACTCTATGCTTCTCAGCAGGACTACGATAAAGCTATCGAACTTCTTGAGAGACTAGTAAGAAAAACCCCTGATAACTATATGGCGATGTATTTTCTTGGTTCAGCGCATATCAATAAGGGTGAGATTGAAAAGGCATCAGAGTATTTCCAAAAAGCATTAGACCAAAAACCAGGCTTTGATGCAGCGTATATTAATTTAGGATTAATCAGTGAGATGAAGGAAGACCTGAAAAAAGCAGAAGAATATTACCGCAAGGCAGTTGACATAAACCCGCATAATATCCAGGCCAGAGAAAGGCTCGCACAGATTTACATAAAGATGAAGACAAAAGATAAAGCTATAGAGCAATTTGAAAAAATGAGTACTCAGATACCTGCAAACACAGATATACATAGGATTCTCGGGGTGCTCTATTTTGAAGATAGACAATATGACAGAGCGATAGAAGAATTCAGAATCGTTCTTGAGGCGAAACCCGGAAATGTCCCTGCACGATACTATCTTGCAATATCTCTTGAGGAAATAGGAAGAAATGAAGAAGCAATTTCGGAATTAAGGAAGATAATCTTGCAGGAGCCGAAAAATATCAGTGCCTTCATCCATCTCGGTTATTTATATTCAAAACTGAAAAGGGAAGATGATGCAATCGCCATTTATGAAGAAATACTCAGTTTTGAAAAGGATAAGCCCGAGGTGTATCTCTACCTCGGCATTTCGTATCTCTATAAAAAAGATTATGAGAAGGCAGAAGCAGTTTTTAAGGATGCACTGAGCCGTTTTAAAGACAATGATGAATTAAACTTTAATCTTGCCATAGTGTTCGAAAAAACAAATAGGTTTGATGAGATGGTACTCTACCTGAAGAAGACAATCGAGATTAACCCAAAACATGCTGATGCGCTTAATTACCTCGGCTACAGCTATGCAGATAAAGGAATAAATCTTGAAGAGGCGCGGGCGCTTATCAACAAGGCACTCGAACTCAAACCGGATAGCGGCTATATAATAGACAGTCTCGGATGGGTTTATTTCAAAATGGGTCACTATGACGAGGCAATGAAAGTTCTCCAGAGGGCTGCAGAGATAGTTAAAGATGATCCGGTTTTATATGAACATATAGGAGATGTATATAGCTCGAGAGGCCTTAAGGAAAGGGCAAAAGAATTCTGGGAGAAAGCACTTAAGCTTCATGAAAAAGAAGAAGGTCTTAAAGAGAGAGTCGAGAGAAAGATAAAAGAACTTGGACATGGAGAGGTGGAAAAAAAGTAAGCCAGCATTGTTACTGAGTGCCCCTGCAAAGATAAATTGGTTTCTTTTAGTACTTGGTAAAAGGCAAGACGGTTACCACAATATTATGAGCCTAATGCAATGCATTAGGCTTTATGATGACCTGATTTTTGAGCATGCAGATACCATTGAGGTGGAGAGTGATTCAACTATACCTGTTAAGGATAATCTTGTATACAGGGCTGCCTCTCTTCTTAAAAAATATACATCTTACAAGAAGGGTATCAAGATAATAGTAAAGAAGAATATACCAATTGGTGCCGGGCTTGGAGGAGGGAGTAGCGACGCTGCATATACACTTTCAGGTCTGAATATGGTATGGGGACTCGAGTTAAATAATAGAGATTTAAGCTCAATTGGTGCAGAAATAGGTTCGGACGTCCCTTTTTTTTTAAATAGTCCAGTTGCTCTTGTTGAGGGAAGAGGAGAAAAGGTTTCTTCTCTTAAAATTGGGTCATCTGTTGACATTCTTCTTGTAAAACCTTTTTTCTCTATTTCCTCGGCATGGGCTTATAAGCATGTGAAAGAGTTGACAAAGAAGACTATTGATATTAAACTGTTCTGTCAAGCCGTGGAGAAGAAGGATTTTGCTTCTCTCGGTACCATGCTCAATAATGACCTTGAAAAGGGTGTTGTGACAAGATACCCTGTTGTGGACAGGATTAAAACGAGTATGCGGGAAAACGGGGCAGTAATTTCTGCGATGAGCGGAAGTGGCCCCACAGTCTTTGGTATTTTTGAGAGTAAAGATAGAGCAAAAAAGGCTGCAAAGGCAATGAAGCCACATTGGTGCAGGCTGGTAGAGACAATTATTTAAGTGAAAAGTGAAATACAATAACAAATTTTTATGAAAGATGTTTTTTAGATTCGTAATTCTTAACTTTGAACTTTGAACTTTTGTTTTGGGGCGTCGACAAACGGCAAGTCAGGAGACTTTGGATCTCCCATCTGGAGGTTCGAATCCTCCCGCCCCAGCCATGATTAGTGAACAGTTATTAGTTATCAGTTGTCAGTAAACTAAAAACTAACAACTGAGAAAAGAGGGGGTACAATGCCTGAGGGGATGAAGCTTTTTACTGGTAATGCACACAAGGAGCTTGCAAAGGAAGTTGGAAACTATCTTGGTATTGCAGTTGCAGATGCTACTGTAACGACATTCAGTGATGGTGAGATTATGGTGCATATAAATGAGAATGTGAGGGGCACCGACGTTTTTATTTTACAGCCGACCTGCACTCCGGTAAATAAGAATATTATGGAACTTCTTCTCATGGTAGATGCTTTAAAAAGAGCATCTGCGGGGAGGATCACTGCTGTAATTCCATACTATGGATATGCGAGGCAGGACAGAAAGGTTCAACCGAGGGTTCCGATATCTGCAAAACTGGTTGCTGACCTTATCACCGCAGCAGGGACGAATAGACTTCTTACCGTAGACCTTCACGCAGGCCAGATTCAGGGTTTTTTTAACATACCTGTTGACAATTTATACGCAGCACCTGTACTTCTCGAGTATATACGAAAAAATTATGATCTTAAAAACCTTGTCATTGTTTCACCTGATGCAGGTGGTGTTGAGAGGGCAAGGTCATTTGCAAAGAGACTTCAATGCACAATCGCAATTGTTGATAAGAGACGCGAGGCAATGAATATCTCGCAGGTGATGAATGTGATAGGAGAAGTGGAAGGAAAAGATGCTATGATACTTGATGATATGATTGACACCGGTGGTACAACTATTCAGCCTGCTGGTGCTCTGAAGGACAAAGGGGTTAAACAGGTTTTCGCAGCATGTACACATGCAGTGCTCTCAGGTTCTGCAGTTGAGGGACTGAATAACTCAATTATAAAGGAACTGATTGTCACAAATACAATCCCCCTTGATAGCAAAAAAGAGCAGTGCAAGAAACTTACTGTATTGAGTATAGCGCCTCTTCTCGGAGAGGCAATAAAGAGGATTCATGAGGAATCTTCAATAAGTTCACTTTTTGTATAGTCTACGACTCATAGAGTCTGCGATTCATAGAGAGGAGGAAAGATGGAGAGAATAACAATTAATGCAGAGAAGCGGGAGGAGTTCGGAAAGGGAGCTGCGAGATCACTGAGAAGGAAGGCCATGATTCCCGCAGTCCTGTACAGGGGTGGAGAGGCCCTTCCTATTAAGCTTTCAAAAAAGGAGCTCACTCAATTTATTAATACGACTGCTGGTGAGCAGGTTATGGTGAGCCTTCAATTTGCAGATAGCTCAAATAGGCTCGCAATTATGAAGGAATATCAGTTAGATCCTGCAATAGGTGAGTTGCTCCATGCAGATTTCTTTGAGGTATTGCTTACAGAGGAGGTAAAAGTTATAGTACATGTAACTCCTGTTGGAGAGTCAATAGGGGTGAAGAGAGATGGCGGGATACTCCAGCACCTGCTCAGAGAGATAGAAGTTGAATGTCTTCCTGATAAGATACCGGGCCACATCAAGATTGATATATCAGGACTTGAGATAGGACAATCTTTCCATGTGAAAGACCTGAAACTTGGAGAAGGTATAAAAGTTCTTAATGACCCACAAGAAGTTATAGTGAATGTGATAGCTCCTGTTGTTGAGGAGGTAGCAGCACCTGCTGAGGCTGTTGTTACCCCGGAAGTTACAGAGCCAGAATTGATAAAGAAGGGTAAAAAAGAAGAGGAGGAGGAGAAAGCTTAATCAGTAGTTTTTGGTTTATAGTTGTTAGTTTTGGACTAATGACTAATGACTAATAGCTATTGGCTATTTTATGTGGGTTATCGCAGGTCTTGGAAATCCCGGGAGTAAGTATTCGAGGACCAGACACAATATTGGCTTTATGGTCACAGAGGAAATTGCACGCATATATGGAATAGACCTTAAGGAAAAACAGGAGAAATATAAAATAGGAAGGGGCTCGATTGACAGAGAACACGTTCTGCTCTTAGAGCCACTTCTTTATATGAACAGAAGTGGCTTTGTCATCAGAGATATAGTAAGTAAATTTAATATACAGCCTGAAAATCTTATAGTCATTCATGATGACCTCGATATGGAGGTTGGTAAAATAAAAATCAGAAAAAAAAGTTCATCAGGAGGTCATAAAGGCGTTGAGTCTATAATACAGAACATTGTTTCAAAAGATTTTGTAAGAGTAAAAATAGGCATAGGAAGAGACAATGATATTTCTGCAGAAGATTATGTACTGAAAAGGTTCAGAAAGGACGAGATTCCTTTAATAAAAGCAGCAATTACAAGAGCATCAGATGCAGTAACCTCAATTATTCTTGACGGACCTGATAAAGCAATGAATGTATTTAATAAAAGTGAATAAACAAAATGCGGGATATGCTTGGCAGAGAAGAGGTTATCACTGTAGAGAATGCCCTTGAGCTTATTTTCAATAACCTTCCTCATAAACTCCCTCCTGACATAAAACTAAAGATCGAAGAATCATACGGGAGAATCATATCAAAGGACGTCATTTCTCCTGAAGACCTTCCCAATTTTTCACGTTCTACAGTTGATGGATTTGCAGTATCTGCCGCTGATACTTTTGGCTCTACTGAAGGGATGCCTGCATATCTGAATATCGGATATGAGATAGTTATGGGTGAAGAGCCTGATTTTGAACTGAAGAAAGGCGAGGTCGCAAAGATTGCAACAGGTGGAATGCTCCCAAAGAATGCTGATGCAGTGGTGATGCTTGAGCATACCCAGAACGTTGATGAAAATATGATAGAGGTTGTAAAACCTGTTGCCCCTGGAGAAAATGTGATACAGACAGGTGAGGATACAAAGAAAGGCGAGGTTATTTTAAGGAAGGGGCATAAATTAAGGCCTCAGGATATAGGGGTGCTCGCAGGCCTTGGTATAACTGCTATCTGGGTTTATGAGAAGCCAAGGTGCTCGATACTTTCAACAGGTGACGAGATAGTTCCTCCTGATAAACCGATAAAGCCAGGGCAGGTGAGAGATATCAATTCTTATAATCTTGCAGGGTTAATCTACAATGAAGGTGCTGTCCCTCTTTTAAAAGGCATATTCAAAGACGAGTACACTACCATAAAAAATGTTATGCAGAAGTCTTTAGAAGACTCAGATATGGTTTTGATTACAGGCGGTAGTTCGGTTGGTACGAAAGATGTTACCGCGCAGGTAATAAACGACATTGGGAAACCCGGTGTCCTATTTCATGGAGTATCATTGAAGCCAGGCAAACCTTTGATAGGTGGTATTGTAAATGGCATTCCTATTTTTGGTCTTCCCGGACATCCTGCAGCCGTTACAGTGTGTTTTGAGCTGTTTATCAAGCCTGTTTTAAAAAGACTGTCAGGTTTGAGTAAAGAGAGATTTGACAAGAAAAAAGGGACTATCAAAGCAAGAATTACGAAAAATATCTCTTCGAGTCCTGGTCGTGAAGAACATATAAGTGTTTACCTTGAAGAGAGGAATGGAGAGATATGGGCTATACCCATACTCGGCAAATCAGGTCTCATCACCACACAGATTAAGGCAGATGGAATGGCAGTGATTCCATTGAGGAAGCTTGGTGTCCAGGAAGGCGAGATCGTCGATGTGAGACTTTTTTGACAAAAATTGTAAAAGCAAAGACTTAATCTTTTCTATAATCTGAGCAAAGTTGAACAATTTTCCTGTAT
>Ga0224506_10003654_pt1 | contig 10133 bp, 5 predicted proteins | sample SF_Jan12_sed_USG_2_FD_169108 | JGI IMG/M metagenome (GOLD analysis project Ga0224506, IMG submission 169108) | Sediment microbial communities from San Francisco Bay, California, United States - SF_Jan12_sed_USGS_8_1 | ecosystem: Environmental > Aquatic > Marine > Sediment | place: USA...
TTGGTTCTGGATCAACTTTTGGTTCTGGATCAACTTTTGGTTCTGGATCAACTTTTGGTTCTGGATCAACTTTTGGTTCTGGATCAACTTTTGGTTCTGGATCAACTTTTGGTTCTGGATCAACTTCTATCTTATCAGAATCACTAGTTGTTTCCTCTTCGGTTTCAGGATTTGTGTTGGTTTCTGCTTCTTCTGAACCTGCAGATGTTGTCTCTAGTTCATCAGAGTCTGTATCTGCAACATTGGTGGTGGTTGTTGTAGATGCTACCGTAGTTTCAACAGCGCCTACTGCAGCAACAAACTTTGATTTTGCCTGTCTTTGGTCATTTGTCAATAGATCCAAAAAGTCAACAATCTCTTGTGAACATGGATCTGCAGTTTCACCACATTCTAAAACCGTCTTGTCAATCCATCCGTTATACACATTAGGTATGGTCAGAACTCCTTGTCCACCCATTCCTGCATAATCCATAACACGATCATCTGTCTGTGTGTTGAATTTCTTAGTGAGCACTATCTTGCCTGCAACTTCAGCATCTGTACCATCACCATCTTCATTGGGATCAGGATCCACTACAATCAATGCGTTTGAGAACTTGCTTGATACATATGCATAGTATCCACCGTTATCTTTTGCACCCCATTGGACCCCATGGCATCCAGGATCACATGGAAGGTTGGCAACTATGGTATCTGTACTGGTGTCTATCACTGCAATTCTTGCAGCTATGACATTTGCAGTAACAACCCACTTGTCATCAGGACTGACAGGGGTTTGGATTGGAAGTCCTGTAGGAACTTCAGATTCCAGTAAGTTGATTTGATGTGTTATCTCTTTTGTGTTTGTATCAATTACACTTAGTGTGTTTCCAAGAAAGTCAGCAGTATAGTATTTCTCACCACTTCCCATCATGCCTGTTGCAATCGGACCCAGAAGGACTGGAGTTCCATCAAACAGGTTGCCATGGGTACCTATGGCCTTTTCTGAATCACCAGTATTCAAGTCGATGATGCTAGATGAGAGGCCAAGAAAGTCAGGCGTTACCATGGTCGTGCCATCACTGCTGATCCAGTGACCGTGTGGGTGTGAGCGAGGTCCGGTGGATATCTGTTTTGTTACTTCCAAAGTAATAGGATCAATCTCGGTGACCTGTTCTTCTCCATTCATTGCAATGTATATCTTGCCAGTCTCTGGCGAAGTCATCACGTGTGAAGGAGATTGTCCGACAAATTCATTTTTGATCAGTTCTCCACTTTCTCTGTCAATTACAGCCATTTTTGTATCAAACCACTGTGTCTGGTAGATTACCTCATTTTTTGTATCAGTCCACATGTTGTGCGGGTGGTTCATGTTTATTTCAGGTAATGAGATCTTCTTTTCGATACTCCAATCAGATGTATCTACTACCGTGATGGTTCCAGGTTTGTCAAATGGAGTACCTGCGTGATTCTTTCCCACGGTTCTCTCAAACTGGGTGTTTACCCAAACCTCTCCAACTCCAGGAGTTGCAGGTGGAGATACTTCTCCAATTGGCATTTGAGAATCCAGGGCAAGACCAGTAACCAGAGTTGCTGGCGGCTCACCATTTGATTTAGTGATCCCTAATGCTTCTGCCAAATCCAACACATCATCTTTGTTGGCATGAAGTCCAACTACAATGTCTTCAGTGTTTGTCGTAACCAACACTGGTGGGAGGTTGACTGTGTGCATGCCACTTTCAATGTCATAGTCTTTCCAGTTTGAAGGATCTGTTATGACGTAAAAGTCCTTGAGCAGCTCAAGTGCCAGAGGATCCGTTGGTGGAATCACCGTTGGGAACTGAGAATCATTTAGTGGTCCGGTTCTAGTCAATACGGTAAGGCTGTCTGACAGGTCAAGTAAGGGCAGAGGTGCATTTAACGTATTTGAAAATACGTTTGTTTTAGGATCATCTACAATTACTGCACTGAACATGTATGGATGAATCTTACACACAAATACATAGAGGCCTGGCTCTTCTAATGCTGCAGGTTTCCCATTTGCATCAGACAGAATTGCCGAACCTCGAATGCCCAACTGTGTGTCATAGTGTCCAAGCTTGAGGTCTTTTGTCAAAATTCCGTTTCCGCCAAGCGGATCAGCCTCCGTAGGATAAATCAATGTCGTGATGGTATGTTTTGTTTGTGAGTCTTTCATGTTGAATAGTACTGATTCACCAGGATTAATTACTGCAAGAGATCTGCCTTGAGAGTCATCAAATCCTGAACCCAGTGCCTTTCCCAGATAGTCAAGTGGAAATCCGGTTCCTGCCCTTGTGTCTTCTTCTGGCAGAGCATCAACTGATGCTAATACCTCATCAAGGTCATCGCCAATTCCTGCATTAAGAGTCTTCATCCAGAGTCCTGGCTCATCACTTAACGTGAATACAGCACCGACTTCTGGCAGAGTATCATCACCTTTTACAACATGCATCATGCCGCTCATTCCTGCCTGCATGTGACTGAAAACGTGGCAGTGATACATCCATCCTTCTGGAGTCCCATCATGCTCATTTCCGTTATCGCTTACCTCAACAAGGAATGTGTGTCTTTGGAGGGGAGTGATCTCTTTGACATCAATGATGTCAGATGTTCCTCCCTGAGCGTCTACCCATCTGTGACCATGTAGGTGGAAAGCATGAGTCTCATCACCTAATCCAAGTACATGGTATCTTACTACGTCACCATCAGATGCATAAAGAGGTGGATTTACCCAAAGTGCTGTCTGTTTTCCAGGAGTAGTAGGATGTGCATTGTCTATCTCCATTCCATAAAACACGCTTCTTCCCAACACTTCAGAGGAGACCATCCAAAGTACAAACTCTTTGCTGATGTTATCCACTTTGACATTTTTTATTTTGCCTGTTTGGCTGTCAACTAGTCCGTTAACATTGCCATCATGAGGATTAACTATGACAGTTCCAAATAGCCCAATGTCTTCTGCCCCCACCTCGTTTTGACTGAATGTGTGATCATGGTATGGCCAGGTTCCCTCGGTTCCAAGCCCAATATCCCATTTGTATTCTACTTTATCACCACATGTGGCAGCCGAAAGTTCATCAGACATGTTCATGCGTTTGTAGGAGGCATCATCAGAAATATCATAATGAACTCCATGCACATGAATTCCCACACGTGAATTCTCAAATGCGCCTACTCCACCGTTAACAAAGTTGTCCTCACAAGCATTATTTTTCAAAGTGATATTAACACTATCGCCTTCAGTAAAGACCAACGTTGGCCCTGGAATTTGTGGATCTGTAGAGTATATTCCTGCTTTGACAAGATCTCTTATTTTGGTTCTCTTTTCTTCTGTGTCATCAACATCATTATTTCCTCTTTCAGTAGTCATTTTGTATTCCACCATACGATAAGCATACATGCCATCAGGCATCTTTACTGCCTCCATCATAATGTCATGTTTGACACCTGATGTAGAAGCTTCTGCCTCAACTAGTGGAAATCCTATATTGTTTTCAGTTTTGGAGACTGTATTTGTTTCTGAAATATCAAGTGCAAAAACAGATGCAAGTGTTATTGATAGTATAACAGTTGTTAGCAACATTGTTTGTGTTCGTTTCAAGTTATTGGTACGTCTCAAAGATAACTATATAAGAATTAACCAAATTATGAAAAAGACAAAAATCATCTACGAATATATCATTAATTTCATATTGTATGCTTGTGATTACAGAATTATTTTAGTTTATGATATTCGTGCCATCCAGCATAATTTTTGAAATTTAGATTTGTTATTTTAAAGGTGTAGTATCAAACATCTCCCGTTCCTCTTCTGTTGGCTCAAACTTTGTCACCACCTTGTAGTCATCAGCCAAAAACAGGGCCTGGCCTGCAGAGAATTTGGTAAGATAGTCCCTTTCATGCTCTGACAGTTTCAATACTGATTTGGCGTCATCTGCTGCCTGCTCATTCAAACCAAGCATGATCTTTGTTGCCATGTTATCAATGATTTTACCAATTCCTCCAGAGTCTGCTGCAATGTCATCAACTCTCTGGGACACGAAAACAAACATGATGTTCATCTTTCTTCCCATCCTCACTATCATGTCGATGTATTTGGCAGTTCTTGGCATCTTGAACATACGCCATGCCTCATCAATCACGATTATTTTTCTGGTTCTCACAGGTAACTCATTGCATATCTTGTAGATTTTGTTTAGCAGTAACACGAGTATCATCGCTTCAGATTCAGAAGCAGTACTACCCTTACCCATCGACAGAATCAATTTTTTCTGGGTGGTGATCTTTGGGGAACCTGACATTATCTTTGATAGTGGCCCATCAATCAAGTGTTCAAGATATGACTTGTCTTCGTCATCTAGTTTATCATAAAATTCAGATAGACTCTTTGCCTTGTCAGAATATTTCTGGAACTGGATTCTGGTTTGATCAGGCGCTTTGGTAATTTCCCCCAGGATGTCAGCTGCATCAACGGGTTTTAGAATCTGGAACGGATCCAAACCCAATTCATCTTCTCCTGTAATGTCAATTTTCTGCATTCCCAGAAATTCTGCAATTGAACCGTACTCGTCAGTAGGATCAACGATATAGATGTGAGAGTCTGGATACTTTTGTGATAGTCTGTAGATCAGAATTTTTGTGGTGTAGGATTTTCCAGAACCTGACGTTCCAATAATTCCAACATTCAGATTAGTTCTTTTTAGAATATCAAAAATTACCGGCCCCTTTGTGATTATGTTTCGTCCTACTGGAATTCCGTTTGGCAACTCCAGCATGTCAGCTGATGCAAACGCGTACAAGATGCTACAACTACCTAAATCAAAGGTTAGTTTCTGTCCAAACCCTTCAAAGAAAACCTGGGCCTGTTGTGCTACCAACAGATGAAATGAACCTTTTTGCTGTCTTGTCTTTTCAATGAATTTTTTCTCTTCTGCCTTTAGCTGTGTCTTATCTGTTGTCATTACTGTACAGTTTACGACAATCTCGTACAGTTTGGTCTCACTTCTGTTTAACAGATTTCTCGTGTTGATTGCTTTATTTTGTAATTCCTTTGACTGTGTACTGACCTTTGCATCTTCTTCAATGAAATGAATAAAACGGTTTAGTCTAATTTCAGAGTTGTGAATGTCAATTGGGGTAAACCACATCTGTATGTGAGAGCAGGCAGTAAAGATTGATGTGATCCACGCATATGACAGCCTTGCAGGAAGTGATTCCAGACAGAATGTGGATGCATAGATTGGGTCTGACTCTAAGTTATCATCAATAATTTCAGATAACATCATTGATTTGATGTACTCTTTTTTTACAATGAGGTTGGGTGGTCTCTGGTCTGCTTCAAAGTCAAACTTTACCTGATTCAAGATATCTGATAACGGCTCGTTTGACTCTATGTGCACCTGCATGACAGGCATTGGCTTTTCCTTGCCCTCTATTGTGATGAGCATTGTCTTTTTTGACATGGTGATACGGATGGGGATCTCAATTATTCTCAGAACGTCAAAGAACTGGCCCAACTTTTTTTGCTTGTTTTCTTCAGACAGATTCAGGAAATTCCCAGGTGTGATGATGTAGGAATACTCAAAGAATGGAGTGAGTTTCTTATTTGATGATGAATTTGCACCCAGCAGGTTCATGACATACCATTGTGTTTTGCTTAAAAGCAAAAATGAACGGTCAGATGTAAAACAATAATGTGATCATAAAAATACACTCACAAAATCTGCAATATTGTTTTAATTTTATTCACAAGTAAAATCAGCTAAAAATAAAATTTCAATTCCAAGAAAAACTATATTTCATGATTTATTTATCAGACTATCCAAATACATCAAAACCAAAAACATTGTAGAAAATTTGAATTGTTGAGAAAAAGATAGTTATTTGTCCAACATTATTATTTGAATCAATTCTAAAAAAAATAATATCTAAAATATCCATCTGAGAACATTATGGGATTGAATAGAAAACAGATTTAACCAATTTTTATAAAGACTCTCTGTGAATCTTGAGATCTTCTATGTGTTAATTTTATTAATATCAAATATCATTGCGATAATTATCATAGCATCATACAAGTTTAATAAACTACATTGTAAAAATCTGATAAAATATGATGGTAAAAGTATTGAAATAGGTTTAGGTATTGGAAAATCAATTTTTTTCCTCGATGAAATTAAAACTCACCTCAAAATAGAGCCAAAAAAATTAGAAAACACATGTAAAGTTGCAAAAGCATTAGATACTTGGCTTCATAATTTATGTGACATCTACGCGGGACTAAACAAGGATAGTCAAGAATTTCTAGGTTTTCAACGAAAACGGGAGAAAGTCAATGATCTTTTACTTTCATTTAATCTTGCATTGGCTTCATCTGATAAAGATCCATCAGTGAGTATAAAAGAAATAGATGAAGTCAGGAAAAAAATTCAAGAATTTCTAGAGGGGGTTGATCCACCCATATCACCAAATTATCCTAGTTCTCAAAAAGAGAAATTTTTAAAGTTATTCTTTGTTGGAACTTGTGTCTTATTTTTACTAGGTGCTTCTTTAATTATGGTAAATTCTATTATCTCAGACACAATCAACGAAGATGATGTAAAAAAAATCTCGGAAAAATTTGTTAATAAAATCAATACAATTCATTATGCCCAAAAATTCATTGTAAGTGATGATATTATGAAACAATCTCTGGATGAAAAACTAACTAAAGATTATACCAAACGAGTAAGTCTAGATGCCATAGAAGAACAGAACCGAATAAGCATGTTGAGAACTATTGTTGTAACCGACAAAGATATCCCATATGCGTGGATTGTATCGCCTAATTGTTTTATGTATATTGTTGTTCGTGAAAGTCCTAATGACTTGACTCGAGTTGACTATAATGATCGGGATTGGTGTACAGAATACGCGGATCAAAATAAACGTCAATATACTGAATATCTAAGTCCGCTTTACATCTCTGATGCTGATAAAATACCTGTCATAACAATAGTACAAGATATCACCAATGAAAGTGATGATCAAATGGGTCTATTAGGTATAGCATTGGACTCAAGAGAAATAGGACTTGATTTGTTAAAATCACTTGACAAGAATTCTATAGGTCTAATTATTACTGATCACAATAACAATGTAGCAATAGCTTCATTCAAAGATCAAAATGGAAATTTTCAAAACATTGCAGAAGATGGTCATTGCGCAATGAAAGTTAAACCTAATCAGATAAATATAGATTGTGAGAATCCAGAGAATAACAAAATAAGGAATTATTCAGAAATAAAAGATCAAAAACTTTCTGCAATGAAAGGAATTTTAGGACAAAATTATAGCATATATGATTGGACAGTGTACGTTTTTTCTTGAACCTTTATTTTTATTGAATTTATGAAAGATAAGAAAAAACATTCTAAACAATTACATGTTTGTACTTAATTATGATTTTGAAAAAATTCATGGCGTATGGGGTATGTGATATTTGTAGATTTTCATAACTCAACTGTTATTGGTAGTATTTTCATCTGTTAGAGTACAGATAAAGTTTTAATTTTCAGAGGTTTCTCTTATCTTTTGAATCTCTTTTTTGTTGGAACGCCATGCAAACACATGCAACACGCCAATTATTCCGCCAAGTATTGCAGCGCCAGTAATGTCAACCTCAAATGATTCTCCGGGCTGTCTTAGTGTCATGATACTTGGAAACAACATTACTGCAGAACATTCAATTCCGAGCTGTATTGTAATAGCTTTTTTCCCAAATTTTTTATATAAATTTCTAAAGATATCATTTGCCTCATGTTTTTTTACCAAATCTTTGAGGGATGCAGTTATTCTCATGTCCAAAAACAATGATACCATCCAAAATGAGAACAATCCAATTGTAATTACTATAGGCAGTCCCGGCCTATCCAGATAAAGGTAAAAAAATAGAGGAGAGAACAGCAGTGTCAATTTGATTCCTGCATGGATTTTCTCTCTTTTCTCTTTTAGTTTGGTCCAAATCTCATGCATCAGAGTCATTTTGGTATTGTGATGTTGTGTTTTCTAGGCTGCTAATGCTGCTGTTGTCTCTTTTTCGTTTTGTGGATCTGCTACAATTCTGTATTGCAGAATCTTTACTGCACCAATCAGTATCATACCAATTGATACTGCAATGAATGCGGTACTAACCAAGTCACCTGCAGTTGCTCTTACTGCATCTGGCAAGAACACATTGTCTGCTGCTGGACCGTCAATCACACCCGCACCATCTACTGAACAGTAGTTTGTAGTCATTCCATTTAGTACAGAATCAGGGCCGATACAGAAATAGTTGACACTCACACCTAACACGTTTGGAACGATGATAGTGATGAGTATCACTGCAAAAATTCCCGCAATGAGTATTGCGATGAATTTTCCTACTCCGCCTTCGTCACCTTTACTGTCCTGACTTCGACTTCGAATCATTAAACTAACATTTTGATTTGTATAAAAGCAAGAAAATGGAATGGTTAGCCCACATTAGTTCATACAATTATTTCATCATTTGCTTTAATGGAATATTTTTTTGACTTGTGCAATGGGATTGTTATGATACCTTTCTTTATGATGAAATCAGATTCCTCTAGATTTGTTTGGTCCATGATACATTCCAAATAGTCTGAAATCTTTTCTTTTTTCTTTTTTGCAAACAGACTTTTGTTTTTCTCTTTTTCTTTTTTTGTTCTCAGATTTGATATTGTAATGGTGTTATCATCTTTGTTGACACTAATCACAACTGAATGATTTCCTTTTGTTTTGTTTTTGTTTGCAGAATCATTTTCTTTTTCTTTTGATGTTTTGTTTTCTTTGTCTTTTGGTTTTTTGAATAGTATGGTATCAATCAATGATGAAATACCATCAATTGAGAACAACGATTTATTTTCTTTGATAGTTGTTTTGGCAGTATTATCATTGTCTTTTTTGGATGATACCTTGGAATCTCTCTCCTTTGATTTTTTATGATTCAGATATTTTTTTGACAGTGAAGTTCCCCTGATTAGAAATGACAAATTGTTCTTGATTATTTGGTCTAGGGATATGATTTTTGTATTTATCATGGCTATTACCACAAATGGGACAAATGATGCCCCTGCATACAACAAGTCAGTCGTGGCCAAATAGAATATGGTTGCAAACAGGAACCCTGCAGTAATGAGCAAGACCTGCCTGATTGAGACCTTGCCTATAGGCAGAGACATTGCCTTTTGGTTTAATACAGAAAAGTTCTCAAATACCACAAGCTCATTTTGGTCCATTATTTTATCCTCTAGATTTGCTTAAAAGGGAATTAACCTCGTCGTCTTTCTTAGTATCTGGAATCGTTTGAATCTCCAGATTGATTCTCTCATCAAATGCAATCTTTGTTCTTGTGATGTTTTGCTTAGTTTGGTTTTTGCCTTTCCAGACAAATGAAGGTTTTCTCCATATGATGAATCCTGTAGTACCCAGAACAATTGCAAGTATTATAATTACTGACAGTGATGAATTGTCATCTTGTGTACTTTGAATATTGTCATCTGTAAGAACGTCATCTGGAACTACATCGGGAACAGGATCATTTGTGATTACATTTGGAACAATTTCATCTAATATTGTATTATCTGGAATTTCTTTATCAGGTGTTGTGTCATCTGAAACAGGATCATTTGTGAATATTTTATCTGGGAATGTTAGTTCAATGGTACCAGTTTCTGTAATTGGCAAGTCATCTGGAATATTATCAGGTGTTGGAACAGTAATTGGTATTGGTGGCTTGTTTGACTTTGTCTCCAAGTATTTTATTAATTGAAATTCAAATTCTTTTTGTGGTTCTATGATGTATGATGGGTTAAAAAATTCACCTGATGCGGGAAATGGTAAATGTGAATTTACTAAAAATGTGTTTGTTACATTGTTATTTTCTTTCTCGTCATCATTTTGATTATTTTTTTGTATGATGTCTGATTCATCTACGATATCAATTTCATATCCTACTGAAAAAACATCTAGTTGTTGTGGTGTAGTTATCGTGTTTTGTTTTAGTATCTCATAGTGGTATGATGGAACGTCAAATGTTTTTTTCTCTATTACTTTCATATCAGGATTATCTCTCCTGTCATTGTATTCGG
>Ga0224506_10003655_pt1 | contig 10133 bp, 12 predicted proteins | sample SF_Jan12_sed_USG_2_FD_169108 | JGI IMG/M metagenome (GOLD analysis project Ga0224506, IMG submission 169108) | Sediment microbial communities from San Francisco Bay, California, United States - SF_Jan12_sed_USGS_8_1 | ecosystem: Environmental > Aquatic > Marine > Sediment | place: USA...
CGGTTTCAGCGCGTGATCTGCTAGAATCAAAGGTTTGAGCCAGCGCGTTAAACCTCTCGTAAAGATTTTCGAACTTCGAGGAAAGCAAGGGTATTTTTTCAGGCGAAACATCTTGTTCGCTTTGGGGAGCGATTTCTTTGATGCGGGCGCTAAGATCAGCGATTTCACTCTCTATTCTCGCGTGCTCTCCCGCTGTCGAGTTGAGCATTTCGCCGAACAATTTGAGACGTTCGCGTATTTTTCCCGCCTCCGCAAACATCCCTGTATTCTGTTTTTCCTCGATGAGTTTCTCTATATGCCCAACTTTTCGATCATAGCTCCCAGCTTCTTCGAGAATTTTTCGGCGCTTACCACGCAGTTCCTGCAGTGCTTCGTCCTTCGCTTTTATTCTGTGCTGCAGCCGCGAAAGTTTTTTCCTGCAAGCGGCACGCCGAACGCTGAGGAGCGCGGCCCGAATACGCCCAAGCTCTTGGCTCAACTCCCTATATCGAATGGCACCCTCCCGTTCAGATCGGAGTTTTTCCATCTGCACCGAAATCTCGCCGAGGACAGCTTCCATCGAGTTGAGATTGGTCTTGACGCGCTGGAGTTCCGAAAGCGATTTTTGCTTCTTTTCATCGTACTCCGCGACCCCCGCAAGGTCGTCGATGATAGTCCGGCGGTCTAATGGGTCCATTTTTATGAAGTGGTCGATATCTCCCTGCATGATGAAATTGTAACCCCCTGGGCTGGACATGGTTTTCGAGAGCATGTCCACGATTTCCTGCCGCGAGGCGCGCTTTCGGTTTATCCGATACACGCATTTGCCGCTGCGGTCCACTTTTCTGGATATCGCCACCGTCGTCGAGTTGATAGGCAGTGCACCGTCTTCATTATTGAAATGGAGTAAAACCTCAGCAAAAGGGGCTGGGCGTTGGCCGTTGCCCCCGTTAAAGAGGAAATCAGAAAAGCGCTCAGCGCGCATGAGCTTCGCGCTCATCCCCCCCAGCACGAAACAGAGCGCATCGACGACGTTGCTCTTGCCCGAACCGTTTGGACCGACGATGGCAGTCAAACCTCTCGAAAGGGGAATGCTCACCTTTGTGTTTCCAAATGATTTAAACCCGCGGAGCTCAATCTTGCTTACGTGTGACACATTTTCTGCCTTGGGAGGTTATTCACCCCCCGTCCTCCGCCAGCCCCAAAAAGTAATTTTATTTTCTTTTTTGGGGTTAAAAATTTTTCGTTTTTTGAGTTTTCGGCACTTTCTATGGTGATTTGGTAAGACTAGAGAATTTTGGATTACATTTCGTGAACTTTCTAACCTCCAAATTTTAACCCTGAGATATCACTGTAGCACATGCACGGAGGAGTCAACGCAGTCTGTTGGGTGCAGGCCCTAAAAATTTAAAGCAGCACGAAGTAATTGTTTTGGGGTTGTATGATCATCGAAAAGCTTCCGATAGCGAAATTGCCGGGCGTGGCTAGGCTGCGGGCCATGGCGGCGAAGTACTACGAGCAGCAGTTGTTGGAGGAGGTAAAGCAGCGGGGAAACATTCCGCGACACATAGCGATAATCTTGGATGGGAACCGCCGTTTCGCGCAGAAAGCAGGGTTAAACAAGCTGCAGGGGCACGCACTGGGGGCGAAAAAGCTCGAAGAGGTGTTGAAGTGGTGCCAAGAACTCGGCGTTAAACACATCACAGTCTACGCCTTTTCGACCGAGAACTTCAACCGACAGAGCGAGGAGGTAAAAGCGCTTATGGATTTGTTTGCTAAGAAATTCAAAAAAGTGGCGAATGATGAACGCATTCATAAGTATAAAATACGCGTTCGCGTGATAGGCGATCTAAGTCGTTTACCCGAGCAGGTGAGGAGAGCAATCGAGGAAGTACAGGAAGTAACTCAGGGCTACGATGGCTACACCTTAAACATCGCTGTTGGTTATGGAGGGAGAGCTGAAATCGCCGAGGCGGTTCGAAGGATATGCGAACGCATCGAACGAGGCGAGCTCAAACCCAGCGATGTCGACGAAAGTATCATAAATAGCCACCTCTACACTGCCGGCATACCCGACCCGGATTTGGTCATCCGCACCAGCGGGGAGGAGCGGCTGAGCGGTTTCCTGCTCTGGCAGTCGGCCTACAGCGAGCTCTACTTCTGCGAGGCGAACTGGCCTGAGTTCAACAAGATCGAGTTCCTGCGCGCTATCCGCAATTACCAAGGGCGAGAGCGAAGGTTAGGAAAATGAAGGCTGAGATCGCGATAATTGGCGGAACCGGCGTTTATTCAATAGGCACCCTCGAGAAGGAGAGCACCACCTTCGTGAACACCCCATACGGCAACTCGCCTGAAATCGTTATCGGCACATTAGGCGGGCGCCGAGTTGCGTTTTTGCCCCGCCACGGCAAGCGACACACCGCGTCACCTCACCTCGTCAACTATCGCGCGAACCTTTGGGCACTCCACGAGCTGGGCGTGAAGCGGGCATTCGCGACTACCGCCTGTGGCTCACTCAACCCCAAGATGCGCCCCGGGGAGCTGGTGTTGCTCTATCAGTTTATCGATTTCACGAAGCGGCGCGCCCAGACTTTTTACGAAGGAGGTGAAAAAGGCGTCGCTCACATCGATGTCACGGAACCCTACTGCTCCGAGCTACGAGATGTGCTACTTAAAACAGCTAGGGGCCTTAAACTCAATCTCCATCCCCGTGCGACCTATGGGTGTACTGAGGGTCCACGCTTCGAGACGGCGGCAGAAATCAAAGCTTTGCGCCGCTTGGGCTGCGATCTCGTGGGAATGACGAACGTGCCCGAGTGCGTGCTGGCTCGAGAACTCGAAATCTGTTACGCGGCAGTCGGGGTCGTGACGAACTTCGCGGCAGGAATTTCAAAAACAAAGCTCACCCACGCAGAAGTTGCCGAGCTAATGAAGGAAAACATAGGTCGAGTTCAAAAACTGATGTTCAAAGCAATCCCCCAAATACCAAAAAAACGCTCGTGCGCATGTGGTCATGCACTTGATGGGGCAGTGGTAAGAGTCTAACTCTCTCCCTCGTAAAATTCCTCGTCGTACTCTGGGGGCTCGATCTCGTACTCCCGTTCGGCTGGCTTTTTCTTTTTCTTCTTCTCGATGATGACGGGGACCTCTTTCGGTTCTTTCCCCTTCTCGCTGATTTTGTAAGCTGCACGCTGTTTTATCTTGCTTTTATGGCCGCAACGAGGGCATACCAGCCGTCTTGAACGCCCGATTTTCGTGGGGAAGAGCATACTGCCACACTTGGGGCAAAATTCCATGATAATCACCAACAAGGTTGAATTTTTAGGGGTAAAACTGCTTTATAAACCTATCGCTCCAGCTCGGGACCGCAGGGGGCAAGGAACAAATTTGCCCTCACTTGACCTTGGCTGCCACCCGCTCGATGCGCTCCTCCATCGTCCGAAGCTCATCCAAGCGCTCGTCTATGCGGAGTGTCGTGACCACGCGCTTGGCACCAGCATCGATGACGGCTCGGTGCGCCGCTTTAGCGACTTCCAGTACTGTCTCCAAATCCGCCTCAAAGACAGTGCTCGTCGGGCAGAGTCGGTACTTCACTCCAGCCCGCTTGACCTCGCGTAGGGCGGTCGCGATGTAATCACTCAAACTCGTGCTCGAAGTCCCGATCGGCACCACCGAGAGCTCGGCCACCACAAATCGTTTCACTACCTCACCAATTAGTCATTAATATGTGAACCCAATAAGTATGCGCGGTGAACGAGTGTACCTTGTACTAGGCTGCGGTGATGTCGGATTTTCGGTGGCGAGCAGGCTCAAGAGGCGCGGAGCGGAACTAGTAGTGGTTGATAAGGACGCCAAAAAAATCGAATTGTTCAAGAAAATGGGCTACAGCGCTTTAGTGGGCGACTTTTGCCTGCCCGATGTGCTCAAAGATGCCGGAATCTCGCGGGCGGAGGTCGTACTTCTCATGGTTCCCGATTTCCGCCTCACCGAGCGGGCGCTGGGGGCAATCAACCGCTTGAAGACAGAGCTGAAGATAGACCCCGTAGTGGTCGCTCGAGTTCTGGACGAGGCTGAGACGGCGGAAGTCAAGCACTTGGGCGCCAGCGATGCTCTACCCTCATCCCAAATTCTCGCGAACTTCACCCTCAGTAGGTTTGAGGAGTTGAAAGGGATGGTGAAAGAAAAGCGCCTACGCGCGCTGCTCGGGGAACTCGGGGGAAGGATAGCGATTGTGCTCCAGACAAACCCCGATCCAGATGGAATCGCGAGCGGTGTGGCGCTGAAGCGTTACGCGAAAGCGTTTGGGATAGATGCCGACATCATTTACGATGGAAGCATAGGCCACCAGCAAAACCGCGCCCTAGTTAATTTGCTCGATTTGGATTTACTTCACGCCGAGGATGTCAAGTTCGACAACTATACTGCGTTTGCGCTCGTCGACGTGGCAACCCACGCTAACTGCGCCCTCCCCAAAGATATCTTGCCCACGATTGTGATCGACCACCATCCCGTACCCTCGAGCGAGGTGCGGGCGAGGTATCAAGACATCACGGTCGTCGGATCCACATCGACGCTCTTGACGAATTACCTCAGGTACGCTGCGGTGGCGATTGACGGAGCAACTGCAGCTGCGCTTGTGATCGGGACCCTAACCGACACCATGAACTTCACCCGTGGAACCACACCCACCGATTTCGAAGCATTCGAACACCTCATGAAGCTGGCGGACGTTGAGCTGCTCGGGAAGCTCCAGTCCCCGGCGGTTCCGCCCGATGCCCTTGATGTGCTCGCGCGCGCCATCAAGGGGAGCAAACTCAATGGGGGCTATCTAATAACGAACGTCGGCGAAGTTGATGATCGGGACACCCTCCCCCAAGCCTCGGACTTCCTGCTCAAACGCGAGGGAGTGCAGACGGTGTTGGTCTACGGGATATGGAACAACTTGGTTTGCGTTTCGGCTCGAACGAACGATATAGCGATACATCTCGGGCAGGCACTCAGACAGGCTTTCAGCGAAATCGGCTCGGCGGGGGGACACGCGCGCATGGCCGGAGCGATGATCCCCCTTAAGGCCATCAAGGCAAAAAGCAAGCGAGTTCTTAAGCGCGCGATAGATCGACAAGTGGGGCGAAAGTTCTTAGAGGTAGTTGGAGTCACCAAGCCGAGCAAGCGGAGAAAGGCTAGGCCGAGAAGCAAGCGGTAATTTTTGTTTGATTGAGTGAGGGACGCTTGTATGCGATATCTGCGGGAGGCTCTTCGCAGTGTGCTCACTCCCAAAGAAATTGAGCTCCTCCCCGCCGGCTTCAATCGCGTCGGCCACATCGCGATTATCTACCTGCCCCCGCAGCTCCTGCCCAAACAAGGCGAAGTTACGCGGGCGTTGCTTGGGCTTAAAGGGGTGCGAACTGTCGCGCTCCGGGAAGGCGCGATTTCAGGGCGATACCGCAGGCCGAAGCTGAAGGTAATCGCTGGCGACCCATCAACGGAGACTGTGCACCGTGAGAATGGCTGCTTGTTCAAACTCGATGTTGCTCAAGTGATGTTTTCATTAGGCAACGTTTACGAACGTGCACGCTTTCCAAAGCTCGTCCAGCCGGGAGAGGTCGTCGTCGATTTGTTTGCAGGGGTTGGGCAATTCGGCATCCCCATCGCGAAACACGCGAGGCCGAGCCAGATTTACGCGGTCGAACTGAATCCCGTCGCCTATGGTTACCTGCGCGAGAACATCAGGCTGAACCGAGTCGGGCATATCGTGAAACCGTTGCTGGGCGATTGCTCGGCAGTCACTCCTCGGGGTGTCGCGGATCGTGTGGTGATGGGCATCCTGCACGTGACCCATCGCTATCTCCCGCTGGCGCTCGAAGTGCTCAAACCCAGCGGAGGTGTCATCCACTATCACGAGAGTGTGCCTTCAGAACTGCGGTTCGAGCGGCCGGTCAAACGCGTGTTCGACGCGGCGGCTGGGCGCGAGGTTGAGATTTTGGGCAAGCGCGTCGTCAAGCGTTATGCGCCCGGCGTCGACCATGTTGTCATCGATGCAAGGGTCGGGAAGGCGAGCAGTAAAAATATTCAGTCTTAAAATTCTGGTGTCCTATTTGAAACAGTTTGCGTTTTGGAGTGGATTGTCCTATTTGGGACACAGTAAAAGATGTTTAACCTCCCCCGATGTTAGAAGAATCCGATCCGACTCGATAAACGCCAGTACCTTGCCATTAGCCGCGAGCACGCGCTCTGCCGCCGCTCGCAGTGCGGCCAAATCTCGAAACCTCCACACCAAATGTTGCACCAACTGCGCATTACGCTTCAGATAGCGATTCATCTTCCGCCTTGCGGTGCTTCGACCATTTAAGTCGTAAATGAGCAGGTACGCCATGCCATCACCTGTCCTATATAGGACACTACGCCACGTGCCTGCCGCCTTTGAGCATGACTTCCCTTCCGCCGTCGCCGTCATCGTAGAGTACCCAAGTGAGCCTAGGCGTCGCCGCGGACATGCGCCTCACCGTTAGGACGACCCTTAACCTTTCCTCGTGGCTGCGGACTTGGGTGAAACCCCATCGAGCGTCGCGCGGCTCCATTCCTTCGAGGATATCCGACTTCCGCCATAGCTTGATGCGTTCGTTAAAACTGCGCTGCGTATTGAATTCCTCCTTAAGGGCCTGAAGCGCTCGGAGTTCCTCGGGGCAAACGGCTTCAAGGGTCTGATAATGAATCAGTTCCATTTCTCCCGCCGAGGCTTTGTGTGGAGGTTGTTTATAAAAGGGAAAACTAGCGCACACACCACTCGACAACTGATTTGAAGAGTTCGCTTCCGTCCGCTGGCTCCAGCCTGAACTCGTTCCCACGCTCTTCGTAGCGCTTCGCCACTAGCTCTGGGTCAGCCTGCTCGAGCTTGAAGCGCTTGAGTTCCTTAAGCTTCAAAGGCACCGAGATCAAACCTGTCTTAAAATGCATACTGTAGGGCGCGCGAACGTCGCCCATTGGTTTGATAATCGACGCGTCGAACAGGACTTTGTCAACACGGGCCTCCTTCTTCGCCGTCTCGGCCGTCGTCAGCCCCGGCAAGCGCTCCGCCACACTTGACTCTGTGAATCGCACGATGTCCGCGTAGAAGCTGAAGAAATTTCGCTCCCGCCGCTCGGTCCGAAGTTGCTTGGGTTTATAATCTTTAGGCAGGTCGTGCAGCTTGAACTGCGCCCAGATTTGGAACCCGCGAGAGCCCGAGAACTTGGTCGCTGGATCGATGCCATATCCGGAAAGCATCCTGTGTGCCGCCTCGACTGCCTGCTTTGTTCTTTCCACAGGGACCTTTTTCCCCGCATCGAAATCGATCACGAGCCAGTCCGGACGATCGCTCCCCACACGGTGAATGTAAGGAATAAAATCTATTCCGTGCACGTCGAGCCATCGCTGCACATCCTTTGAGCTTTTTATCGTGATGTATCGGGGGCCGAGTTTGCGCTGAAGCCACGCGCGCCCGGTGAACAGGCGAAAAACGGAAACCCAGCGGTCACGACAAAACTCGAGCATGGCATCGATCACATGGGGGTAGTACTGCTTTGCCCGATAGACCTTGAGATAGTCCTGGTTTAGCTGCTCCCCGATTTCCCGCCACCGCTTGTCGAAGAACTTGCGCCCGCCATCAGTGATTGCGTACTCTCCACCGCGCTCCTCGAGTAGGCCCTTCTTTACCAACTCATTGAGTAGCTCACGCGCCTTGCGCTCCTCGAATTTTTCACCCGCGTCCCGGCTGAGCTTTTCCTGGATGTGCGGCACGTCGACGAACTTGCCGCGACGCTTGATAGCTAGAGTCATCAGCGCATGGTCCTTGGGAGTTGCCTTCACCAAGTAGCCCGCCTAGAATCCCTCAAGCTTCTCGCCCAGCAGTTTCTTGGCACATCCCCAGCACACGAAGCCAGCTTTTGCCTCACCCGGCTTCACGACTTTGAGATAAGCGGCATCGTAGCTCATGATTGAGATGCCCTTACCACAAAGCTTGCACTTCGGCCCTTTCGTTCGCATGGCCATCGAACTTACTAAGCGCTCGAAATTTATAGCTTCTGCGCAAAAGCGGTATCGGGTCCAAAATGCTTCCAATCCTGCGCCCCCCGAAATTCGACCTCGACAATCTGGCTCGGATCCAGAAGCGGATAGCAAGGCGAGTTGTCAAGGAGGATCGCTTCGGCAATCTTGAAACTATCGCAGGTTGTGACATTTCGTTTGCGCGAGGGAATCTTGCCTGCGCTGCCTGTGCGGTGCTCGATTACAAAAGTCTTGAGGTGCTCGAACAAAAAGCCGTCGCGGTGAGGTTGAAGTTTCCATACATCCCAACCTTCTTGGCCTTTCGAGAACTCGAGGGGATGTTGAAGGCCGTTGAGGGGCTAGAGGCAGACGTTTACATGGTGGGGGCCCAAGGACTTGCCCATCCCAGAAGAGCAGGTTTGGCCTGTCATCTCGGCGTGGCGCTCAACAAGCCTGTGCTAGGTGTCGCGAAAAGCAGGTTGTGCGGTGAGGCAGCATTACCATCCAAAAGGAAAGGGGCACATTCGATGCTTAAGGATGGTGACGAAATCGTTGGGGCAGTGCTCAGAACCCAACCGAATGCAAAGCCCGTCTACGTGAGCATCGGTCACAAGCTCTCGCTCAAAACCGTTATTAAAATCACGCTCAAAACCACACGCAAGTACCGCTTGCCCGAGCCGCTCCGCGCAGCACATAAGCTTGCAACTGAAACCATGAGAAAATCCAAACTTTAAATCTGAGTACACGCATGTGCATAGGTGATATCATGAAACTGGGCCTTTCGAGCCTGCCTTTCGTCAACGCTTCGATTGAGGAAGCAATTCGTGCGAGCGCTAAACTCGGTGTCGAATGTGTTGAAATAGTTTATGATGTTCCCCACTTCCCGCCCGACTACGACCACCGCAAACTTTCTGGCATAAAGGAACTCCTAGAAACTCACGGGCTTCAGGCTTCAGTTCACGCGAGCTTCTGGGATTTAAATCCAGCCAGTCATTACCGCAAGCTCTGGGAGCTGACGCTGGAGCAGACGCGGCGAAGCATCGATGCCTGCCGCGCTTTCGACGGAGAAATCGTGGTAGTTCATTTCGGGAGGTGCCCTATCCCCAATGCAATAAGATTCCTCGAGGGGACAAAAAGGCGATACCGAGAATTTATCAATAAATGCATCCCCTACGCGGAAGAGCGGGGCGTGACTTTGACGCTCGAAAACGCTGCGGGGCAACCAATTTTCTACCCATCGAACGTTGAGGAACTCAGAAAATTTGTGGCCGGACTAGGAGGGGTCAAAATAACTTTCGACATCGGGCACGCGCATCTGGCCGAGCGAAGAGCCGGGAGGAAGGGCACCGGAGCTGCGATTGCCAGATCTATTGAGGCCCTCCGCGAACATCTGGTCCATGTGCATGTGCATGACAATTACGGCATGGAAGATGATCACCTGCCGCCGGGTGATGGCGATATCGACTTCAAACCCGCAGCCGACACCTTGCGGGCGATAAACTATGATGGGCTGCTGATAGCCGAACTCTGGAAACCAAAACATCCGCTGGAGGCAGCTCGAAAGGGGATAAAAAAGACCAGAGATATCTTCGGGTAGTTATCCGAACTCCGCGACCACCGTGGTGAAAACTGGTCCTCTAACATCAATCCGCTTCTTGTTTGCGGTTATGTAGCGTTGTGCTGCCTCGTCAATCACCAAGTTGATGTCGCTCGGCAATTTTGCAGCCCGAACGCGCACCTTTACCTGCTTCTTACCACTCTTTGCAGCTCGCTCGATTTCCTGCGCCGCGAGGGCCGCGAAAGCGATGATGTAGCTGATGCCGGTTGAGACCCCTTTCTCCCGCACAGAATTCAAAAATTCATCTTTTTCCCAACCCTTGGGTGGCACACCTACGACGTTGCCTTCATAAACGTAAATCTCGTTGAAGCCCGCTGGCCCGATGAGCTTCGTGCCGAGCTCGGGTTCTACCACTCTCACGATGACTCGCTTGCCCCCAAGCTTACCCTCAAATGCCTTGAACTCGCATGGGCTCGGCTCGTCAGCGTTTTGCTGCGCTGCTTTGACAATTGCTGCGGCTATCGCCCGGCCAGTCTCGGTTTCCGGTTCGCGCTCGCACTTTATCATGCCCGTC
>Ga0224506_10003656_pt1 | contig 10130 bp, 10 predicted proteins | sample SF_Jan12_sed_USG_2_FD_169108 | JGI IMG/M metagenome (GOLD analysis project Ga0224506, IMG submission 169108) | Sediment microbial communities from San Francisco Bay, California, United States - SF_Jan12_sed_USGS_8_1 | ecosystem: Environmental > Aquatic > Marine > Sediment | place: USA...
GACTATTTACAGGCCGCCGGATTACAAACCCATCTTGATGCCCTTGGTTTTAATATTGCCGGTTTCGGTTGCACCACATGTATCGGTAATTCCGGCCCATTAGCAACTGAAGTTTCCGCAGCTGTGCGCAGTGGTGATTTAGTCGCGACGGCGGTGCTTTCGGGTAACCGTAACTTTGAAGGACGCATAAATCCTGATGTTAAAGCCAACTATCTGGCCAGTCCGCCATTGGTTGTGGCCTATGCCTTGGCCGGAAGCATGACGCGTGATTTATTTAACGATCCATTAGGCAAAGACAAAGACGGCAACCCGGTTTACATGAAAGACATTTGGCCAACCAACAAAGAAGTGGCCGATGCAATCAAGGCATCATTAACCCGTGAAATGTATGCCACGCGTTACAAAGACGTATTCAAGGGCCCCAAAGCATGGCAGGACATCCCCGCCAGTGGTGGCATGACGTTTGATTGGAACGAAGGCTCAACCTACGTTCGCAACCCGCCATTTTTTGAAAACTTGAGTGCCGAGCCCGGCGAAATTCACGACATTAAAAATGCAAAACTTCTGGCCATTTTAGGCGATAGCGTTACCACCGATCATATTTCACCGGCTGGTGCCATAAAAAAAGACGGGCCCGCAGGTGATTATTTGAAAACCTATCAGGTCCGCCCTGACGATTTTAATTCATTTGGTTCGCGTCGTGGCAATCACGAAGTAATGATGCGCGGAACCTTTGCCAACATTCGTATTAAAAATGAAATGGCCCCCGGCACCGAAGGCGGTATAACCACGTTTGAAGGCAAAGAAGCGTTTATCTACGACGCCGCCATGCAACACAAAGCCAATGGAACACCGCTAGTTGTAATTGCGGGCAAGGAATATGGAACCGGTTCTAGTCGTGATTGGGCAGCCAAAGGAACCAAGCTGTTGGGCGTAACTGCGGTTATTGCCGAAAGCTATGAACGCATCCACCGTTCCAATTTGGTTGGAATGGGCGTGTTGCCGCTTGAATTTAAAGATGGTGTAACGCGCAAAACATTAGGCCTAAAGGGTGATGAAATTTTGAGCTTCACCGGCATAGAAGGCAATATTAAGCCGGGCCAAGACGTCAGCCTTTCAATTGCGCGGGCAGATGGCAAAATTGAAAATGTGTCGGTTAAGTGCCGTATTGATACCTTGGACGAGGTTGAATACTACCGTCATGGTGGTATACTTTCATATGTTTTGCGCCGATTAGCTGAATAAAGCTATAATTGTCAGGTTTCTGTCAGGTGCAATACCCATATTATAGGGGTTGCATTTAGCCCAATAGAAATCAGGCCCGCCCATGCCAAACAAGCTTTTCGCCACAATCGCACCAGTATTATGCTCAATATTGTGTATTGGTGTTTTTACGGCTTTTCCTGCCCTGTCTGGCGATTACCAAGAAGGCCTAAAAATGGTGCGCGCCGGGCAATGGGAAGCGGCCCTAAATGAATTCAAACCACTTGCAGATAGTGGTCATGCGCCATCGCAATTTAGCATTGGTTTAATTTACCAACTTGGTCGTGGGGTAAAAAAAGATGCTGATATGGCGCGCAAAATGTACGTGATGTCCGCCAAGCAAGGGTTCTGGCCAGCATACAATAATTTAGCAAAAATGTTTTTAGATGGCGACGGCATACCACAAAGCAACGCGACCGCATTTAAGCTTTTTGAAAAAGCTTCCGAAAACCACGCCCAAGCAAAAAATAATCTTGCCCGAATGTATGAAAACGGCTGGGGGGTTGATAAAGATATGTTTATAGCACTTAGGCTTTACGAAGAATCCGGCGATGCCGGGTTTATCCCTAGTTATTTCAGGTTAGGCGAAATGTTCGAACAAGGCTTAGGCGTTGATAAAGACAAACAAGCAGCGATTGCATGGTACCAAAAAGCGGCAGAAAAAAATAACGCTGATGCCGCAAAAAAATTAAAGCAACTGGGCGGTTAATTTTTTAAATTACAAAATGCAATGCTTGGTAAAGTCGGCAGCATCGTTTGCGGTCCAATCGCCTTTGGGTTTTTCCTTCATCTGTTCACACCACTTATCTGAGCCAACCTCTGGTGCGCATGCGGAAATAATAAATGCCACCCCGGCAATAATAAAAGCATTTCGTGATAATTTGCGCGATAAATTTAATGTGTTCATTTCCCGTCCTCTAGAATAGTTTTAATATCCGTCAATCTTGGTGCAGGTTAGCCAAATTGCCAAAAATATTTAATGCATTTTTGCAGACTCGTAAAATTTGCTAAAAAGTAGTATAATCATTCATTGGGTATAAATAAACAATTGTAATGCCTTTTTGGGTTTTTCACACATAACTTTCCGCACACAATAATGGGAGGTCTCTATGCAGGTTCCGGTTCAAATAAGTTTTCATGGCTGCGATCATTCTGACGCAGTTACCCAAGATATCACCAAACATGCAGAAAAAATTGAAGAATATTACGGACGAATAACAAGCTGCCGCGTAGTTGTAGAAGCCCCGCATAAATCCCACACCAAGGGAAAAAATTTTCATATAAATATTGAGCTAAGTATCCCCGGTATTGGTCTGGCAGTAAACAAAGATCGCGGCAATAACCCGGCACACGAAGACGTTTACGTTGCCGTGCGCGATGCATTCAAGGCAATAGAATCGCAAATAAAAACCATGGTCGGAAAACGCCGCGATGAAGAACGCCACAGCAATAAAGAAGAAATAAGCCTTTAAAAGTTTATGGATTTTTTAATGCCCGGCCATTCACATGTCGGCCCCGCACTGCTATACGGGCATAATGCAAATTAATACATCCAGCGACAGGCCACAGATAAAGGCCGTTTTAGGCCCAACCAACACCGGCAAGACCCATCTTGCGATGGAGCGTATGTTGGGCCATGAAAGTGGGGTTATTGGTTTTCCATTGCGCCTGTTAGCACGGGAAAATTATGATCGTGCGGTACGGGAAAAAGGCGTCAGTGCCGTGGCGCTGGTAACTGGTGAAGAAAAAATCATTCCGTCTGGTGCAAAATATTTTATTACCACTGTTGAATCCATGCCAACTGACCGTGAGTTTGATTTCGTTGGTATCGATGAAATTCAAATGTGTGGCGATACCGAGCGCGGCCATATATTTACCCAACGCCTGCTGCACGCACGTGGGGCAAAGGAAACCATGTTTCTAGGTGCGGCCACTATCCGCCCACTAATTGAACGATTGGTTCCAGATGTTGATTTTATTGCACGGCCACGGCTTTCAACCCTTAATTACAATGGCTATCGCAAACTTACTAAATTAAAACCGCGTTCATGCATTGTTGCGTTTAGCGCTAACGATGTTTATTCGATCGCCGAATTAATAAGACGCACATCGGGCGGGGCGGCAATTGTAATGGGCGCACTCAGCCCAAGAACCCGCAATGCCCAAGTTGAAATGTTTCAATCGGGCGATGTTGATTATTTGGTCGCAACCGATGCGGTTGGCATGGGGTTAAACATGGATGTTGATCATGTGGCCCTAGCGCAAACCCGCAAATTTGATGGCCGGCAAATACGCGATCTGGTTCCGGCCGAGCTGGGACAAATTGCCGGGCGGGCTGGGCGGCACATGAATGATGGTACATTTGGCACCACCGCAGAAACAACCGGCCTTTCACCAATCGTCGCCGAAGCCATATCCAGCCATTCCTTTAAACCGCTGAAAAATATTTTCTGGCGTAATTCAAACCTTGATTTTTCTTCGCTTGAGACATTGGCGCAAAGTCTTGCCCAGGGGCCTGGCAATATTGCCGATTGTCTAGTTCGGGCACGCGAAGCAGACGATGAAATGGTGCTAACGCACCTGATGGCTGAAAGCGACATAAAAGAAATGGCTTTAGGCATACAAAATGTCAGGCTATTGTGGGATGTGTGCCGAATACCAGATTTCCGCCGCACCTCAGCGGATGCACACGCAAACCTGTTAGGACGAATTTATAAATACATTTTAGATAATGGGCGCATCCCCGATGATTGGCTGGCAGAACGAATAAAACGCGTTAATCGGATTGACGGCGATATCGATACCCTTATGGCAAGAATAGCTTTCGTTCGGACATGGACATTTATTTCTCATCAAACGGGCTGGCTTGACGACAGTATTCATTGGCAGGAAAAAACAAAATCAATTGAAGATTCGCTTTCTGATGCATTGCACGAAAAACTAACCCAACGTTTTGTCGATGTTAGAACCAGCAAGTTAGCGCTTAGCCTGCAAGGGGGCGAACCGTTGTCGGCGGCAATTGATGACGGCGGCGCACTAGAGGTCGAAGGCCATGTTTTAGGGAAACTTTCGGGCTTTCGTTTTGTTGCTGAAAAAAGTGACAGCCCGATGGCAGCAAGAGTTCTTGATCATGCAGCAGCCAAAGCATTGCGCGGACGAATTGTTGAACGTATCGGTGCATTTGCAAACGAATTAGACGGCGCATTTTCGTTCGACGCTAATGGGCAAATTTTCTGGCGCGATGATGTAGTGGCAAAAATGATTAAAGGCAGCCACATGCTGCGCCCCGATATCAAGGTTTTGCCAAGCGACATGCTGCACAGCGAAGATCGTGAAATAATAGAAAACCGCTTAAAATTATGGATACGCGATTTGGTTCGTGACAGGTTGGGGCTTTTGCAAGCGGCCGAAACGGCACCATTGAAAGGTGTCGCCCGTGGGTTAGTTTTTCGTTTGAGCGAAAGCCTTGGCGCGTTTCCCCGTTTTGAAGCAGATAGCGAAATAAAAGGGCTAACACGCGAAGATCGTAAAGCCTTAAGGAAGATTGGCATAAAAATTGGTCGCCACCTAGTTTACATCCCTTCCCTTTTGCGCCCCGCACAAGTTGAATTAAGTGTGTTGTTATGGGCCATCCATGCAGGTGAAACCCCATTGCCACCGCCGCCAGCCGGACGGGTGTCGCTTAGGCGTGAAAGCCACCAACCCGAAGGATGGCTTCGGGCTGCGGGGTTTCGCCCAGCGGGTGCATTGTTTGTTCGCGCCGATATGTTAGAGCGCGTTAGCGAATTGGCATGGAATAAAATTGCCAAAGGCCCGTTTGCCCCAAACGAAGAATTTCTTTCGCTTCTTGGCTGTGGTAATGATGACATTGGTGGAATATTGCATGCCCTTGGTTTTGATCTTGATAAAAATGGAAAATACGCCCTTAAAAGCAGGGGCAAAAGTAGGCCAAAAAACCAAACGCCAAATACACAGAGCAAGCCAAAAAATAAATCTAAGCAGATAAAAAAACCTAGCTTCAATAAAAAACTTCCTCATAAAACAAAACCTGTTTACGAGAAAAAAATTGATCCCGATTCACCTTTTGCCAAACTAAGGGATCTAAAGCTTGATAACTAATTTGAGCAAGGCCGATGGATAATGTTCGCCTAGATAAATGGTTATGGTACGCGCGTTTTTTTAAAAGCCGCACACTAGCTGGGCGTTTTTGCAATGATGGGAAAATCCGTCTTAATCAAAAACCCATATCCAAAGCCAACACCAACATAAAATTAAATGACGTTTTGACATTTAATTTGAATGACCGGGTAAGAATAATAAGAATTGAAAATATTGGAACCCGGCGTGGCCCGGCGGCTGAAGCTGCGACCCTTTATTTTGATATGTCGCCTGAAATTAAAAAACATAACATTAGTCGTGACACCCCCCCTGCACGGCGTGAGCCCGGTAGCGGCAGACCGACCAAGGCCCAACGCCGAGCGACAGACAAATTCAAAGAAGATATATAGCCAATTTTCCTTTTTTATTTTTTTCTTGTTTGGCGCAATTAATGCGTTATATGGGTTAGGTAATGTTGAAAAAAATCAAATCTCTACTAAAGGACAAATCTGGCGATAGCGCCCAGCCCAAGCGTTCGCTTGAGTTAGCGGCTGCGGCACTGCTGGTTGAGGCCGCAATTATGGACGGCAACTTTGATGGGGCTGAGCATGACGTCATTACTAATCTTTTATCACAGCGGTTTTCTTTGGATGCAACCGAGGTCGATGAGTTGGTTAACGATGCCAAAAAAGAGATTGAAAATTCGGTTGAACTTTACGGTTTTGCCCGCACCATAAAAGACAGCATGGAGCATGATGAACGCATTGAAATAATTGAAATGCTATGGCACGTGGTCTTAGCCGATGGGGTGGTTGATGAATACGAATCCAACCTTATCCGCAGGGTTTCCGGGCTGATTTATGTTTCTGACCGCGAAAGTGGCCTTGCCCGACAAAGGGCGATTGCTTCTGCGCAAACATAAAATACGCTTGAGGCCGCAATGGCTTTGGGTTAAACATGGCTAAATTATTATAGTTTCGGCTGACGGAGATACTTATATGACATACCTAGTTTTAGAAAACTGCATCAAGTGCAAATATCAAGACTGCGTTGAGGTGTGCCCGGTTGATTGTTTCTACGAAGGCGAGAACATGCTGGTCATCAACCCCGATGAATGCATTGATTGCGGCGTATGCGAGCCCGAATGCCCAGCCGAAGCCATTTTACCAGACACCGAACAGGGATTGGAAAAGTGGCTTGATATTAATACAAAATATGCTGCCATTTGGCCCAATATAACGCGCAAAGGCGACACACCATCTGACGCTAAAGACTGGGATGGAAAAAAAGACAAGGCGGCATTGCTAAGCCCAAACCCGGGCAAAGGCACCTGAGCGCAATAGCTTTGTGCTTTTAAATAATATAAAAAATTTATTTAATTTCATACACTTACCCGGCAAATTGACCAATACCCAAAAGGCAGGGGTGTTTTTTAGCTGTTTTTGTGTTATGATCTGAAAATAAGCTGGCCGCGCTTTTAAATGGCCGGCTTTTTAACGTGTATGGGCCTTTTTTTCGATAAAACAGACGTTTTTTAAGGGTATTTAATGATTTCGACCTGTTTTTGGCAAAATTACCACAACGTGAATATTTTATTACGCTGACCAGCGGGCCTCATTTTATTGGCCAAGAATATTGGCCAAGGGCTTTGGTTTTGGTCGCGCTCGTACATTGATAACCAGTAAGACAAGATAAATTAAAAAAACAAATATCGTAATTGTATATTTCTGAACGGAACGAAAAAACATGGCAAAAAAATCATCAACCGAAGGTTTATTATTTAGCAAGGGTGATTTTGTCGTATACCCAACCCACGGCGTGGGCCAGGTAATCGGCATCGAAAAACAAGAAGTAGCTGGATATAAACTTCAGCTTTTTGTTATTTCCTTTGAATCCGAACGCATGACCTTAAGCGTGCCCATAGACAAGGCAATCGGATCAGGCTTGCGCAAACTTAGCTCGAAAAAAGTTATGGATTCAGCTATGGCAACATTAAAAGGTCGCGCCCGAGTTAAGCGCACCATGTGGAGTCGTCGCGCACAAGAATACGAAGCTAAAATCAATTCCGGTGATCCAATTTCAATTGCCGAAGTTGTTCGCGACCTTCATCGCCGCGCCGACCAGCCCGATCAATCATTCAGTGAACGTCAGATTTACGAACAAGCCATGGACCGCCTCGCTAGCGAGGTAGCGGCTGTTGAAAAAGTCGACATGGAAAGGGCTACGGCAAAATTAGAAAAGCTGTTGCTTAAAATTGCAGCTTAAAAAATAAGCTACAATTTTAAGATTGCTACACTATTAAAACGGTCAGGGATAATACCTCTGGCCGTTTTTTTATTCGCTTATTAGTTTTATGGTGGTCCCGGGCACAAGTTTGCTATCAGATTTTATAGCATTTAATACTTCCATCCATTCTTCGTTAAATTCATTAACTTTAAGCATGGCACTAAGCGACGCCGGGGTATCATTGGTGCGTACATTATAAAGTTTTATACGATATGGTTTTACGCTTTTTGCCTCTGCGTCAGTTAATTTACGAAAACTGTATGTGGTGTTACGCAAGGGCAGATTAAGTTCTGCCGTTTTATTTTGATCGGTTATAAACAACAACCTATATACCGCGCCATCAGGGTCTTGAATTGCAACCAAACGAACATCACGCCTAGTGTTTTTACTGTTTATTACCGATGTTCCGGTAACCGCGTTCATCCCATTTATATTTATATTTTCCAACCCTTTTACGTGTATGCCGGTGGCCCAATAATTGGTTACATAATTTTTAAGGCTAGTTGCCTTGCTAACATCCTTAGGGTCGGCACCATCAAACACAATAACTGCTTCGTCGTTCTTTTTGGCCACCACATTAGCAGGCGAATTGAACAACCTAAATCCATCGGGCACGTCATAGCGAATTTTCATTACAGGATGAACAAACGAATTTCCGCGGATTAAGCCCTGCGCAGGATCGTCGCCAAATATCATTCCATCAATTTGCGACAAATATTCATCAGCATTAAGTTTTTTTCTTATATTTGTTGTTCCGTTTTGCGCTTCGGAAGCAAGTTTGATTGCTTGTTCTATGCGTTCGGCCGTGCGCGGGTGGGTCGCCATTATATTGGTTTGTTCGGCTGCATCTGGGTTTCCCGCCATCAGGCCCTCTATGTGTTGATGCGCCTTTAGCTTGGTGAAAAAGCTTGTCATTGCGTCGGGGTCATAGCCACCGCGCGTCATGTAACGCACACCAAGCATATCAGATTGTAATTCCTGGCCACGTGAATATCCTTGTAATGCTGCCTGCGCCCCAACCGCAGCAACATCACTAGCAACCGAGGGAACGCCGACAGCCGATCCAATGGCGCCCAACACCTGAAGGCCAAGCGACGTTGCAATTGTGGTACTGTAGCGTTGCGCCGTATGGCGCGCGGTAACGTGGCCTATTTCATGCGATAGCACGCCTGCGACCTCAGCTTCGTTGCTAGCCAACGCCAACAATCCGCGGGTGATGTAAACATAACCGCCGGGCAAGGCAAATGCGTTAATTTTGCTATCGTTAAGCACCGTAAATGTCCATACAAGTTCCGGCATTTCTGAATGCTGGCTTAGCCTTGCACCAATGCCCGCAACATAGGCACCAATTTCATGATCATCATAAACCCCACCGAATGCTTTTATTATTTTTGGGTGTTCTTCCCGGCCAACCTCTTTTTCACGTTCTGGCGACATGAAGGCGGTAAAACTTTGCTCGCCAGTAGCAGGATTTGCGCTGCACCCGCCAACACCCAGCAGTGCCACAACAAACAATGGAACATAAACCGCGCGATTTATTAGCTTACTACCGGAGTTAATCATTTAAATGCTTTCTATTTACTAATTTATATTTTCAATTTGTTCTGGATGGCTGGCCTCAATCATTGGGCCATTTTTATTTTTTATCCAGCCACGCACCCGCACATATTTTCCCTGAAATGAAAGTGGGTCTATGTTACTTTTAGCAAACATCTTTAATCCATCTTTTTCAATCAAAATTGTAAAATCTGTTCGCCAGATGGGGCCAAAATTAAGGTATACCCGGGTGCCGACCCTTTGTGCTGATAATACTTTTCCTTCAATTAATTGAAATGTTCCCACATAATCGGCGGCTTCAATATCAGATATAATTTTATAAAATGGCTTTGCCCAAATACCGATATTATTTTGCCTAGCGGTTTTTTCTATTTCTAACATTTCATTTGCAAGTGCACGGTTATCATTAAATGTATAAACCCGGGCCAACCCCCGGCGTAACATTTCACCTTGCAGCCATGCATTGGTATTATCATTAACCATCACGTGGCCGAGTGTTCGCCCATGGCGATCTATGGGGGTTTCCCCAGTATATATGGTAACAGATTTACCAATAGAAAGTTTTTCCATTTCTTTTTTTGCCGCCTCGGCCAATGGCCACGCCTTGAACCCATCACGCCCTAGTGGAATTTTTGGTGCCTGAATTCCGACCAAACGTATTTCGCGCCCATCATCTAACGTTATGGTGTCGCCATCTATTACATTTATGGTTTTAGCGGTTCCCTTATTTTCAAGGGTTTGTGGGCTGGCTGCCAACACGGTTGTTACACAAAGCAGCAACACAATTACTGCTGATACTACTGATAAAATAATTATTGGATTTTTCTTGTATACCGCGATGGTCAATTGCATTGGCTTTTCTTAAAATCATTTTTTTAGGGGAACAAATAAATATATGCATATAATGGAGAAACAATGTGATTTTG
>Ga0224506_10003657_pt1 | contig 10128 bp, 9 predicted proteins | sample SF_Jan12_sed_USG_2_FD_169108 | JGI IMG/M metagenome (GOLD analysis project Ga0224506, IMG submission 169108) | Sediment microbial communities from San Francisco Bay, California, United States - SF_Jan12_sed_USGS_8_1 | ecosystem: Environmental > Aquatic > Marine > Sediment | place: USA...
CCCTTCCTCAGCCATTAGGCCGGCAGATACTATTTTTCCAGCCTGACGAAGTATTTCCAGCCCTCTGCCATCCACTTTTTTACTTGTATCGATATTCGCAATCACTACTTTTTCCAGGGGTAAACCAGCCAACATATTCGCACAGGGAGGGGTTTTGCCAAAATGTGCGCAGGGTTCCAGGGTCACATATACCGTACTACCCACAAGATCTTCTTTGTTTTGTACACGCTCCACGGCATTTACTTCGGCATGTGGTTTGCCATATTCCTGATGCCAGCCTTCACCAATGACCTTTCCGCCTTTCACAATCACACAGCCCACCATCGGGTTGGGCGCAGTACGGCCAAGTCCCCGTGCCGCCAGTTCCAGGGCTCTTTGCATATACATTTTTTCAGCCATGGAATATAAATGATCGATTGATGCTTTTTTATGGTTAAACAATGTGCGAATTTTGGCAATCTGTACCAAAATTCCAAAAATAACACGAATGCATGCCTTCCCCAACTCTGCGTATGGTCTTTTTAAGGCCGCCCTAAAAAGTGCAGAAGGACTGTACCCGTTGCATGAAGCCGAAGCTGTTAGCTACCGTGTAGTGGAAGAGTTTTCCGGGATGACCATGACCGATATTATGGCCGACAAGCCTTTTATAGCCAATAGTGAAGATATTATCAGGTGGCAGGAAGTATTGCACAGACTCAGAAAAAACGAACCTGTGCAATATATTTTCAACCGGGCATGGTTTTATGAGCGCCCTTTTTATGTCAACCCTTCCGTACTCATACCCCGTCAGGAGACGGAAGAACTTGTGTTTAGCGCATTAGAATTATTAAAACCAGGCATGACCGTGCTCGACATCGGTACAGGCAGTGGATGCATTCCCATCACCCTAAAACTGGAAGCCCCTGATATTCGGGCAGAAGGTTGTGATATTTCCGTGGAATCACTTGAGGTCGCTAAAAAAAATGCAGCGCAATTGAATGCACAGGTTGATTTCTTCAAATTGGATATTCTCAACGATCAGCTTCAGGCCAACAAGTACAACCTGTTGATCAGCAATCCCCCCTATGTCACTGAAGGTGAAAAAGCACAAATAAAAAGAGAAGTACTGGAGTGGGAACCTCACCAGGCTTTGTTTGTGACGGATCAAGATCCACTGCTCTTTTATAAAAAGATTGCAAAGGTGGGTAAATATTTCCTAGATTCGGGAGGTCATTTACTTTTTGAAATTAATGAGCGATTTGGGAAAGAAGTTGTACATGTTTTGGAAAGCACAGGTTATAAAGAGGTTCAAAGGATTAAGGACCTCAATGGAAAGGATAGAATAGTAAAAGGAATATGCATTTAACACTTGGGGTCGATAGATTAGTTAATAATGATAAGATTTTCAGGGGGAAGGCCCTTGGACTAATCACAAATCAAACGGGAATCAACTCTGACGGTATCCACATCGCAGACATGCTACTGGCACAAGGCTATGACCTGCGTGCCCTTTTTGCCCCCGAGCACGGTATTGATGGGATTGCCCCGGATGCTACTTCAGTAGAACATTCCTTTGATCATGGACGGGGAATAAAGGTTTTCAGTATTTATAATGAATGGAAGGCACCTACTTCTGAAATGCTGGAAGGCATTGAAATCATGGTGGTAGACCTTCAGGACATCGGTACCCGGTTTTATACTTATGTGTCAACGATCAAACTCACGGCAAAGGTTTGTGCAGAAGCCGGTATTCCTATGATTATTTTCGACCGGCCAAATCCCATCAATGGGATAGACATGGAAGGCCCTTTTATCGAACCGCGATTTAGTTCTTTTGTAGGCCATGAACATATCCCAATCAGGCATGGAATGACATTGGGTGAACTGATGTTGTTTTTCAATACCATGGAAAATATCAATGCTGACATAACAGTATTACCGCTTGAGGGATGGGACAGAACGCTTTACCTTGATGATCATGGCCTTTCATTTATACCTACCTCACCTTCCATGCAAAATCTTGAAACGGCTATTAGCTATGTGGCTACCTGTTTTCTGGAAGGAACGAACCTATCTGAAGGCCGGGGTACTGAATATCCTTTTCAACAATTTGGAGCACCTTTTTTAAACGCACGCAAGGTGATCAGTCTCCTTAACAAAATGGGACTCAAAGGTGTTTCTTTCAAAAAAACGAGCTTTACTCCAACAGAAAACTTGTATGAAAACCAATCATGTCACGGCATCGCAATAGAAGTAAACCGCAGGGTGGACTTCCAGCCTTTTGAAACAGGCATGCGTATACTTGAAGCCATTTCTGAGACCCACCCTGAAGATTTTGCATGGACTTCCTATCCGGAAGTGCCCGGGTGGCCGTATATTGATTATCTGACAGGTACTGACAAATTGAGAAAGAAAGAAATATCATTTACAGGCCTGATTTATCAGGGGCGTCAGGATGCGGCAACTTTTGCTGAAATGCGACAGCCCTTTTTACTTTACTAAAGTGAAAGAAACAAGAATTTCGATGGCTGAATTAATGGCGGCTTAAAGTCTTACCAGTTCCCCGTTGCGAAGTACCGGAACCACCTGATATTCATCTTTTTTCAGGCAGAAGTCTATGTCTTTCACTACATGATGACTGGCCAGACGCAAAGCATGTTCACTTTGCTTTACGTAATGACTAAGCGATGGGGCCATGTTGATATAAGCCTGCCGGGCTATCCAGGCTGAATCACCCTCCGGCTGATGCGTCTTCTCCAGGTACTGAAGCAAAGCCCCCGCAAAGAGCGTGTCTTCCAGGTTTACTTTGCCTTTCCATCCGGCACAAACGATGATGCAATCCTTCTTTTGAGCACGGATAAGCTGCCCAATGGCCTCCAGATTGAGAAAGGCACCGATAATAACCATGTCTGCCGGTTGGGATTTTTCAATGGCTACTGTCCCGTTGGTTGTGGTAACAGCTACATGCTTATCCTTCGTGATGTCAGCCATATATTCAAAGGGCGAATTGCCCATGTCAAAACCCTCCACCTTTTTTCCACCACGTTCCCCGGCCACAATCCACCCCTTTTCCCTCATCTTCAGGCATTCATCGAGATCAGTGAAAGGCTTTATTGAAACCACATGGTGGGCGAGTCCTGTTACCATGCAAGAGGTAGCCCGCAATATATCAACAACTACAGCAATACGGTTTCCAAGATTGTGCCTGTCAATCAGGTCAGGGGTAAGGCAAACATCTGCTTTATACATATTTTTTATCGGATACTAATACCAAAACCAAACGTAAAGGTGTTATAGAGTGGAAAGGAGATATCACTGTGCAAGGTAATGACGGCCAGTTTTAGCATAATCCCAGCAGTGGCCTTTGGACCCAGGTTATTCACTTTTAAATCAATGGGATCTTCGAGTTCAAAAACTGTTGGATCGTTATTCAGGTCATATTGGCCAAGCATTTTCAGGTTAAAACGGGAAACGGTAGTGCCTACCCCCCCATAAACGGTAAGCAGGGTAATACGCTTTGAGGCCATTGCCATCAATGAAAGTGTCTGTATGTTGAATTCTCCGGTTTGTGTGCCATCAAGGGTACTCGAAAGGTCGGTACTAAAAGACACATTGTTATACCCTGCAAATGCAGCGAGTTCAAAGGGCGCTTTTTTCAGAACCGGGATATGCTGTTTGATATTGTGCATTATTCCCGCTCCAAACATTCGAAAGGACAATCGATCCGGAGACATGTCCAATGAAGGTATATATCTGAAAGAAAGATCGGTATCTTTGATCACACCTACCCGTAATTGTACCATGGGTACAGGCAAGGATTTGAGAAAGTCGTTGTTTTCAAGACCAATACCCGATACACCATCAAATTGCGTGCCTGTGGATTTATGCTGAAAGGTGGGGGTAATATGAGAGCCAAAAAAAGTAGGCAGGTTGCCATCAGGTGGATTTATCACTTCCAGTTCCAGCAAATTGAGTGCTTCAAAATAATAATCTCTTTTGGGTATCCTGACCAGTGCTGTAGTAAACGTTAAATCAAATCCACCGGTTTTATGAGCTTCCGCTGTATTGACCCAACCACTGGACAATCCGTAATTAAGCCCCCTGGCCAAAGGCTTCAGGTAGCCTTCCAACAACGTATTGGCGTCTTCCAGCCCACGTTCTTTGTTATCTTCAAAAACCTGTAGCAAATCATCCATACTACTGGCACTGTTTACCACCTGGCCATAGGTATTCAGGTTTAAGAAAAATAAAACAGCACAAACTATATACAAAGCACTTTTCATCTGTCCTTATGTTTCGCACCGCTAATATAGCCAATATAAATTAATTTTTTTAGTACCAATGGCTTCCCGAGATAGGATTGTCTCACCCTGTTCAACCATCTTTCTCAAAATCCGGGTTAAATACTTAACACAGGAATGTGTTTTGTATTGTTTATTAACACCTCTATGTGTAATTTTACGTCATTATTTACCAGTTAGAAAAAATTATCATTTGGTAATAAAATAATACAAATGACTGCTCAGGAAGCAAGGAAACAATTAATGGAGGTGGGATTAAAAGCCACCCAGCAACGGATTGTCGTATTGATGAAAATGCGAAATATGGACAGCCACCCAACGGCTGATCAGGTGTTTGAATACATTACAGCAGAAAATCCGGGAATTACCCTGGCAACCGTGTATAAGGTATTGGACTCACTGGCGAGTGTCGGGTTGATCAACAGGGTCATGACCAGCGAAGGAATAAAACGATACGATCCCATGACCAGGAACCACGGTCATATTTATTGCAGTAATACAAAAGAGATTTTGGATTTTTACGATGAAGAGCTCAATGACATGATCACAAGTTTTTTTAAAAAGAAAAAATTCAGCAATCTCAGGGTAAGTAGTATTACTTTACAGGTCAGTGGTGAACGTGTAGACCCGCTTAAAGAGGTTACGATCAAATAAGTTATATATTCATTAACATAAATCAAATTAATATTATGTCACTAGTAGGAAAAAAAGCCCCGGTTTTTAGCGCACCGGCAGTTATCAATGGAGAAGAAATTGTTGCTGATTATTCATTAGAACAATTCATTGGGAAAAAGGAAGTGATTTTCTTCTTTTATCCAAAAGATTTCACTTTTGTATGCCCCACAGAAATTCTGGCTTTCCAGGAAAAACTCGCAGAGTTTGAAAAGAGAAATGTACAAGTTGTTGCTTGTTCTACCGATACACAGGAATCTCACCTGGCGTGGTTATTAACTGAAAAAAATCAGGGTGGAATCATGGGTGTTACCTATCCTGTAGTAGCTGATATGGCCAAAACCATCTCGCATAACTTTGGTGTACTTGCCGGTGATTGGGATTATACGGAAGAAGGCGATCTCACTTTCACTGGTGCGCCTATTGCTTACAGGGGTTCTTTCTTTATCGACAAAGAAGGTGTAGTACGTCATGAAACCATCAATGATCTTCCACTGGGCAGGAACATTGATGAAATGCTCAGAATTATTGATGCATGGCACCATGTAAAAGAGCACGGCGAAGTATGTCCGGCCAACTGGGAAGAAGGTGCTGATGCAATGAAACCTACGCGTGAAGGTGTTGCCAATTACCTTTCTTCACACTAAAATATAGCGAAGGAAAGCAGCAAGTCGTCAGGTGTTGAAGTGCATACTTCCACCCGCGAATACACTTTACCTTTAAATACAAATAATAAAAAGCCGCCACCGAAATCAGTGGTGGCTTTTTACTTTCCCCTTCCCTAACGTACTTTTACAAAAAAAACCTTTGGCGCACACCTTATACAATATAGTAATTTTTCTCTACGGATTTTCGATACGCATAGCTGCGCTTTTTAATCCAAAGGCCAAAAAGTTCACTCAAGGCAGAAAAGGATTGTTTAAACGTCTCCATGACCAGTTTCGCAACAACCCACAGCCAGTGGTTTGGTTTCATTGTGCTTCGCTGGGTGAATTTGAACAGGGCAGGCCGGTGATTGAAGCCCTGCGCGAATACAGTAGTCACTACAGGGTATTGTTAACCTTTTTTTCCCCCTCAGGATATGAGGTAAGAAAAAATTATGCCGGGGCTGATGAAGTATTTTACCTGCCCCTCGACACCCCATCAAATGCGAAACACTTTGTTGAAATCGTGAATCCCATACTTGCGGTTTTTGTGAAGTATGAATTTTGGTACAACTATTTTGACGAACTGCATCAAAGAAATATTCCACTCCTTTCTATCGCTGCGATCTTTCGAAAAGAACAGTTTATCTTCTCCCGTTCAGGCCGATTTCTGCTTCAGGCCCTGAACAAAACCCAGCATCTTTTTACTCAAAATGATAGTTCACTACTTTTGTTGAAACAACACGGCATCGATCAGGCTACTGTAGCGGGTGACACACGATTTGATCGGGTATATGCCCTAAAAAATCAGCAAATAGATTTGCCCGTGATGGAAAAATTTAAGGGACATGAGCCATTAATGGTGATAGGAAGTAGCTGGAAGGAAGATATGGAAATTTTGTTGCCCCTGATCAATGAGGGATTTGGCAACCTCAAATATGTCATTGCACCGCATGAATTGACTGCCGGAAGCATCAGAGCCATCGAAGAGGGGCTTCAACAGCCATTTATAAAGTACTCTGAAACTGATGAAAAAGATATTACAAAAGCCCGGGTATTGATTATTGACAATATGGGACTACTGTCAAAACTATACCGCTATGGGGAATACGCCTATATTGGAGGCGCTTTTGGTGATGGATTGCACAATACACTGGAAGCCGCCACTTTTGGATTACCTGTATTTTTCGGTAATAAAAATTACAGAAAATTTAACGAAGCCAAGGAACTTATTAGCCTGGGGGGCGCTTTTCCCATTGGCAGTAGTGACCAGCTCCGGAACACTTTACAGCCTTTGCTCAATTCCGGGAAAAGAGATAACTTGGGCCAAAAGGTCGCTGACTATGTAAAACAAAACACAGGGGCCACCGATTCCATTATGGCATATATTAAGCATATACTCCCCGCAACATGAAAGGCCTTGTCGTAAAATCCACAGGCTCATGGTATCAGGTGGCGGATGACAAAGGCACCCTGTACGATTGTCGTCTACGTGGTAAGTTTCGGTTGAAGGGAATGAAAACAACCAATCCGGTAGCTGTGGGCGACCGCGTAGTTGTGAAAAAGGATGAGGGGGCAAATGTGATCACTGAAATTGAAGCCCGTGCCAATTACATCATCAGGCAATCCGTAAAGAAAACCGGACACGGGCATATTATTGCCGCCAATGTAGACCAGGTAATGCTGGTGGTTACGATTGTCTTTCCACGCACTTCCCTGGGTTTTATAGACCGTTTTCTCATTTCAGCAGAGGGTTTTAGAATACCTCAGCTCCTGGTGTTCAACAAGCAGGATATTCTGGGCGATAAAGAGCGGGAGTGGCAACAACATGTAATTGACATTTACGAAGCTATCGGTGTAAAGTGTTTGCTGGTATCGGCTATTAATGAGGAAGGTATCAATGAGGTAAGGCATGTCATTGCCAACAAGCTCACACTGGTAGCCGGGCATTCAGGTGTAGGCAAATCGACCCTGCTGAACCTGCTGGCGCCCCATATCGAACAAAAAACTTCCGAAGTTTCAGATTTCGCACAAAAGGGCGTGCATACCACGACCTTTGCTGAGATGTTCAACCTGGGCAATAATACCCGGATCATTGATACACCCGGCATCAAAGAGCTGGGACTCATTGACACGGAAGATTTTGAGCTGGCTGATTATTTTCCCGAGATGCGGGATATTAGAAATGCGTGTAAGTTTAATAACTGCCTGCATGTTCATGAGCCAGGCTGTGAGATCAAACGTGCCATCGGAGAGGGAGAGATTGCCATAGAAAGGTATGAGAGCTACCTGAGCATGCTTGGTGGACAGGACAACAGGCGATAACAATTAGTAAACAAAAGTGCCCGCCTCACTTTTTATTGTCACCTTTTTACCCTCGAAGGCTTCAGCATAACCGATCACCTGTGCCTGAATATTAAATGATGCTGCGATGTCGATCACCCTTTGAGCCATAGCCGCCGGCAAATACATTTCCAGCCTGTGGCCCATATTAAATACCTGATACATTTCCTTCCATGCCGTCTGGCTTTCAGTCTGAATAAGATTGAACAGGGGAGGAACAGGCAGAAGGTTATCTTTAACAATATGCAGATCCTTGATAAAATGAAGCACTTTCGTTTGGGCACCACCACTGCAATGGATAATACCATTGATCTGTAGGCCTTTGTCCTTAAATATTTCAGCCATTACGGGTGCGTAGGTACGTGTTGGAGAAAGCACGAGTTTGCCGGCATTCAGGGATGTGCCCTCTACGGGATCAGTGAGGTTGTAGCTGCCGGTATAAGCCAGGTTTTCCGGCATGGCAGGATCCAGTCCTTCAGGGTATTTTTCCCGATATTTATGGCAAAAAACATCGTGTCGTGCAGAAGTGAGCCCGTTGCTACCCATCCCTCCATTGTATTCACTTTCGTAGCTGGCCTGACCATACGAGGCCAGCCCGACAATCACATCGCCGGGTTGAATATTGTTTTCAATAACTGCCGATCTTTTCATCCGGGCGGTGACTGTACTATCCACAACTACGGTGCGGACAAGATCTCCCAGGTCTGCTGTTTCCCCTCCCGTACTAACTATGTTTATGCCATTGTCGCGCAGCATTTGGAGCACCTCCTCCGTCCCATTGATCAATGCCGCAATAACCTCGCCGGGGATAAGCCTGGCGTTGCGACCAATGGTCGAGGAAAGCAAAATATTGTCAGTAGCGCCCACGCAGATAAGGTCGTCGATATTCATGATGATGGCGTCCTGGGCTATCCCTTTCCAAACCGAAAGGTCTCCCGTTTCCCGCCAATAAATATAGGCCAGTGATGACTTGGTTCCCGCACCATCGGCATGCATGATGGCGCAATACTCCGGATCGTTGCCCAGGTGGTCTTCCACTATTTTACAGAAAGCATTGGGAAACAGCCCTTTGTCGATGTTTTTGATGGCGGCGTGGACTTCATCTTTGGTGGCTGAGGCGCCCCGGAGTTGATAACGATCTGTCATAGCTTGATTTTGATCCGTAAAATTAGGCATGAAAGGGGGAAGGAACAAATCAGTTTATGCGATACCATAAAATTAAAATTAGTGAAAGATAAATAAATGATAAGAATCAGAAACATTAATTAAACAGGTTCTCTGCCATTGCATTTTTCCTGTCAGTGCATTAACTTATCCCCGAAATAATTTTTAGCATTAACAACACACTGATCCCTATGAAAAGCAATAATAAAAAAGCCAATGGCCTCAGCCGCCGTCGGTTTATCGGTCAGGCACTTACAGCTACTGCCGGTGTGTATATCGTACCCCGTCATGTTTTGGGTGGTAAAGGTTTTACAGCGCCCAGTGATGAGATTGTACTTGGATTTATTGGCACAGGAAAACAAAGTAAAGGCCTGCAAAGGCGCTTTATGGAGCAGTCGGGCACCCGGGTACTGGCCGGCTGCGATGTGGACAAACTCAAATTGGAAAGGTTTGAACAAATAGCCAAAGATTATTATGCCGAAAAAGCAGGACAGGCAGACTTTAAAGGGGTGAAGCTATTCAGTGATTTCAACGAATTACTGGAGATGTCGGAAATTGACGCCGTAGTCATTGCCACTCCAGACCATTGGCATGCCATCCAGACGGTACGAGCCGCTGCCGCCGGCAAAGACATCTATTGTGAAAAACCCATGTCACATACGGTAGAAGAGGGAAAAGCAATGATCGAAGCCGTAAATAAATATAACCGTGTATTTCAAACCGGCAGCATGCAACGTTCCCGTGAAAGTTTTCATAAGGCGTGCGAGTTGGTTTATAATGGATATATAGGCGATATCAGGCAGGTACTGGTCAGCGTGGGGCCACCCCCTATACCATGCAGGCTCCCTGATGAACCCACACCGGCATACCTTGACTGGAATAACTGGAACGGGCCTGCACCCGAGCGTGGTTACAACCCTGAACTTTCACCACACATCAGTAATGACATCTTCCCACACTGGCGCAACTATGCCGAGTATGGCGGGGGTATGGTTACAGATTGGGGTGCCCATATGTTCGACATC
>Ga0224506_10003658_pt1 | contig 10127 bp, 9 predicted proteins | sample SF_Jan12_sed_USG_2_FD_169108 | JGI IMG/M metagenome (GOLD analysis project Ga0224506, IMG submission 169108) | Sediment microbial communities from San Francisco Bay, California, United States - SF_Jan12_sed_USGS_8_1 | ecosystem: Environmental > Aquatic > Marine > Sediment | place: USA...
TGTGCCTTCAATGTGGCTACAGGAAATATTGTCACGCTCTATTTTCTCCTTATATGCTGCAACAGCGGCATCACCGGTTGTCATAGCGGCCAGATCAGCCTCCAGGCTATCAGGTTTCATTTTCACTACCCAACCATCCTTATAAGGACTTCTGTTGATCAGTTGCGCATCACTCGCCAGGCCTTCATTCAATGCTACAATCTCACCGGCTATAGGTGACTTCACCGGACCAACCCATTTGCCACTTTCCACTGTAGCTATTGGACGCCCCTTTTTCCGGGCAGTACCAACTCCCTTGGCTTTCGCATGAAGAATGGGACCCGCCAGACTTTGTGCCACATCGGTCATTCCGATCGTAACCGTACCGTCATCGTTTACCTTCGCCCAGGTATTGTCTTCCACAGAATAGTGAAGATCCTTAACTACCACACAACCGTTTATTTTCTCGTGAGCCATAGTATTTATCTTTTAGTCATTAGAAATACATAACATGATCATACGATAAGGCGAGATCTATAATACTGGTAGCACCTAGTATCTCCACACCATCGATCAGGTCTTCGGGTTTCATATCCCAAAGTTCAAGGCTTTGCTGACATACACGTAGCTCAACATCTGAGTCCATCGCCATTTGAAGCATCGTCTCCAGTGTAACATTGCTGGTCTTATCCAACTGAACGTTTTTGGCCTCGCCTTTTTTCAACTGGTTTGTGCCATTCATTGTAAACCATACCATCACTTCCATCTCCATAGCTGCTCCAGCCATCGCATAAAACAACGGGGAATATGTCCTTGTAGGAGTTTCAATCCCGTGTGTTTGAATTACCAGTATTTTTTTGCCTTCGTGATCTTCCATAGATATTTATATTTTAGTTTAGGTTAATATGTTCATATTTTAATTAGTACATAGTATTTAGTAATAAGACTTTACATAGGGTAAATGAAATGAGGTACTTCCTTCTTCCTTTTAGTTTAATACTTTCCATATCTCACTACTCACTACTCACTACTCACTACTCACTACTCACTACTCACTACTCATATATCACAGAGCGTATCCGGGTCGGCCAAAACGAAAATATAATCGTGATCGTCCGGATTCTCATCATCCATTACTATATCGCGCAAATCATCCTTATCTACACTATTGGCTACCAATTTGAACAGCTTTGCCTTTCCTTTATTATCTCTTTCCAACACATCCAACAAAAGCCACTGTCCATTAAAGGCAGCGTACAACATGGCGACTTCCCGCTGGCCCAACACTTCATCAGTCCACTCATCCATCTCCTGTCATTTTATTTTTTTCCTTTTTCACCTTTAAAATGGCCTGTGATAAATGTGCAATCCATTCATCTTTTTGGTCACTCCGATGATTTTGAAAAAAGAATGTTAAACGCTCAAGCACTGCTTTTTCTTCTATTTTCACTCCTTTCATCGCATCCCCCAGGTTATCAATCTGAGGTACAATTGGGTTTTCAAACTGTCCGGATATGGCCATTTTACTAATTATATTGTCTTCAAGCCGTGTGACTACCCGCACTTTACTCCCCTCCCACTCATACTCCATGCTTCCTATCCAGACACCGGCATGTATTTTCACCAAACGGTCATTTACTTTGGGTTTAGTATGTCCAAACAACCAGTCGTCTTCTCCAAATCTCGCTTCGATTTCTTCCATCTTAGCTATTTCCCGGTCTGTGAAATTTGAGGGGATCAGTTTCACACCCAATACCTCCTCACATTTCTCAATATAAACTGCCCTCAACTCCTCTCTGCATACTGCTCCATTTTCCTTTTTTATCGAGGTCAGAAAACCATCCAGCCCTTCCTTTATCCATTGGCGAAAATATTCATCGGGCACATTCAAAGCCCGGGTCATTTTATCGAAGTCAAAATCGAAAATGAAATTTCCTGTCACCACATCGGCGTTGCCAATAGTAGCCGCACCTGTTCCAACTATTTTTTTTCCTGCGACATGTACGTCATTCACAGGATGATAATACGCATCAATTCCAAAGAACTTATATGTTTCTACCAGCGGCTTTATAAACCACTGAAAACGTTGATCCACACGAGGTGGAAGTATGCCTGGCTGAAAAATCCACTGTACAAACAGTTGGTTATGGTCAATGTAGACCGTTCCACCGCCAGTCTCCCTCCGTATCACCGGAAGGCCTGCTGCTTTACAATATTCCAAATCCAACTCATGGCGCGGATCCTGAAAAAACCCGGCACACATATAAGCGCCTACCGGATCACATAAAACAACCGTGTTTGGTGTATTCCCGGACATAGCATGTCCCAGTCCGTGGTAAATACCCTGTGACCTCAGGTAATTCACTTCTCCTGCATCTACCAACCTCCATTTCATAAGAATTACCTGAACATCAGGTTATATATACAGGCAGATCGTTGAATCAGCGGCATACTCCAAAAAAGTAGCTGCACCGCCTATCTCTGCCTGCTCTATAAAATCTTCCTTTTTAAATCCAAAAACGTCCATCGTCATTTGGCAACCGATCATCCGCACATCAAGCTCTACCGCCATATCACGCAATTCCTCCACCGATGCCACCCCTTTATTCTTAAAAGTCTTTTCCATCAGGCCGGTGGCCATGTTTTCGAAGAAAGGCATATTGTTCATAATCATGTTGGGAATCGGCCAGTTGATGTTCTGGAATCCTTCAGGGCCGAAAGGCATTCTCATGGGCATGGCCGGATTGCCTGTCGGTGTCACCTTTGCGTTGAGCTTTTTATTGAGTAAAGGCAATCCGTAAAACGTAAAGAATATACCCACGTCCCAATCCATAGCCCCGGCAGCCGTAGCCAGGATCAAAGGTGGATAAGCCCAGTCAAGGGTACCTTTGGTGGCAATAATGGCAAGCTTTTTCCTTTTCTCTTCCATGGCTTAGTGCGTTTTTTTGATCAGGAATGTATACTTTCCCCCCTCATCTTTCGCATCCACCAGCTCATGCTTTGTTTGTCTGGCCCAGGCCTCCATGTCCGGCATGGATCCGGGATCAGTAGATATCATCTCCAGAATTTCTCCAATCTGAATTTCAGCCATCGCTTTTTTTGTCTTTACCACCGGCATCGGACACAACAGGCCGGAACAATCCAGTGTTTTTGCAACATCACTCATAATTATAAATGGTTAAAGGTTAAATTTACTTAACTAAATATGTAGATATGTCAATATGTTCAGCCTAACATTATCATTAAAAGACATCCTACCCGTCTATTCCGCAATTATCTATGCAATCCAACACTTTAGTTAATTCAAGTATGGCCAGATGATAATATATAAAACGCCCTTCTTTTTTTGAATCAACAATACCTAAATGCTTCATTTTACGCAGGTGATGTGAGAGTAATGTTGGCTCCACATTCAACGACTCAAGAATTTGTCCCACGGCCAATACTTTTCCGCCTTCCAATAACTCGATTATTTCGAGTCTTATCGGGTGTCCGAGCCCTTCAAAAATTTCCGCTGCGCGGCCCAATTTTTCAGGACTTGTCTTTCTCGGCTTTTTTTCGTTTGATCCTGACATAAATATTTTGCGGCTATAATTAAAGAACAATTTTATAATTAAACAAATGTTCAATTATTAAAGTATGTTATTTGTATTTAGTCTAAATTGGAGTAATAGACAAGTCAAAACTATAATTCAGACCCTTTTTTATCCCTTTTTTGTTCATATTGGCCGAAAACACGTCAAAAATTATAATTAGCACCATGTATGTTTTTTAGTGAATTGAACTTGTATATGAATAATTCACCTTGACAACTTTGAGATTAAAAACAAAAACAACGCGCAGAAAAAACGAACACTTACCCCTGAACCTTTTTCTCCAGCGTCATCTACGGGCCGGAATTACTAACCCTGGCAGAAAAAAATTGATGTGATGAGTGAATCTTAAAAATAACCCTATACCCGGCAGAAGCAAGGCCGAAAAGAAGTAAAAAGGATGAGAATCCATAAAACTTTTATCTACACAATAATAATAATCATTGACATCAGTCCCCTCGCATGCCATATAGCGCATATTTTTGCCTTCCATAGTTCACCATAAAGCATTGGATTAAATAAAATTTTAAAAAATTTTTCCATCTGGTTTTGTATTAATAAAACGGACTTCTATATTTGCACCACATTTTGAGGGAGCAGCGAAAAAAACCCTTAATAATGGCCCGTTCGTCTAGGGGTTAGGACGCCAGATTTTCATTCTGGTAACAGGGGTTCGATTCCCCTACGGGCTGCAAAGACCTTCTAAAATTATTAGAAGGTCTTTTTTTTATCCCCCTTTTTATTTTATCGAAAAACATCCCCTTCAGAAATCAGCGTTCATCGCTCAGGGGTATGGGGATCCAGCAGTCGCGGGAGGGTATATGGGTATATGAGTATATGAGTATCCCGCAGTCGCGGGAGAGTATATGAGTATCCCGCAGTCGCGGGAGGGTATATGGGTAATAGTTCATCGTTCATGGCTCATCGTTCATCGTTCATGGTTCATGGTTAATGGTTCATCGTTCATCGCTCATCGTTCATCGCTCATCGTTAATGGTTAATGGTTCATCGTTCATGGCTAACTGCCAAGTTCCCATCCTTTCCGGTACTCCCGCGTCAGGTATTTATTAACTGCTTCATCATTGGTTATTTTCATATTGGCTGAATCATATATTACCTTTTTGCCTGAACGCAGGGCAACAGCTGCCAAATTGATTGTTTCAGTGACGGTTTCCGCATGCAGAAAACTTCCTGGTGACTCCTCCCCACTTTTTATCGCTTTGGCCCAGGTCACAGACCTGTCCTGGCGCTCTTTTTCAGCAAATGATTTATTTCCCGGATATTCTTTCATCCTGGCTGAAGGAATAATCTCCGGATTACTCCCCTGAAAACCGGCCAGTATCTTTCCTTTGTCACCGACGAACAACAGTCCTTCATTGGGCGTCTCGCGGTTATCTGCTTCCAGTTCCTCCGGGGCAAAAGGTTTCATACCCCCGTCGTACCAAAACAAATCAAATGCCGGAAGTGCTTTTTGTTTTGGGAATTTGAGACGTATCATACAGGAATGCGGAAAAGCCACTGTATTTTCCACCCATTGATATACATTACCTACCGCCTCGCGTGTTGTGGTGCCATAAGCTTTGGCGCTAACAGGTGGAACATCAATACCAAATGTTCTGAACAGGGGAAACAAGCTGTAATGCCCCATATCAGCTACACTCCCGCCTCCAAAATCATACCAGCCGCGAAATACATTATGTGTATAATTCTTATGATACGGCCGATGGGGTACTGGTCCCAGCCACAAATCCCAGTTAAAACCCTCAGGTACAGGGAGCTCCTCTTTAGGCAGGGCAGTCCATTGTTGCCAAACCGGCCGGTAGGACCAGTTATGTATCTCCTTCAAATCACCTATTACACCCTCATTGATCCACTGAAGTATCAACTCATATTCCGGTTTTTCATCCCAGGCCAACAAGTGTGTTTTTACCCCTGTTTTTCGTGCAGTTTCAATCGTTAACCGGCCTTCGGCCATTCTGTTGGCGATGGGCTTATGGGTAACGACATGGATGCCCTTTTTCATGGCAGTGACTGCAATAGTAGCATGCAGGTGGTCAGGGGTCATAATTTTGATGGCATCTATGTCTTTTTCCTTTTCCAGCAATTCCCGGAAGTCTTCATAAGCGGAACACCCTTTGTATTTCCCCGATGATTTATTGGAGGCATAATATTTTTCGATATAATCCTTAGCCACATCCCGTCCACCTGCAATACCGTTGACATTCGCTCCCCAATTGGGGTCTTTGAGTGTTTCCCTGATGTTATTCCGCAATCCATTGGCCGACCAATCCAGGTAATCCGTTGAAAACTTATTGGGATCACATACAGACACCACCCGGATGTCGGGATTTTGCAGCATCCCCCGCATCTCGCGTAGTCCCTGCGTACCACAGCCAATATTAGCCACTGTAATTTTATCGGAAGGAGCCACCCGCCCGGGGCCGCCAAGCACATGACCCGGAACGATAGAGACCGTTGCGGCAACGGACGCAGCCGTACCAATGAAGTCACGCCGGTTTATTTTTTTCTTCGCTTTCATTGTTTAGAGTTAGTTATTGTGCTTACTAATTTACTATTCTGCCTAATCCCCTTCAAGGTATAAAACTCACTGGTAATTAACAAGGGACATGGGACATGAGACATGAGACATGAGACGTGAGATATGAGACATGAGACGTGAGATATGAGACATGAGACGTGAGACATGAGACATGAGACGTGAGACAAGAGACAAGAGACAAGAGACATGAGACATGAGACATGAGACGTGAGACATGAGACATGAGACGTGAGAAATGAGATATGAGAAGAAAGCTCCTCCTCCCTTTGTCGGTGTTCTTCACCAATATAATCCTAATCCCACAACGCCTAACTTGACAAAGTAGGATTAGACCTGTCAGATTTTCTCCATTTTAAAAAATTGCCGAACCTTTGGTGCACTATTTCAACATTTCAATGTTTCATTATTTCATTGCATCATTGTTATTTATTTTCTACCTTAAAGTCAAATTTTAACTCCCGACTAAAATGAAAAAAATTTTCAAACCTCTGCTTGCACTGGTGTTTATGGTTTTAGCCCTGAACGGACAGTCACAAACCAAATTAGACAGCCTGATGCCCATACGCGGTTTCTGTATCGGTGCCCCGGCAAAAGAAGACATCAAAGACTTTATCAAATTCATTGACAAAGAGTTTGTTCCGCGCAAAATCAACACCCTTGTCCTCCGCGTGGACTTCCGCTATGAGTACGAGACACACCCTGAATTGAGAAGTGAAAACCCACTCACCAAAGCAGACATTAAAAAGTTGGTAGAAGCCTGTAAAAAAGCAAATATTCGGCTTATCCCACAGGTCAACCTGCTCGGCCACCAATCCTGGGCTTCCAATGTTGGTAAACTGCTGGAGGTTTATCCACAGTTTGACGAGACTCCGCACGTGGAGTTTCCCGAAGAATACAAATGGCCCAATGCAGACGGCCTTTATTGCAAAAGTTATTGCCCCCTGCACCCTGAAGTCCACGAGGTGGTTTTTGATATCGTAGATGAAATTGTAGAAGTTTTTGAAACTGATGCATTCCATGCCGGAATGGATGAGGTTTTTTACATCGGTGATGATAAATGCCCACGCTGTAGCGGACGGGACAAGGCAGAACTCTTTGCCGGGGAAGTGACCAAAATCCGAAATCACCTGCTGCATAGCAACACCGAACTCTGGATCTGGGGTGACCGGCTGATTGATGGCAAAACAACAGGTATCGGTGTGTGGGAAGCCAGCATGAACAACACCCACCGCGCCATCGACATGATACCCAAAGATGTGGTCATTAACGACTGGCATTATGTACGCGCAGTACCTACAGCCGCCTATTTTGCCGTAAAAGGTTTCCGTGTAGTAAGCTGCCCCTGGAGGTACGGGCACGTGGCTACAGCACAGGTCAGGGACATGGTGTCCGGCAGGCAAAATTCCACTCCTCAAACCGGAGAGAATTTTCACGGGATGATGCAAACAATATGGACCAGCCCTCGTCGTTTTATGGATCAGTTTTATGGCAAGGAAGACCCGGCCCAGGAGCGGGGGGGTAATGTGCCGGATTGTTTCAGGGAACTGTTTGATACTATTGGCGAATTGGAAGAGTAGTATTAAGATAATTTTCTTAAACATCGTATAATTTAATTAAGGTTAGAGTTACACATGTTGTCACAACAATTTATTTTCCGCAAACGATTGCAAAGGATATCCACCTTTATTGCTTGTGAAGATTTCATGATTATATTATTATTGTAAAATGTGCAATTGGCTCTATGCGTTTTGAAGAGTCTTATCACACAAATATTGAAGCTTAAACGAAATGATTTTTTAAATTTTTAAAACCTAAAACTACCTAACATGAGAAAATCCAAACTATTTGTTTTGATGCTCCTATTCGGGATGTTTTCGCTAGTTCATGCCCAGGAAAGAACAATTTCAGGGACAGTAACTGATGCGGAAACGGGCGAAGGCCTCCCCGGCGTGAGTGTAATGGTCCAGGGGACCAGCAGTGGTACAGCCACTGATTTTAACGGGGAATACTCTGTGAGTGTTGACAACAACACCGTATTGGTGTTCTCTTTTATTGGCTACCAAAGTCAGGAAGTCACCGTTGGCACTCGATCTACCGTTGATGTGGCCTTGGTCACTGATGTACAGACATTAAGTGAAGTTATCGTGGTGGGGTATGGCACCCAAACCAGGCAGGAAGTGACCAGTTCGGTGACATCAGTCAAAGCGGAAGATTTTAATCAGGGCAATGTCAATGACCCGGCACAGCTTCTTCAGGGAAAAGTACCCGGTCTCATGGTAGTACGCCCTGGAGGCAACCTGAACAATCCTTTTAAGGTTAGGCTACGTGGACTGGCCACCATTGGCCCAAACAGTCAGCCCCTTATTATCATTGATGGAGTTCCCAGCAACAGCTTGGGTCAGGTGGATCCCAATGACATCGCTGCCATTGACGTATTGAAAGACGGTGCTGCCGCAGCTATTTATGGCACAAGGGGATCGAACGGTGTGATCATTGTTACGACCAAAACCGGCAGGGCCGGAACCACTTCTGTAGAATACAACGGGTATTTCGCCAGTGAATCCATTGCTAAGTTAGTTCCCATGCTGGATGCCGCCGGTTACCGTGCTAATGTGCCGGCAGCAACGCTGAAAGACACTGATATTGGTTCTTCAACGGACTGGTTTGATGAACTGACCCAGAATGCCAAATCGATGACCCATAACCTATCCATGATGGGTGGCACCAATAAGACTACCTACCGGATATCGTTCAACTACAGGGATCAGCAGGGTGTACAAAAATTAACTGGCTTTGAACAGTTAAATACGCGGGTTAACCTGACACAAAAAGCATTGAATGACAAACTGACCCTCACCGGCAATTTTGCCATGACCCGCCTCAACAGCAATTTGGGATGGGACGAAGCCTTTCGTTATGCTACCATTTATAATCCCACAGCTCCTGTAAGGGTGGATGGCTCAGCTTCCGGCCTTAATCCTGCTGATTATGAGAGTTCTGACGGTTATTATCAACTTCCAGGAGCCTTTGATTATTACAACCCTGTGGCACTTATCGAACAGAACATCAATGAGGAAACAGAAAAACAGTTGAATTTCCATCTCAAAGGCGATTATGAAATCATGGATGGACTGCACTTTAACATGGCCTATTCCCAGCAAACTGAGAACCAGTTCAGAAACCGGTATTACGATAAACAGAGTTTCTGGATCGGTGCTGATCGCAATGGACTGGCTAATAAAAGACAACGCAATGATTTCACCAAAATATTTGAAGCCATTGGCCTATATGATAAGGACATCAACGATATGAACCTTAAAGTACTTGGCGGGTATAGCTGGCAGGAAAATGTTTGGGACGAATTTTATGCGGAAGGTGGAAATTTCGTGGCAGATAATTTCACCTTTAATAACTTAGGGGCAGCCCTTGATTTTAATAATGGATTAGGGAACATTTCTTCCTGGAAAACAAGAAGTAATCTGATCTCTTTCTTTGGCAGGGCTAACCTTAATATCAATGATACCTATTTTCTGATGGCCAGTTACCGGACGGACGGTTATTCCGGATTTGGCGAAAACGATAAATGGGGTGGTTTTCCGGCCGTTTCAGCCGGGGTAAATCTGGGCAATCTTGTGGATATAGCCAGTGTGGATAATCTTAAACTCAGGTTGAGTTATGGCATGACCGGAACCCTTCCTCCAAGAACTTATGAATCCATCGCAAAAGTAGGACCCGTAGGTAGTGCCTTCGTAAATGGCAGTTTCCAGCCCGCTTATGGCCCCATCAGTAATGACAACCCTGACCTGAAGTGGGAGACCAAGAAAGAATTTAACGTCGGATTGGATTTCAGTGTCCTGGATTACAAACTTAATGGTAGCATTGATTTTTATGATAAAACGACCAGTGACCTTTTAATGGACTTCGAAGTTCCCATTCCGCCAAACCTGGCGCGTACTACCCTGTTGAATATTGGGGAAATGAGCAATTCAGGGCTT
>Ga0224506_10003659_pt1 | contig 10126 bp, 7 predicted proteins | sample SF_Jan12_sed_USG_2_FD_169108 | JGI IMG/M metagenome (GOLD analysis project Ga0224506, IMG submission 169108) | Sediment microbial communities from San Francisco Bay, California, United States - SF_Jan12_sed_USGS_8_1 | ecosystem: Environmental > Aquatic > Marine > Sediment | place: USA...
GCACTGCCCCATGTGGGTGACGGCCTGAAGCCGGTGCAGCGACGCATCATTTACGCGATGTCCGAGCTGGGACTGAAGGCCGGAGCCAAGTATAAAAAGTCGGCGCGTACCGTCGGTGATGTGCTGGGTAAATACCATCCCCATGGCGACTCCGCCTGTTACGAGGCGATGGTACTGATGGCGCAGCCCTTCTCTTATCGTTACCCGCTGGTGGATGGTCAGGGCAACTGGGGGTCTCCCGATGATCCCAAGTCGTTTGCTGCGATGCGTTATACCGAATCGCGTTTGGCGCATTTCTCTGAATTGCTGCTGGCCGAGGTAGGTCTGGGTACCGTTGACTGGGTTCCCAATTTTGATGGCACGATGAATGAGCCCTCACTACTGCCGGCACGGGTACCGCATGTCCTGTTGAATGGCACCACCGGCATCGCCGTTGGTATGGCCACGGATATCCCGCCGCATAACCTGCGTGAGGTGGTCAAGGCGACCATCCATCTGCTGGACAATCCCAAGGCCACACTGTCCGAGTTGATGAAGCATATCAAGGGACCGGACTATCCCACCGATGCCGAGATCATCACCCCGCGTGCCGACATTAAGTCGATGTACAATACCGGCCATGGCAGCATCAAGATGCGCGCCCGCTATGAAAAAGAGTCCGGTGATATCATCATTACTGCGCTGCCACATCAGGTGTCCGGTGCCAAGGTGCTAGAGCAGATTGCCCAGCAGATGATCGCCAAGAAGTTGCCGATGGTCGAGGACCTGCGTGATGAGTCGGACCATGAGAATCCGACCCGTCTGGTGATCGTGCCGCGTTCCAATCGTATCGATGTGGATCAACTGATGACGCACCTGTTCGCCACCACGGATCTGGAGCGTAACTATCGCGTCAACATGAATGTTATCGGCATCAATGGCAAACCGGGGGTACGTAACCTGGTACAGATGCTGACCGAGTGGCTGCACTATCGCACCGAGACCGTTCGCCGCCGTTTGCAACATCGACTGGACAAGGTGCTGGCGCGTCTGCACATCCTCGATGGCTTGTTGATCGCCTTCCTCAATATCGACGAGGTGATCAGGATCATCCGTACCGAGGAGAAGCCGAAGGCGGTGCTGATGAAGCGCTTCAAGCTCACCGATGAGCAGGCCGAAGCGATCCTGGAATTAAAGCTGCGCCATTTGGCCAAGCTCGAAGAGATGAAGATCCGTGGCGAGCAGGAAGAGCTGGCCAAGGAGCGCGACATGCTGGAGAAGACCCTCAGCTCCAAGGCGCGTATGAAGACCCTGATCAAGAACGAGTTGCAGGCGGATGTGGAAGAGCATGGCGACAAGCGTCGTTCGCCCATCGTTGAACGTGAGGCCTCACAGGCGATGGATGAGTCGGCCCTGATCAGCTCCGAGCCGGTGACCGTGATCCTGTCCGAGAAGGGCTGGATTCGCTCTGCCAAGGGACATGATATCGACACCGAGGCCCTGGCCTTCAAATCCGGTGACAGCTTCCGTAGCAGTGCCAAAGGCAAGAGCAACCAGCAGTCGGTGTTTATTGACTCCACCGGTCGAACCTATACCATCCCCAGCCACAATATGCCCTCGGCCCGTAGTCATGGTGAACCCCTCAGTGGTCGTGTGACACCGCCGGATGGTGCCACCTTCCAGGGCGTAATGTTGGGCGATGCAGAACAATACTATGTACTGGCAACCAATGCCGGTTATGGCTTTGTTGCCAAACTGGGTGATCTGTACGCCAAGAACAAGAAGGGTAAGGCTACCCTTACCGTACCGGCCGGTGCCCAGGTACTAAGCCCGGTGCCGGTGGCCTCGCTGGAGACCGACTGGGTCGCTGCGGTGACCAATACCGGTCGCATGCTGGTGTTCCCCATCAGTGAGCTACCAATGATGTCCAAGGGTAAGGGCAACAAGATGATCGGTATTCCGTCAGACAAGTTTGCCAGCGGTGAAGAGTTTGTTGTGGGCGTGGTGTCGTTGCCGGACAACGGTAATATCACACTGCATTCAGGCAAGCGCCATGTCAGCTTTAATTACTACGAGCTGGAGCATTACGAAGGTGAACGTGGTCGTCGCGGTAACAAGCTGCCACGTGGCTTCCAGAAGGTGGATGCAGTAGAGCTGGGTGAGTCTTCTTCATAAGATTCACACTGGTTATGCTGACAAAGGGCCGGTCTTCGTACCGGTCTTTTTATGCGCGGGAACTATGTAGGTAAAAATGGTCATATCTTGTGTTCGTGGCCAGACTTGAAACGGCGACTGAACACCCCAATCTACCTAGACACAATATTTGAGTTCGGAGTGAAACATGAAACGTATCGCCCTGTTTTTAATTACCAACCTGGCCATTGTCTTTGTCCTTAGTATTACCCTGCGGTTATTAGGGGTAGAGAGTATTCTTGATCAGCAGGGCGTGGGGCTGGATCTGAATAATCTGCTGGTCTTTGCTGCGGTGATAGGTTTTGGTGGTTCACTGATATCGCTGGCCATATCAAAGTGGACTGCCAAGCGTATGACTGGCGCCAGGGTAATTGATAGGCCCGCCACCGCCAGAGAGCAGTGGTTGTTGCGTACAGTAGAGCATCAGGCGCAGAAGGCCGGTATAGGTATGCCAGAGGTGGCGGTATTTGAGTCATTGGACCCGAACGCCTTTGCCACCGGCTGGAACCGTAACAACGCTCTGGTGGCAGTCAGCTCCGGTTTGCTTATGCACATGACGGACGATGAGGTGGAAGCGGTACTGGCCCATGAGGTCAGCCATGTGGCCAATGGTGACATGATAACCCTGGCACTGATTCAGGGCGTAGTGAATACCTTTGTGATCTTCCTCTCACGAGTGATTGGTCATCTGGTTGACAGGGTGGTGTTCAAAACCGAGCGCGGTCATGGTCCGGCCTTCTGGATTACTTCGATCGTTGCCGAGCTGGTGCTGGGTGTGCTGGCCAGTATGATCGTTGCCTGGTTTAGCCGTCAGCGTGAGTATCGTGCCGATGCCGGTGGTGCCCACTTGTCCAGCTCCGGCAAGATGATCGCGGCCTTACAGCGCTTGCAATCCTATTCAGGTCAGCCGCACCTGCCGGATCAGATGGCGGCCTTTGGTATCTCCGGTACCACGCTGTCCGGTCTGTTCCGTTCGCATCCTCCACTGGAGGAGCGCATCGCTGCGCTGCAGTCGAGACGCTAACAAAAAGGCCCGCATTAGCGGGCCTTTTTGGTTTTATGCTGCCGGATTTTTTATTGTATATCCGAGAAATCGTAGCGCATCAGACTATCCGGTTGTTGTACAAAGTAACCCTGTATGTAGTTCACCCCGGTTTGCCAGAGCAGGGCCAGTGAGTTGGCATCCTCGACAAACTGGGCAATGGTCTGACTGCCGGTGGCCGCGGCGATGGCGATAACCGCCTTGACCTTATCCTGTGCGGCACTGTCGGTGGTCATGCTATTGATCAGAGCGCCATCTATCTTTAGAAAACTGGCATTCAGATGTTTTTGTACCACAGCAGAATTGGCGGTACGACCAAAGTGATCCAGTGCCAGCAGACAACCCAGCTGTTTCAGGCCGGTGATGAAGAGTTTGATCGCCTTCATATGGGTCATGGCTACCTCTTCACTGATCTCGAAGACTATATGTTTGCCATGAATACCGCTTTCGGCCAGTTGTTTCTGTAGCCAGGGCAGTAGAGAGTCATCCTCGATACTGTAGGGCGAGAGCTTTATGAACATGGCGGTATCCTTGCCGCTATTTCGCTGGCTGCTCAGATCGGTCAGGGCATGCTGAATAACCCAGCGGTCCAGTTCGGGCATCAGACCGGATTTTTCGGCCGCCGGAATAAACTGTCCCGGACTGAGTTCATCACCACTATTACTTTGCATGCGTAAAAGTGCTTCGTACTTTTCCCCTGCATGTCCATGCAGACTAACAATAGGTTGATAGACCAAATGTAACTGCTTCTGATCTATAGCCTGTTTGATACGTTTTCCCCAGTTGGAAAGGCGCTCCTGATCGGCCAGTTCATCATCCATCGGGATATAGGATTTGACCTGATTACCACCATTATTGCTGGCCATGATGCAGGCCTTATAGGCACGATTCAGGACCTCTTTCATGTTCGGTACGGTATCGTTGATCATACTGATACCTATACTGCAGGTTGCGGTGACCGTACGTCCTTCAACTTCGGCGATATGATTTTCTATACTACGAAGGATTTTGCTTGCTGTCTGACATGCCTGGGTCTCATCACAGTTTTGTAATACGGCGGTAAAAACATTACCGTCATATCGTGAGGTAAAGTTTGTTACCTTCAGAAGTCCTCTCAGTTGTTCTGCAATCTCTACCAATAACAGATCACTTCCTGCGACGCCGATACGGTTCTTTAACTCCTTAAAATTATCCATGTCGATATAGAGCAGGGCGTGTTGTTCATGCTCATTGATGGTGGTCTCTAATAAGCTCTGTAGCTTGTCAAGAAAGTACTGGCGGTTAAACAACCCGGTCAGGATATCCTGGTTTTTCAGCACACGCAGTTTGTTTTCCAGTTCTTTATTACTGCTTTGTTCACGGATAAAAACCAGTATGCTTGGTTCATTGTTATGTTGTGTCTGAACCAGTTCCAGTTGTACCGGAATTGGTATGTTACGTGCGCCCTTGATGTTAGTAGAGATAGATTCGGGTAGCGGTTTGGCATTCTTGAACTGAGTTAATAGTTCTTTAAGATTGGATTGATCCTGTTCTGCTATCAAATCCAGTATCGGTGTTCCTTCCAGGTCTTTTTGCTCTTTATAACCAAAACGTTTGGCAAAGCTGCTGTTGGTGAGGATGATCGTTGCGTCATGGATATAGGCTATAGCGTCTCTGGAACCTTCCATTAGATTGATGAAGCGTTTGTCTAGCTCATTATATTCGAGCTTCAGTATATGCTGGTCATAGGCAATTTTTGTATCATGAACCGCCTGCTGGAGCTGATGTGGTAATAGAGCCGGCCGGCCCAGATCAATAAAACTATGTGCACCTTGTTGCAATAGTGGTTCCAGAGATGAGTAGTGATAATTATCACTAAATAACAGAATCGGCAGATAGGGTTGCTGTTGTTTGTATTTGAAGACCTGACGAATCATTGCCTGCTCTGTGTCAGGGTTGAGCAATATCAGACTCCAGCCACTCTTTCCCAGTGCTGTTTGCAGCTCATTGTCAGTATTGACCAGCAGAACCTTGGTCGTTAAACCACTGTTGTGTAACTGTTGTACCAGCTGCTTACTGAGGGTGCCAGATGGATCGACTATGAGTAAGCGATGCGTTTTTCCAACTGCAGACATAGATACCAGTGTTTTCTATTTATATATGTATAGTTATACCCTGAAAAGTCGCTGTATTTCTATACCTGCGTCATGGTTTCCATTGGCAGCTTATAGGTGGCCCCTGCCTGTTCACTGACCAGTCTGGGGACGAGGTATCCTGGCAGACGCCTGCGCAACTCCTGTAGCAGTGTCAGGGCCTGTTTCTCGGTCACCTCAAAATGGGCTGCACCGGCTACCCGGTCCAGCTGATGCAGGTAATAGGGCAGGATGCCACAGGCAAATAGTCTCTCGGATAGCGCACAGAGGCTGTCGGCATTGTCATTTACACCTCGCAACAGTACAGACTGGTTGAGTAGCGTAATACCCTGTTGTTTCAGTGCCTGCATCGCAACTTCTACCTCAGTATCCAGCTCATTGGCATGGTTGACGTGCAGCACCAGTGTGGTTTGCAGACGAGTCTGTACCAGCATCTCCACCAGTGCGGATGTTATACGTTGTGGCAGGACCACTGGTTGGCGGCTGTGGATGCGCAGCCGTTTTAGGTGCGGGATCTGTTGCAGAGCCTGGATCTGCTCATGCAAGCGCTGATCGCTAAGGGTCAGCGGATCACCTCCACTGAGTATCACCTCACTAATCTGCTCATCATGGTGCAGGTAATCTATTATTGCCTGCCAGTGTGGTTCACTGAGGCGATCATCGCTGTAGGGGTAGTGGCGGCGAAAACAGTAGCGGCAGTGTACGCCACAGGCACCGGTAGTAATCAGTAGTACACGGCCATCGTATTTGTGTAACAGGCCAGGCAGGTGGCGTGATGCATTGTCGCCCACCGGGTCACAGCCAAAGCCTGAAATGTTCAGTAGCTCTTCATTGCGGGGCAGAACCTGTCGTAACAGCGGATCATCCGGATTACCCGCTTCGATACGCTGCAGATAAGGTTCGGGTATACGCAGGCTGAACGCCTTATCTGCGGATATGGCACCGTCCAGCAGGTTCATCGGCAGCTGCAGTCTCTGCAACAATTGCTGCGGATTGCGCACCGACTGTGCTTGTAGTTGTTGCCAATCTGTGGGGCCAAGAGGCCGGATCTTATGCTGGCTCATGCTCTGTATGGTCGTCGTGATCTGGCGTCAATGATAACAGATGAGTCGATTGTAAACCGGCTATACACCAGTTGTGCGCGATGACAAAACAAAACAATGCCGATAAATTATGCTAAAATCCAAGGCCTTGAAAAGCCTGGGTAAAAGCAACGGGCGGAAAACACCATTACCTCCATATAGCTTAGGGTTCTTTATTATGGCGAGTTACAGTACCAACGATTTCAAGCGCGGCCTCAAGATCATGCTGGACAATGACCCCTGTTCCATCATCGAAAACGAGTTCGTCAAACCCGGTAAAGGCCAGGCATTCAGCCGGGTGAAGATCCGTAATCTGAAGACCGGTCGAGTCATCGAGCGTACCTTCAAGTCTGGTGAGAAGGTCGACGCCGCCGATGTCACCGATGTGGATATGCAGTATCTGTATACCGACGGTGAGGCATGGCACTTCATGAATCCGACCTCATTTGAACAGGTGGCCGCCGATGAAGCCGCCGTCAGCGATGCCAAACTGTGGATCAAGGAACAGGACGAGTGTGTGGTAACCCTGTGGAACGGTAATCCCATCAGTGTGACACCCCCCAATCACGCCATCCTTACGGTCGCCGAGACCGATCCCGGTGTGCGTGGTGATACCGCCTCGGGTGCGACCAAGCCGGCGACACTGGAAAGTGGTGCCGTGGTACAGGTGCCCCTGTTCATTGATGTGGGTGATGTACTCAAGGTCGACACCCGCAGTGGTGAATACATCTCCCGCTCCAAGGAATAGTCCGCTGCGCCTGCCGTGACTGCGGTGGGCGTATCGCCCCTCTCCCCATGACTGATCCCTGCGACTGGCGCTCCAGCGCTTCACCCGATGCCTTGAAACTGCGTGCCGATAGCCTGTCCCGTATTCGTGGTTTCTTTTCCGCACGCCAGGTACTAGAGGTGGAAACCCCGCTGTTATCCCAGTACGGTACCACCGATCCCCATATTGATAGCCTGCGAGTACTGTCCTGTTACAGTGACGGGCAACGCTACCTGCACACCTCGCCGGAATTTGCCATGAAGCGCCTGCTGGCCTCCGGTAGCGGGGCGATCTATCAGGTCTGTAAGGTCTTCCGCGATGCCGAGATCGGGCGCCGGCATAACCCGGAATTCAGCCTGTTGGAGTGGTATCGGCCCGGTTTTGATCAGCTCGTGCTGATGGCCGAGGTGGATGAACTGGTGCGTGAGCTGTTGGCGGGACATATGGAGCTGGGTGAGACCCTGACCCTGCGCTATGACGCAGCCTTCCAGCAATATCTGGGCATCGATCCTCTGTCGACTCCTGTATCGGAACTGGCACAGCAGGCACGGGAGCATGGTATAGATATCGAAATGGATCATGCTGAAGAACAGCGTGATGACTGGCTGGATCTTTTGATCAGTCAATTGATCGAACCACAACTACCGAAACAGCAGCCGGTCTTCATTAGCCACTTTCCCGCCAGTCAGGCCTCTTTGGCACGGCTGGATCCTGCAGATGGCCGTTTTGCCCATCGTTTTGAGCTCTATCTGGGGGGCATGGAGTTGGCCAATGGTTTTCATGAACTAACCGATGCAACCGAGCAGGCCACTCGTTTTCGTACGGAACGGGGACGACGCAGGGACGAGGGGAAATGGGATGTACCCGAGGATCGACACCTGCTGGCGGCCATGCAGCATGGCCTGCCTGACTGTGCCGGTGTCGCGCTGGGACTGGATCGTGTGTTGATGCTGGCCCTGGGCAGCAATGACATCTTCGACGTCATTGCCTTTCCATATACCCGGGCTTAGGTACTGATTAGAGACGTTTCGCCAGTACCTGTCCCATCACGACCTTGGCTCCCGGTTGAACCGACTCATCCCATGCACAGCTACCCTTGGGCAATAACATCACCACGGTGGAGCCCATGTTGAAACGACCCATCTCCTCACCCTTGGCCAGATTTGTCGCATCGCTGGCCTGACGGTAATCCCAGCTACGGACCTTTTTACCTGCGGGCGGGGTGATCTCTCCAGCCCAGACCGTTTCACAACTGGCGACGAATATTGCCCCCACCATCACCATAGCCATCGGGCCTGCCTCGGTGTTAAACAGACTAACGACCCGTTCATTACGGGCGAACAGACGCGGGATCACCCGGGCGGTGGCTGGATTGACACTGAACAGGCGTCCCGGGACATGCACCATCTCCTCCAGTTTGCCGCTGATGGGCATATGGATACGATGATAATCCCGTGGTGACAGGTAGATGGTGGCAAATTCACCATCCTCGAACTGTGCCGCCAGACGCTCATCGCCCCCCAGCAGTTCCACCACGCTGTAACTGCGTCCCTTGGCCTGAAAGACCCTGCCCTGTTCGATCCTGCCCAGCTGACTGATGGCGCCGTCTACCGGGCTGCTGATGATCTCCTCACCGCCGATAAAATTACGTGCATCGGGCTTTAAGGCGCGGGTAAAGAAGGCATTGAAGTGTTCGTAGTCGTCGGCATCGGCACTGACGGCCTCGTCCATATTCAGTTTATACAGGCGGGCAAAATTGTTGATGAACCAGTTCTTGAAACCACGGCTGCGGGCATGGGTCAGCTTTCCCAGCAGACGCGATAGCGCGTGGTGTGGTAACAGGTACTGTGGCAGGGCCTTGAGATAATCCACAAGGCCAGCCCCGGTCTCGGGGCGTTTGGACTGACTGATCATGGTGCTTCCGTTAAGAGTAGTGTTTACGTATGGCTCTGAAAGACTTGAGGATACTTTCAGGGATATGTGGTGTGTTAAACAGTGAGCGCAGGCCACCGGATGGTTCGGATAACAGGATGGCCGCACTGTGATCCACAGAGTAGTCCTTTTTGTCTGTTTTATTATTAAGGAAGTACATGACGCTCATCTGGCGGGCCAGGGCATCGATCTGCTGGCGCTCCCCGGTGATACCGATAAAGGCCTTGTTAAAATAGCCCAGATATTCTTTCAGTTGTTCAGGGCTGTCGCGGTCGGGATCGACGGAGACAAATACAAATTGTACCTGATCCAGATTGCCGTCCTGATCTTCAATACTTTGTGCCACACTGTTCATGACGGCTAGCGTGGTGGGACAGACATCGGGGCAGTGGGTGTAACCGAAGAACATAAAGGTCCATTTACCCTGCAATTGTTCTGTACCAAAGGCCTGTCCGTTCTGATCCAGCATGGAAAACTGGGCGACAGGTCTGCTTTGAGGCAGGACTATGGCCTCCATATCCTGTGGCAGACCGGGCTGCTGGTTTAGCCATTTGCTGAAAAGTACACCACTGACAGTCGCCAGTACGACCACAAGCAGGGCGATCAGATATTGAGCCTTTTTATTCATAATACTGCCTAAGATACTGAAAATTCATTTGATTTATACCACGCCGCACAGTAAGTTTCATCCTGGGGGGAGAAAAATCAATTTGGAGCGAGATAATGGCACAAATTAGCATGTTGATCCCGAAGAACCAACGCCGGGAATGGACTCAGGAGCTGGAACCTCTGGATCTGATCTCCGTGGAGGTCACCGAGATACCCTTACTGGGTTGGGTCGCCGCCGGGCTGCCTGTCGACCTGTGTGAACAGGATGAGCGAGTCGCCGTACCGACCACCATGGTGCGACGTAACAGTTATGCGCTCAAGGTACGAGGCCATTCGATGATCGACGACAATATTCAGGACGGTGACATCATCGTCGTGGAGAAGCGCGAAA
>Ga0224506_10003660_pt1 | contig 10124 bp, 12 predicted proteins | sample SF_Jan12_sed_USG_2_FD_169108 | JGI IMG/M metagenome (GOLD analysis project Ga0224506, IMG submission 169108) | Sediment microbial communities from San Francisco Bay, California, United States - SF_Jan12_sed_USGS_8_1 | ecosystem: Environmental > Aquatic > Marine > Sediment | place: USA...
TATTTGGGAGACAAGCCGAGCATTGTGGGCAATATCTTAATAAGGGTGATGGAGCCATCGTTGATGGACGCCTTCAGCAACGGCGTTGGGAAACAGACGATGGGCAAAAACGAAGTAAGCATGAAGTAGTAGCCCAGACCGTGACATTTTTACCAAAAAAGGCATCTTCCGGGAGTTCTGGATCTGCAATGGCTGAAGAGTCATCCTATGATTCAGAGGAGTATTATCCTGATCCCATGCCCTAATTTTAGCTGAGGAGAAGTTTCTGTGGAAAAAGGACGATTATTTCAGCGGAAGAGACTGTGTCGCTTTTGTTTTGAAAAGACCCCCTTGGATTATAAAGATGCCAATCTATTGAGAAATTTTCTGACCGAACGGGGACGGATCATCCCTCGTCGAACCTCTGGAAATTGCCTACGGCATCAACGGCGGCTGACACAAGCCGTGAAGCGGGCTAGGCATATTGCGATTCTTTCTTTTTCAGAAGAGCTACGTTGAGGAATGTAGCCAGGCAAGTGCGCCTGAATCACAAAAAGTATTTTGTGAATTGGACAAGAATTATTCTGGTTGTGACTCATGTCTTTACTCATCAATCTGGTCGACATTCCTTCTGAGGGGCTTCCCATTGACTGTCAAGTGCAGTCTTCTGAAATGGCATTGCCAGCTGACGATGGGGAAATATGTGCTTCACTCCATTGCCAAGGGCAAGTTTTTTCACCAGCCGACAATAGAGCGACATTTCACGGAATATTGACTGGGCGGGTTGTTCGTGAATGCGTTCGTTGTTTAATGAATTATGAAGAGGACCTGTCATTAACTTTGGACGCCGAATTTTGCCACTCGACTCCTTCATCCATTCCCGAGATGCCGAAGAATAGGAAAAAAGGAAGTCGAAAACGTGCTGAGCCAGATGTGCCCATGGATGACGAATTTGAAAATGAAATTGATTCCTATCCCATCTTGGATCATCACATTGACTTGCTTCCTGCGTTACGTGAACATCTCATTCTGGCCACTCCCTTGCAACCGCTGTGTCGTGACAATTGTGCGGGGTTGTGTCAGGTCTGCGGAACCAATTTAAACGAAGGTGTCTGTGTGTGTTGCTCCCCTGTCACGGTTTCGTCCGCCCAAGTTTCGAATGGGCATCATGTATTGAGCCAAAAAACGGTCAAACATTCTTCAAAGTCCCTCTGATCAGGAAGGGCATGAAGGTAAGAAAACAATCATCTCTTAACGATTAAGTTGGAACACAATGGCAAATCCGAAACACAAAATCTCAAAAGCCCGACGCGACAAACGACGGTCACATCTTAAGCTCACGCCACCAAATCTTTCGATTTGCCCACAATGTCATGAGCTCAAGCAGCCCCATGTCACATGCCTGAATTGCGGCACCTACAATGGGAAAGCCATCATTGCAGTCGAAGAAGGATAGACCCTGACCCTTTTCTTGCTGACCTTTTTCAAGTCAATCCCATGAAAATAGCCGTTGACGCGATGGGAGGAGATCATGGGATTTCTCCCACCGTTGAAGGTGCGCTTCAGGCCACAAGGGAATCATCTCTCTCGGTTATCCTTGTTGGGGATGAGTCCGCGATTCAAACGCATTTAGATACGCTAAGCGGGAAGAAGCCCAACATTGAAATTTTCCATGCATCTCAAGTTGTCGGGATGCATGAATCTCCAGCGTTAGCGGCTCGAAAAAAACGTGATTCTTCCATATGGAAGGCCACGGAATTAGTGAAATTGAAGCAGGCTGATGCCTTGGTGAGTGCCGGGAATACCGGAGCGACCATGGTCTCGGCCTTTTTTTTGTTAGGGCAAATTGCGGGGGTGGATCGTCCCGCTATTGCGGCGACCTTACCTACGAGGCAAGGGAAGGCCATTATGCTGGATGTTGGGGCGACTGTTGATTGTACCTCTCGCCAACTCCACCAATTTGGCATTATGGGGCATGAGTATGGGAAGCACCTTTTGGGTGTGGGTCGCCCGCGTGTCGGTCTCCTGAGCATTGGGGAAGAAGATACAAAGGGCAATGAAGTGACCAAAGAGGCATTTAAGTTGCTCAAGGATAGTCCAATCAATTTTATCGGGAATGTTGAAGGACGAGATGTTTATAGTGGGAATGCGGATGTGATTGTGTGTGATGGGTTTATCGGGAATGTGGCATTGAAAATATCAGAGGGGTTGGCAGATGCGATCAAAAAAATGCTGATGAAAGAAATTGCGCAGTCGGCCCTGGGACGGTTTTCCTATCTTTTTGTGGCGGGTCCACTTCTTCGCCTCCGTCGAAAAACGGATTATGCTGAATTTGGTGGTGCTCCACTTTTGGGAGTCGAGGGAATTAGCATGATCTGTCACGGCCGATCTTCCTCAAAAGCCATAAAGAACGCCATTCTGCAAGCACATTCCTTGGCCACAGGGGGCTTAATCGAAGCCATTCGCGGTGATATTGCGCACGGCGTCCTTCCTCCATTGACTGAATCTCAGATTCTTTCTTGATATCAGATGAATAGTGCTATCCTTGGGACAGGTAGTTACGTACCGAATCGAGTGTTGACCAATGCCGATCTCGAACGCATGGTTGAGACCTCGGATACCTGGATTGTGGAGCGTACTGGGATTCGGGAGCGTCGACTCGTTGAATCCGGACAAGCCTGCTCGGATTTGGCGTTTGAGGCGGCTCAACGGGCACTCTTGTCAGCCAATGTGAAAGCCAGTGATCTAGATCTGATACTTTTAGCCACATGTACGGGAGATAGCCCGCTTCCCTCCACGGCATGCCTTCTCCAATATCGATTGGGCGCGACAAGGGCGGCAGCCTGCGATATTTCAGCGGCCTGCTGCGGGTTTGTGTATGCCTTATCTATTGCGGATGCCTTTGTCAAAAGTGGGATGCGGTATGTGTTGGTCATTGGCTCGGAAGTCATGTCGGCCATTACCGATTGGACGGATCGTAACACGTGTGTGCTATTTGGCGATGGGGCTGGGGCTGTGGTGCTTGGACAGGGGCCTCAGCAATCAGGGGTCCTTTCCACCCATTTGCATGCCAATGGGCACCTGTCTGAAATGATTTATGTCCCAGGTGGCGGATCCAAAGAACCGGCCTCCAAGGACGTGTTAGAGAATAATCGATGCTTCATTAAAATGAAAGGCAATGAAACGTTTAAAATTGCCGTTAAATCTATGGAAGAGGCGGCTCACGAAGCCGCAAAAGCCAACGGTGTGGCCATGGCCGATATCGATCTGTTCATCCCTCATCAGGCTAATATGCGAATCTTAAAGGCGGTCAGTCAGCGTCTGGGATTAGGCCAAGAAAAATTGATGATAAATTTAGATAAATTTGGTAATACTTCTGCCGCATCTATTCCCTTGGCCTTAGACGAGGCTGTGCGCGGTCAACGAATTCAAAAAGGGAATTTAGTCTTGCTTGCTGCGTTCGGGGCAGGTTTAACTTGGGCCTCTGCGTTAGTCCGGTGGTAAGGGTACCTGGCTGTCAAACGAGGATACTGAAGTAGGTTCGTTTGCGTTTGATACGCAGTCACATAGGAAAGGGTTACATGAGATCGCTTTTGGTCAGGAATCAACGAAGAGGAGAGTAGATATGTCCGACAAGAAATGCAGTGAAGGTCATTGGGCGTTAATTCTTGGCGCATCCAGCGGGTTCGGTGAGGCTGCGGCGTTAGAGCTCGCGAATCTGGGATTCAACATCATCGGCGTGCATTTGGATCGGAAATCGACTCTTCCCAATGCGGAACGAATTGCATCGAACATTCGTGAGCGAGGTCGTGAGGTGTTATTTTTTAATTCGAACGCCGCCGATCCGGAAAAACGAGCAGATATCTTACAGGCGCTGAAGCAACGAGGGGAAGAATCCGGAGTGCCGGTCACGATTCGAGTGCTTTTGCATTCCTTGGCCTTTGGAACCTTAAAGCCGTATATTGCAGAATCTGCGGCTGGTAGCATCAATAAAGCTCAAATGGATATGACCGTTGATGTCATGGCCAATTCTCTCGTGTACTGGACGCAAGATCTTGTGAGACAAAAATTTTTAGGTTCGGGTGGTCGAATCTTTTCAATGACCAGTGCGGGAGGCGCCAGGGTGTGGAAATCGTATGGCGCGGTTTCAGCTGCTAAGTCGGCTCTTGAATCCCATACACGCCAACTCGCGTTGGAATTAGCTCCATTAGGCATTACCGTCAATTCACTTATGGCTGGAGTCACGGATACGCCAGCATTGCGAAAAATTCCTGGGTCTGATGAAATGATTGCCATGGCGCAACGGAAAAATCCCTCGAACCGATTAACCACCACACAGGATGTGGCTGATGCCTTAGGTCTTTTGTGTCACCCCAAAGCCCATTGGATTACGGGGAATGTGATTTGTGTAGATGGGGGTGAATTTATCGTGGATTAGGCGGTTCAAACATATCGTCATTTTAGAACACATCATATTCCTCTCAAATTTTTATTTCACGAGTGAACGAACGACGTGCAAGCAACTATTGGCTTTTTATTCCCCGGACAAGGGTCCCAATCGGTCGGAATGGGGAAAGCACTGTACGAGTCCAATGCCGAAATTCCGGCCCTCTATCAACTGGCTGAAAAAGTCTTAGGATATGATGTGGGTGCCTTATGTTTTGAGGGGCCGGCGGAGCAGCTCAACCAAACGGAGTATACGCAACCCGCCCTACTGGTGACGAGCCTTGCCGCCCTACATCTGGTGCAAGGCGGGCCGCTGACTCCTGCTGCCGTAGCCGGACATAGTCTGGGCGAATATACCGCCCTGGTCGCTGCGGGTGCGATCGGGTTTTCTGAAGCGGTCGGCCTGGTACAAAAGCGCGCGCAATATATGACAGAAGCCGTCAGCCCGGGAAGTGGATTAGTTGCGGCAGTGTTGGGCCTTTCCGGGTCAGAAGTTTCCGAGGTTTGTCAGGAGGCCCAAGTATTGGGTATTGTCGCACCGGCGAATTTGAATTCTCCTGGGCAAACGGTGATTGCTGGAGAGAAAGTGGCGGTCGAACAGGCCTTGGAGCTAGCAAAATTGCGTGGTGCCCGTGTGAAGGCCCTGCCGGTTAGTGTCCCGGTCCATACACCATTAATGCAAGTGGCGGCAGATCGTTTAAAAAAAGATATTGATTCTTTAGTGTGGTCTGACTTAAAGGTACCATTAATTAACAATGTAGAAGCTAAGGCCCTTCGGTCAGCTGATGAGGTGCGCGTGTCCTTGGTGAGGCAACTGCCCTCTTCCGTTCGATGGCAGGAGACGATTCAGACGATGTGGGACATGGGCATTACCCACTTTATTGAAATTGGTCCTGGTAAAGTTTTGACGGGGTTAGTGAAACGTATCGTGCCAGAGGCGCAGTTCTGGAATATCACTGATCAAGAATCCTATGAACATGTTCTGGCTCATGTGGCATAATAGTTTTGCGCTTCACAATATATGGAAAGGGTGGTTATGCCGTTGACAGGGAAAATCGCGATCGTCACTGGTGGTGCACAAGGTATTGGCCAAGCGATTGCCACAACGTTAGCTCAGGAAGGTGCGGATGTGGTTGTGGCGGACTTGAATGCCGATCGATGCGATGAAACGGTCGCCCGTGTTCAGAAGTTAGGAAGGAAGGCCTTGGCGGTTTCGGTCAATGTTGGAGACTGGGACCAGGTCAAAAGTATGATCGATCGAGTGCAGAAAGAATGGGAGCGAATCGATATTTTAGTGAATAATGCCGGCATTACTCGGGATGGCCTGCTGCTCCGCATGAAAGAAGAGGATTGGCAGTCTGTGCTACAAGTGAATTTGACGGGAACGTTTTATTGTATCAAAGCGGTGTTGCCAACCATGAGTCGCCAACGGAATGGGCGGATTGTGAACATTGCCTCGATTGTTGGGGCCATTGGGAACGTTGGTCAGGCGAATTATGCCGCTTCGAAAGCGGCTGTTATCGGCCTGACCAAAACCGTGGCGCGGGAATATGCGAGTCGGAATATCACCGTCAATGCGGTCGCGCCAGGATTTATTGACACGGCGATGACTCAAGATCTTTCGGCTGACACGAAAGAGGCGTTGTTAAGTCAGATTCCCTTAAAGCGGTTAGGCCAGGCGTCGGACATTGCGGATGCCGTAAGTTTTTTATCTTCAGACAAAGCCGGGTATATTACCGGACATGTGTTGCATGTGAATGGTGGAATGCATATGGCGTAAATGATGGGGCATGGGGTTTCTATACTGAATAAACATTGGAAGGAGGAGGTGCCAACAATGGCTGTAGAAGAACGGATTAAAAAAATTATTGCAGAACAATTAGGGGTTGAAGAAGATGAGGTCGTGCCCGATGCCAAGTTTGTGGAGGATCTCGGTGCGGATTCTTTGGATACCGTAGAATTGGTGATGGCCTTAGAAGAAGAATTTGAAATTGAAATTCCTGATGAAGATGCGGAAAAGATTCAAACCGTTTCGGCTGCCGTGGATTTCATTAAGGACAAAGTCTAATTTTCTCATCCCATAAGGATACAGAGCGGTTGTCATGAGTGAGTGGACGCCACGGCGAGTTGTTGTGACAGGGTTGGGGCTCGTCACCCCCTTGGATGTTGGTGTGCCCAAGTCCTGGGAAAAACTCTGTCAGGGGCAATCAGGCATAGGACCTATTTCACGGTTTGATGCCAGTCAATACTCCGTGCGCATTGCGGGAGAAGTCAAAAATTTCGATCCTGCAGACTTCATTGAAAAAAAAGAAATCAAAAAAATGGATACGTTTATCCATTTTGCCGTGGCGGCCAGCCAAGAGGCTGTTGATGATGCCAAATTAGTCGTGGACTCTCACAATGCCGAGCGAGTCGGTGTGTATATCGGTGCGGGCATTGGCGGTCTTCCTGCCATTGAGCATTATCATAAGATCTTATTGGAACGTGGACCGGATCGCGTGTCCCCGTTTTTTATTCCCATGGTGATTATTAATTTAGCCTCAGGACAAGTGGCTATTCGATATGGGGCCAAGGGACCTAATGCTTGTACCGTGACCGCTTGTGCGACGGGAAATCATTGTATCGGGGATGGGTTTCGACTGATCCAACGGGGAGAGGCTGATGTGATGATCGTTGGCGGGACGGAATCAACCATTTGTCCGACCGCCGTTGCTGGGTTTGCCGCGGCGAAGGCCTTGTCTCGTCGAAACGACGAACCGGAGAAAGCCAGCCGGCCCTTTGATAAAGACCGTGATGGATTCGTGATTGGAGAAGGTGCTGGAGTACTGATCATTGAAGAGCTCGAGCATGCTCGTGCTCGCGGTGCCCATATATATGCCGAAATTATCGGCTATGCGATGAACAGCGATGCATACCATATTACGGCGCCTCCTGACGATGGGGCGGGAGCGGTGAAGTGTATGGAGCGTGCGATCCAGGATGCGAACGTGCCCAAATCAGCAGTTGGCTATATTAATGCCCATGGGACATCGACCTTTGCCGATCGCGTGGAAACGCAAGTGATCAAAGAGGTGTTTGGGGAACACGCGTATTCCATTCCGGTGAGCTCGACCAAATCCATGACCGGACATTTATTAGGTGCGGCAGGCGGCATTGAAGCGGTTTTTTCGATCTTAGCTCTGCAGCACGGTATTCTTCCTCCTACCATCAATCTCGATGATCCCGATCCTGAATGTGATCTGGATTATGTCCCCAATCAGTCACGAGCCTGTTCTCTTGATGTGGCCATTTCCAATGCGTTTGGATTTGGCGGTGTCAATGCCTGCCTGGTTTTTCGTCGCTGGCAGGAGGCTTAACGCCCAAGTCATGAGGGGCCTGGTTGATGGTATTCTTTGCCAAATTCAGTTGTCTCCACCTTCCCCTTCCTAGCCCGGTTACGCGATATGATACAATGCGAAGATTCTGGCAGCCTGAGCACGGCCTGCCATGAGATTCGTGCTTAGTTAGATGATGATGGTGAGGACTCGTGTTGCCGATCGAAGATATTCAGCGCACACTGAACTATGTCTTTAAGCAAGAAGGTTTGTTAATTGAAGCCCTGACACATCGATCGTTTTTGCAGGGGCAAGGACCGGCAACTGTCCAACATAATGAACGGTTGGAATTTCTAGGCGATGCGGTGTTAGGCCTGGTGATTAGCGAACGTCTCATTGCGATATTTCCTCAGTCCACAGAAGGGGAGCTCTCCAAGCTGAAGGCGGGTTTGATTAGTCGGGTGACCCTGGCCAAAGCCGCCAAACGCCTGACACTCGGCCAATGGTTGAGGTTGGGGCGTGGCGAAGAGGTGTCATCGGGACGAGAAAAACATTCATTGTTAGCGAACGCGCTTGAAGCCCTGATCGGGGCGGTGTATCTTGATAGTGGACTCGAGGCAGCTCGCCAAGTGATTACCAGGGCGCTGGCTACAGAAATTGGCAGTTTACGAGAGCGTCCTGGGTTAACAGGTGATGAAGATTGGAAAAGCCGGTTGCAAGAATGGGTACATAAGCATGAGGGCACGAATCCTCAGTATCGGTTGATACAAGAATCTGGTCCAGATCATCAAAAGCTCTTTGAGCTGACCGTGGAAATCCACGGGACGATCATGGGGCGGGGCGAAGGACGAACGAAAAAGGAAGCCGAGCAACGTGCGGCAGAACAAGCTTACATGCAAGTGGGCAGACAGGGTTCTGATGGCATGAAAAATTCACATGAATAGCAATGGAGGAGTTATGATGAGCGTTTTCTCTGGGACGGTGGGCAAGAATGTTCGACGAGGCCTGGTCATTTTGGGGCTCATGGCGATGATGAATCTCGTGGTGTTAGCTGCAACTTGGGCGGAAGAGGCCACGACGGCGAAACCAGCGCCACACGTCATGTTGAAAACCAAATTTGGGGAAATGGAGATTGTGCTTTTCCCAGATTTAGCCCCCAAGCATGTGGAAAGTTTTTTGAAATTAGCCGAATCTGGATTTTTTAACGGCACGATTTTTCATCGCATCATTCCAGGGTTCATGATTCAAGGTGGCGATCCGTTGACCAAAGATCCAGCCAATCGCAGCCGGTATGGAACCGGTGGACCAGGTTACACGGTGCCTGCAGAGTTCAATAAAGTGGTTCATGAAAAAGGGATTCTTTCTGCGGCGAGAACGGCCGATCCCAATAGTGCGGGTTCTCAATTTTTTATCATGGTCGATAAGGCACCCCACCTGGATGGCCAATATACGGTTTTTGGAGAAGTGGTCAAAGGGGTTGAGGTTGCTGATACTATTGTCGGACAGCCACGAGATTTGAGGGATAATCCGGTCGAGCGGATTGAGATGACGATTGAAGTCATGAAATAGGCCGAGATGACGTTAGGCGAACAGGAGGGGTAGTTTCGGACAGGCGTTAAGAGGATGAGGATTCTGGCTGATAATCAAATCCACTCGGAATGACAATGCGTCCTCCAGCTCCGGTTTGACGGGCGAGTTGTTCGGCCACGTCAGGATGACGTTCTCGAACATATCCTAACAGGCCGTGCAAAAATCGATGAGACCGGAGTCCTGTTCCCGAAAATCCCTGGATAAACGTTTGAGCTCGATCCAAGACTTCGGTGACCATGGTGGGCTCCAATGCTTGGCGTTCCCCAAAGACTTTAAATTCCTTCCGTAATTCTTCCCCGAAAGCGGGAATGCCGGTTTCAGGGATTTGAATCAAACTAAAACTCCGTCTGAGGCTTTGAAGGCCTTCCAAGACATCGGCATCCTGCGCGTCCCGACGATCTTGGAAATATCGAAAGGCGAGGGCCTCAAACACATAAAAAATTTCGGTGGCCCGTTCGCCAGAAAAATCTAACAGCTCTCGATAAAACGTTCGTCGTTCCAGTTCAAATCGTCCGCCCGCCCGTTTTTGTTGGTAGTCATCATTGATCTCTAAAAACACGCAAGATGAGGGGCAGCCGATATTGGTGATCCGATGTTCGCCGCAACATTGGCTGCAAATCATCCCATCTAAGGCCGGACAGGACCGTTTGCCTTTTCGTTGATGGCAATGCACGCATTTACTCATTTGGCGTTGCTTTCTTAAAAAAATCTAGCCCATAATCAGCGAAGGTTCGTTTTTTCTTAACCGGATTATCGTTGGAGGGGCGCTCTAAACCGTTAACTTCCGCCCCTTGG
>Ga0224506_10003662_pt1 | contig 10120 bp, 7 predicted proteins | sample SF_Jan12_sed_USG_2_FD_169108 | JGI IMG/M metagenome (GOLD analysis project Ga0224506, IMG submission 169108) | Sediment microbial communities from San Francisco Bay, California, United States - SF_Jan12_sed_USGS_8_1 | ecosystem: Environmental > Aquatic > Marine > Sediment | place: USA...
TGGATCATTTGCAAGGTAAACTCTTTGTTGATTACCTGTCGCAACTAAAAAAACAACGCATCCGTAAAAAGCTCGAAAAACAACAAAAAAATGCCATGTAAATTGGCTTAAAATAGGGCATAAGCACTCTTTTTGGTATCATACCCCACTAATATTTTTTGAATAACGCTTCCCCGTCTTTGCGAGCCCAGTTTTATTGGGTCAAGCAATTTCCGATTAAGAGAGTCTCATAATGAGATTGCCGTGGTCACGTTGTTCCCTCGTCATGACAAATACTTTAAATGCCATCACTTAAAATTATTTTTGCCGGAACACCTGATTTTGCTGCTACTGCACTTGCTGCGCTAATCAAATCTGCGCATCAGGTTGTGGCTGTTTATACTCAGCCGGATCGCCCGGCCGGAAGAGGGCGTAAATTACAAGCTAGTCCGGTAAAACAACTTGCGCTTGAAAATAATATTCCTGTTTTACAACCAGAAAATTTAAAAGAAACTGAAGCACAAGAAATTCTCCGTTCATTTCATGCAGATGTCATGGTCGTAGCAGCTTACGGTTTAATTCTGCCACAATTCGTATTAGATATTCCTCGCCTTGGCTGTCTAAATATTCATGCTTCATTATTACCACGTTGGCGCGGTGCTGCTCCTATTCAGCGAGCCATTGCGGCAGGTGATAAGGAATCCGGTATTACTATTATGCAAATGAATGCTGGGCTCGATACCGGTGATATTTTACAACTTGCTCCTTGCCCAATTAACGATGATGATAATGGCGGTAGCCTGCATGATCGTCTTGCAGAAATAGGGGCAAACGCTATTTTAAAAACACTTAATGATTTAGATAGCGGGAAAATAAAACCACAAGCTCAAGATGATTCACTTGCGACTTATGCTCATAAACTTGATAAACAAGAAGCACAAATTAACTGGCAAAACTCTGCTGTTGAAATTGAACGACTTATTCGTGCTTTCAATCCCTGGCCCGTTGCTTTTACCATCCTTAACAATAAAACATTACGCATTTGGCAAGCACAAGTATTACAACAAGTTTCTGATGCTGAAGCAGGTACTGTCATTTCCTGTGATAAAAAAGGTATCGACATTAGTTGTGGAGAAGGAGTGTTACGTTTACTTAAACTACAACCCTCTGGCAGTAAGGTTATGGATGTCGCAGCATTTATGAATGGTCATGCCAAACAACTTCTTCCTGGCACTTTATTAAAAAGTACTTCGGCTAAATGAATAGTCGACTCGCAGTTGTAAAAATTTTATTACAAGTCACGCAACATGGACGCAACCTTCCTGATGCGATCGCTAAATACACTGATAAAATAGAAGACGGTGACCGCCCTCTGATTCAGGCAATGAGTTACGGTGTGGTACGGCTCTATCCACGATTAGAATTCATTGCGAATCAACTTATCAGCAAACCCTTAAAAACAAAGGATCAGGATGTCGTTTTACTTATTCTTAGTGGACTATATCAACTGATTGAAATGCGTATCCCTGATCATGCTGCAGTCTCTGAAACCGTTAAAGTCACTAAAACATTAAAAAAACCCTGGGCTAAAAATTTAGTTAATGCAATATTAAGAAATTATCAGCGTCAGGCTGAATCTATTAACAATAAAATTGAGAAAAATGCAGAAGCTAAATTTGCTCATCCTTTTTGGTGGTTAAAATTAATCAAAGATAACTGGCCTGAAAACGAAAAATGGCAACAAATATTAGAGGCCAATAATCAAAACCCACCCATGACCTTAAGGTTAAATACAAAACATATCAGTAGAGACAACTATCTCAACTTATTAAAGGAACAAGAAATAAGCGCAACAGCCGGTAAATATTCTCCTGATGCAATTTATTTAAAAACCCCCGTTCAAGTGAACCTCTTACCTTTATTTGCAGAAGGCAAAGTATCGGTACAAGATGAAGCAGCGCAACTTGCGGCTATCTTATTAAATCCACAAAAAGGTGATCATATACTCGATGCCTGTGCCGCTCCGGGTGGTAAAACCATCCACCTGCTTGAGCGTGAAAAAGAAATTGATCTTCTGGCGCTCGATATTGAAGAAAATCGTTTAGAAAAAGTGCAGGAAAATCTTAACCGAACTCATCTAAATGCTCAGCTTCTGGCTGCAAATGCTTTTAAACCAGACGAGTGGTGGGATAAAAAACCCTTTGACCGTATCTTACTTGACGCCCCTTGCAGTGCCAGTGGTGTAATTCGTCGCCATCCGGACATTAAATTACTACGCCATCAGGATGACATTCCCAAATTAGTACAAGATCAACAGCAAATTCTTAATGCGCTCTGGCCTCTATTGAAGTCAGGAGGTATGCTCTTATACGCGACATGTTCCGTTCTGGCAGAAGAAAATACATTACAAATACAACACTTTCTTCAGCATCATGCAGACGCCGAACTTCACCCCATAAATTCAGATTGGGGGCAGCAACAAGTCGCAGGTAAGCAAATTTTACCCGGTAATGATGGTGAAAATGGAATGGATGGATTCTTTTATGCACTTATACAAAAGCAGTAAATCAAATAAAATATTATTTGCTGTGGTGCTATGTTTACTTCTTGCAAGCGTTGTTCCTGTGCAAAGTCAGGCGCAAGGTTTTAAAATTCTTTCTGCGAGCACTAAATTAAAAGAACAGGTTTTTCATCTGGACGCGAAGATGGATTTAAAGTTTTCAGATGATGCACTTGATGCACTACGTAGCGGTGTGCCTTTAATTATATTAATTAATATCGAAGTTCAAAAAAATCGCAACTGGTGGTGGGATAAAACCATTGCTGAACTCGAACAAGGTTATTTATTGCTTTATCACGCTTTATCTGAAAAATATATTATTCATAATTTAAACAGCGGCGCTCAACAAAATTATAACAGTTTACATACTGCATTAAGTTCTTTAAGTAATATTCGTAACTTCCCATTAATAGATAAAAATCTGCTTGATAAGGAGGATGTCTATTACGGTCGTCTACGTACATATCTTGATATTGAATCTTTACCTGCTCCAATGCGACCAATTGCATATATCTCATCGCAATGGCAATTAGAAAGTGATTGGTTTTCATGGCCATTAAATCCTTAATCAAACAGTTTTTTTCAGGAAACACACCCATAGCGATTGTGGTGGTGCTGTTATTGTCGTCGCTCTATTTAATGAGCATTGCAACACATAACTCATTATTATTTGGACGCTTATATTCCTTATTACTCGGTATCAATTTAATAGCAACAATATTATTAGTCGTATTAATTGCTAAAAGTGTCTGGCATTTAATACAGCAATATCGACAGGGAAAAACAGGCTCACGCTTAACAACTCGACTTGTTATTATGTTTGTCGTTCTTTCAGCAACACCTGTTTCTGTTGTTTATTATTTCTCTATCGACTTTTTACAACGAGGTATTGATAGTTGGTTTGATGTTCGCGTTGAAAATGCGTTAAATGATGCTCTAGAACTCAGTAAAACATCGCTCGGTGTACGAATGCGAGAATTACTGCGGCAAACACAACAAATGTCTCCACGCTTAAATGCAATATCTAATGAACTTGCCACTTTAACCTTAAATGAACTTCGTATAGAAAGTGGTGCTAATGAACTCACTTTGTTTACAAATGATGGACGTATTATAGCTTCGAGCATTAGTGAGACAACCCGCCTTTTACCGCAACATTTAGAAGACAATACATTACAACGTTTACGTCAGGGTCAGGATGATTTTGGTTTGGTGCCTATCCCGGAAATTGGTTTACATATACGAATTGCTATTAACATGGCTAATCCCGATCCCGTTTTAGATGGGCGTATATTGCAACTTCTTTACCCTATTACACCACGCATTAATCAACTTGCTGAAAATGTACAAGAAGCTTTCAGCGCCGTGAGATCATTAACCGTTTTACGTTTACCGCTTAAATATAGCTTTATATTAACCTTATCTCTTATTTTATTATTAAGTATATTAACGTCAATCTGGGCTGCTTTTTTTGCTGCTCGAAGAATGGTTGCGCCTATTTCTGATTTAGTAGAAGGCACACGTGCAGTTGCGGCGGGTAACTATGAAAAACGCCTGCCGTTACCCGGGAAGGATGAACTGGGTTACCTGGTCCGCTCCTTTAATGAAATGACACAAAAAATATCTATCGCCCAGGAAAGTGCACGTATCAGTCAACAAGAAGCTGAAACACAACACGATTATCTCGAAACGATATTAGATAATTTATCTTCTGGGGTTATCACACTTGATGTAAATAATTTTTTGCAGACATCTAACCACGCAGCAAATCAAATACTTAGCGCCTCATTAACACCATTTATTGGTCGTTTTATGGATGATGCTGTTAATGAACATCAACACTTACAAAGTTTTATTGATGCAATATATCCACACATTGAAGCCAAAATACAACAATGGCAAGAAGAAGTAACCTTATACATCGGTGGCGCAAGAAAAATATTAATTTGCCGGGGCACTTCACTTTCATTAACTGCAAATAATGAAGATGGCACTATCATTGTCTTTGATGATGTCACTGAGCTTGTTAAAGCTCAACGAAATGCAGCATGGGGTGAAGTTGCACGACGGCTGGCACATGAAATAAAAAATCCTCTAACTCCCATACAACTCTCGGCTGAACGTATTCGCCACAAGTATCTGGATAAAATGGATGCAAAAGACGCTGATATTCTTGATCGTTCAACCCATACCATAGTGCAACAAGTTGAAACTCTCAAAGAAATGGTAAAAGCATTCTCTGATTATGCTCGCATGCCTACATTAAATCTGGACACGATTGATTTAAATAAAATTATTACTGAGGTTCTTGATTTATATCGCTCTTCTAACAACGATACGCTCTACTCCGTTACACTGGATTCCAAAAATCCAGAAATAGAAGCGGATATTGGACGTCTACGACAGCTACTACATAATCTTATCAAAAATGCGTTAGAAGCGAATCAGGAAAATCATATTGAGTCACAGCGCCAAACCAAAACTGAAAAAATTTATATTTCTACACGTTGTGCAGAAGAACATGCTTGCCACTATGTTGAATTAACCATTACAGATACAGGCCCCGGTATTGCTGATGATATGTTTGATCAGCTATTTGAGCCCTATATCACCTCCAAACCTAAGGGAAGTGGTCTTGGTCTCGCGATTGTAAAGAAAATTGTAGAAGAACATGGTGGGATGATATTTGCTGAAAATGCTGTAAATGGTGGTGCAAGTATTATAATAAGGTTACCTGTTAAAAAATCAGCCGGTCTTTATTCAAACAATAATACTAAATCTGAAAAATTAAATCATAATAACAACGATGCAGCTGCTTAAACCTATGGAAAACAAACCTACTCATCAAAATGTCACCAGCTTACCTGGCATGCCACATATTCTAGTGGTAGATGATGAGCCTGATATCCGGCATTTGTTACAAGAAATTCTGGAAGATGAAGGATATGATGTTGAAGTTGCAGAAAATGGCGAATCTGCTCGACATGCTTATCGTCAAAACCCGCCTAATCTTGTTTTACTCGATATCTGGATGCCGGATGTTGATGGTATCACTTTGTTAAAAGAATGGTCTGAGGATGGAAACCTCCCTATGCCTGTCATTATGCTATCCGGACATGGCACTGTTGAAACTGCCGTTGAAGCAACACGACTTGGTGCATTTGATTTCATTGAAAAACCACTATCACTAGCTAAGCTTTTAATAACAGTAGAGCATGCGCTCGATTCTGATAAATTATCACGCGAACCTGCACAACATGTTCAAACAGGGCTTGCTGTTAACGAGCCTATCGGTCGTAGTTCTACTATGCAACGTTTGCGTGAACAAATAAAACGAGTTGCTGGACATGACAGCTGGGTATTAATCCATGGTGAAGCGGGATCAGGAGTAAAAGTATCAGCGCGTTATTTACATGCCAATAGTCATCAACATGATAAAAGTTTTATCGAGGCTAACCTTTCATCTTTAAGTTACGATAAACAACCCGAGGAATTTGTTGGCAAAATATCAAACAGCAATATTACTACCGGCCTGCTTGATAAAGCCCAGGGCGGTACACTTTTTTTACGCAACATTGATGAAGCGGATGAAGCCACGCAAAATTTTTTACTCGGTTTTTTACAAACAAACTCTTTTCAGCGTATTGGCGACTCATCATCCCATGCCTTTAAAGCACGTATTGTTTGTTCAACCCATCAAAATCTTGAAAAATTGGTTGAGCAAGGCAAATTTCGAAAAGATTTATTTTATTTGATTAATGTCGTGCCATTGCACATTCCTCCATTACGCGAACACCGTGAAGATATCCCTGATTTACTTAATTTTTATACTAATATTCTGGTCGATCAGGAAAAATTGCCTTACCGCCATTTTAGTTTGGCGGCTCAAAATCGTTTACGCAACTATGAATGGCTGGGTAATATTCGTGAATTAACAAACCTTGTTCAACAATTACTTATCACCGCTGCGGGTAAAGAGATTAGCTTAGAAGAAGTTGAATCAGCTATTGATCAAAAAGATAAAATAACTACCTCTGCAGAGAGTATTTTTGTCGCATATGATCTACCATTACGTGAAGCAAGGGAACGTTTTGAACGTGATTACTTAATTCATCAACTAATAAAAACAGGTGGCAGTGTCGGCAAAGTTGCAAAACTCATTGGCATGGAACGCACCCACCTTTATCGAAAATTACGTGCTTTAAATATTGATCCAAAAACAATACTTATTCCAAATAAATAACATTAAATACGATAATAATAATGAAAATCATAATTCTAGGTGCAGGGCAGGTAGGTAGCTCACTGGCAGAAAATCTCACCAGTGAGGCTAATGATATTACAATAATTGATAAAGATGAAAAAACCTTGCTTGCACTTCAGGATCGTCTTGATTTACGTACTATAACTGGTCATGCCTCACACCCCGATATTTTAAGAGCAGCTGGCGCTGATGATGCTGATATGTTAATCGCTGTTACTGACAGCGATGAAACCAATATGGTCGCATGCCAGGTTGCCTATACGGTATTTCATACCCCGACTAAAATAGCTAGAGTGCGTGCTTTAGGTTATTTATCTCATCCACAGCTATTTCAGCAAGAAGCATTACCGGTTGATGTTTTAATCAGTCCGGAACAGCTTATTACAGAGTATATACAAAGCCTAATCACTCACCCTGGCTCACTACAAGTACTTGATTTTGCAGATAAAAAAGTACAACTTGTTGGTGTTCGTGCTTATTACGGTGGTCCACTCGTTGGTCACGAATTAAGTACAATTAAAAAACATATGCCTACTGTCGAAATACGCGTCGCAGCGATTTATCGTCGTGATCGTGCCATTATTCCTCAAGGTAACACTGTCATTGAAGCAGATGACGAGGTTTTTTTTGTTGCCACACCAAAATGTATACGTTCAATGATCAGTGAATTAAGGCGCCTCGATAAACCGTATAAACGCATTATGATTGTAGGTGGCGGTAATATTGGTAAACGCTTAGCAGAAGCACTGGAAGATGATTATCAGGTTAAAATAATCGATCATAATACTGCTCGTGCACACAATCTAGCTAAAGAACTTAAAAATACAATCGTGCTAAATGGCGACGCTTCAGATGGAAATTTATTAACAGAAGAAAATATTGATAATACTGATATCTTCTGTTCTGTTACTAATGATGAAGAAGCAAATATTTTATCTGCAATGCTCGCTAAGCGCCTCGGTGCCCGTAAAGTTATGGCATTAATTAATCGAGCCGCTTATGTTGATCTTATACAAGGTGGTGACATTGATATTGCTATTTCACCACAACAGTCAACCATTAGTAGTTTGTTAGCACACGTTCGACGTGGTGACGTTGTAAAAGTCCATTCTTTACGTCGTGGCGCGGCTGAAGCAATTGAAGCCATTGCTCATGGCGACAAAACTACATCAAAAGTTGTAGGTCGTGAAGTTGGTACTCTCAAATTACCTTATGGCACAACAATAGGTGCAGTTGTTCGCGGTAATGATGTCATCATTGCACATCATGATACCGTCATTGAATCCGAAGACCACGTTATACTTTTCCTTATTGATAAAAAATATATTTCAGACGTAGAAAAGCTTTTCCAAGTCGGCATCACCTTTATCTAATAATAACAATTATGCAATTTTTAATTATACAACGCATCCTTGGCATTCTTTTAATGGTATTTAGTTTTACTATGGTGCCACCAATCATCGTTTCTATTATTTACCTGGATGGTGCTTTTGAACCATTTTTTCATGCATTTGCAGTCACCTTAATTACCGGTATCGTAGCCTGGCTTCCTGTAAAAAATCACAAAAATGAATTACGTCTACGAGATGGTTTTTTAATTGTTGTCTTATTTTGGACAGTTCTCGCATCATTTGGTGCAATACCTTTCGTACTATCAACTCAAATTGAAATTTCAATTACCGATGCGATTTTTGAATCTTTATCGGGTTTAACAACGACCGGCGCAACGGTTATTGAAGGATTAGATAATCTACCAAAATCTATTCTTTATTATCGTCAACAACTTCAATGGTTAGGAGGCATGGGCATAATTGTTTTAGCCGTTGCCATCATGCCTTTACTAGGTATCGGTGGAATGCAGCTCTACAAAGCTGAGACACCGGGCCCAATGAAGGACACAAAATTAACTCCACGTATTACTGAAACTGCTAAAGCACTCTGGTATATCTATTTAACCTTAACTGTAGCTTGTGCTATTGCATACTGGCTTGCTGGTATGGATATTTTTGATGCTATTGGTCATAGTTTTTCGACTATCGCGATAGGTGGCTTTTCTACACATGATGCAAGCATGGGATTCTTTAATGAAATGCCTATGGTTGAACTCGTTGCAATTATTTTTATGCTTATTTCTGGTGTTAATTTTTCTTTACACTTTTTATCATGGCGTAGTCGTTCACTTAAAGCATATATTTTAGATTCTGAATTCAAAATATATATTACGTTATTAATGATCACCACCTTAATATCAGCTATTTATTTGTATTACACAAATTTCTTCATTGCTCCCGAACGCGCATTACTACATGGTATGTTTCAAGCAGTATCAATTGGAACAACAACAGGTTTTACGACTTATGAATATCATAACTGGCCCGGCTTTTTACCGGTTTTATTACTATTTACCAGCTTTATAGGTGCTTGTGCAGGTTCTACCGGTGGCGGCATGAAAATGATTCGATTTTTACTCTTACTCAAACAAGGTATGCGTGAAATAAAACGACTTATTCATCCCAATGCTGTATTTGTTATTAAAATTGGTAGCAAACCTTTATCAGATCGCATTATTCAGGCCGTATGGGGGTTCTTCTCAGCTTATGTCGCTGCATTTATTATTATATTGTTGCTACTTATGCTCACGGGCTTAGATCAAATTAGTGCTTTTTCAGCTACTGCGGCGACTATGAACAATCTTGGACCAGGCCTAAATGAAGTGGGTTCAAACTATGCAGGAATAAATGATACTGCAAAATGGATTTTATGTTTTGCAATGCTACTTGGGCGATTAGAAATCTTTACATTACTGGTTTTACTCACTCCAGCATTCTGGCGTCGTTAAAGTTAACCGCCGTAGTTATAGCTCAATAATTTTAAAATGAAATAAACATCATAATTTCGTTTTCTTTGGTGATTTAATTCTATTTATTTTTATTCAACCGTTACTGATTTAGCAAGATTTCTTGGTTGATCTACATCTGTACCTTTTAATACCGCAACATGATAAGCCAACAATTGTAATGGCACAGAAAAAATAATTGGTGAAACTGCTATATCTACAGGTGCAACTTCGATCACTTTAATACCATCTTCTGATTTTAAATTTGTACCTTTATCAGCAAACACATATAGCCTTCCACCACGAGCTTTAACTTCTTGTAAATTTGATTTTAATTTATCAAGAAGTTTATCGTTTGGAGCAACTGCTACAATTGGAATGTTGTTATCGACTAAAGCAATCGGTCCATGTTTTAATTCACCGGCAGGGTAACCTTCTGCATGTATATATGATATTTCTTTAAGTTTTAACGCGCCTTCCA
>Ga0224506_10003663_pt1 | contig 10116 bp, 8 predicted proteins | sample SF_Jan12_sed_USG_2_FD_169108 | JGI IMG/M metagenome (GOLD analysis project Ga0224506, IMG submission 169108) | Sediment microbial communities from San Francisco Bay, California, United States - SF_Jan12_sed_USGS_8_1 | ecosystem: Environmental > Aquatic > Marine > Sediment | place: USA...
TTGCAAAAATAGCTCATAATCTACGGCTGTTTCAAAAACAATAGAACGTCCCATTTTTTCACTGAGATAGTCTCTCAATGGCGCAAAACGTTTGAACAGGTTTACAGTGCTACGAGATGGTAAGAGCCCAAGAGTAAGTTTTTCGTCACCAGCTGGTTCTTTTGCCTGAGCGGTGCAGGTAAAGCTTATTAGGGCAAAAATTATAGCGATCCAGTAATCGTGGGGACGTCTGTTTTTTATCATTATAATCCCGTATCTGACCTGCGACAGATTTTCTGGTACTTACATCTATGTTAACAGAACCTGTTTGTTGAAATCTGATTATCAGGCTGCACTTTTTTCATTTTCCATAAACGCATCGAGTGGACGATTTAACGTTTCAACCAGCATATTGATATCAGCAAGCTGCGTATTTAATTTTTCTGCACTGTTTTCCAGTTCAGTAATGCGTTGTTGTAATGTCTCACGTGACTCGCTGATACGGCGTAGACTTTCCAGTCGCTTTTTAACCTGACTCTTATGTTCCTTAATACGCGTCATTAAGGAGTGTAAGGCCGTTTTATTCCAGCTTTCTGCCTCGGTATAGGCCTGATGAAACGTATTCCTGGCATGACTGACGAGCGAGATGAAGAATTTTTTAATGACAAAACTCTGTTCCGTCATGGTCGTTATTGGACTTTTAATATAAGACTCGGCCTCACGATGCAGGCGTTCCATCTCCAGCTTATATTTGTTCATGGTGAATAGTCGCGGTTTTAAATCGCTGACTGAATGATCTTCGCAGAATTTTCGATAAACGCGCTGTAGCAATGAGTTTGTCTTGTCAGTTTGTTTGGATGCCTGCTGAATCACATCATTCATAATATCGAAGAATTCTTTCATCGAAGACTTTAATCCAACTGTCGTCCAGGTGCCGGCCATTTGTTTGCGTGTCTCAGCCATGAGTTTATCAAGTTCATTCAGACTAAGCAGCTTAAGCAGCGCTGCATGTTCTTTCTGAAACAATTTTTTACTAATCTGGAAGCTTTCCAGGCTTTTATAGTAGAGCGCCTGCTCTTCACGTGTCTTTAGCATAAGATGAACGATGACATCTTTATTTTTACCGCTGAGGTTTTTGAGTTCTTTTAACTGTTTGTTGGCCTCATTCAGGCGCGACACAACAAGACCGCGAGACTCCTTCACCATGCTGCCAATTTCAGTCAGAATATTATTACGAAGAATAAGCTGTTTCTTGGGCAGGATATCTTTGGCGAGTAAATTTTCGAGCGCATTGATGTTGCTTTTCTTTTCCAGTGCCTGATCTTTTTTAACTTTAGCAACCAGTCCTTTTTGTGCGGATACCGGCACAACATTGTTTTCGTCCACACCCAGTTGTTTCGCTACTGAAGCACATTGTAGCTTGATGGTATTATCAACGGCGGCATCGCTTTTGAGCTCATCCCAGAGCATATCGACCTTATTCAATACCACGATGCGGCCATGTTGTTTATCACCCGTTAGTGCCTGCACATGGTGATCCCACATATCCATATCCGATTTTGTGACGCCCGTGTCTGCACCTAGAACAAAGATGACGGCCTGTGCGGTTGGCAGCATATTCAGGGTCAGTTCAGGTTCAGAACCCAGTGCGTTCAGGCCGGGGGTATCGAGGATAGACAGCCCCTCCATTAATAAAGGATGAGGGAAGCTGATCAAGGCATGGCGCCATTTGGGAATATCGACATAGCCATCATTGCGGGTCTTATCCGCATCCTGGACAGGATCGTGCAATCCAAGTTTGAGCGCTTCTTTTTCTGTCACACGCTTGGTGCGAATGACCTCCATGAATACTTCCGCCATTTTCTCTGGTGAGCGTGTGTCGAGAATAATTGTGGTCCAGTTTGATGGGTTCTTTTTCTGTTCCTGAATACTGGCATCGTCGAGGCGGGTTTCGATAGGCAGAAGTCTTAAATAACTTTTCTGAAATGAGCGATCATAAAGCAGTTCAGTTGGGCACATGGTTGTACGGCCGGGCTCTGAAGGGAGCAGACGCATACCGAATTCGGAAAAGAAAATAGTATTAATGAGTTCAGTCTTGCCACGCGCAAATTCGGCGACAAAGGCAATATTCAGTAGATCGGTTTTCAGGCTTTCGATCATCTCAAACAGACGTAATTCGGTTTCAGGGCCGATCATATTGTTCTGTTCGAGCCATTTACGGTAACGCTCGATGGCCGACATCAGGTCGGTTTTCCACCGGCCAAAGGCATGCATCTGTTCCGTAAATCCGTGTGCGATCATAGGTTTATTCAATCGTGTTTGACTAAACAACAATCATATAATGGAAAAGGCCTCTGTGGATAGTTTTGCAATCAAACTGGTCATTTTTTATACAACTGGTAAAAACAAAATGGCAGATTTATCTGACAGACTGTTTTTAATATAACTTTTTTAGAAGCCGTTCGTTTAGTACCAGTTCACGAAACACATCTTTCTCGGTTGAAAAAGGGAGTTTCGGTTATTGAGGGCCGACAAACAGAGATTGATTGAGATTAATAGAACGCCAGTCGTCGCCCAAAGTCGATTGAGGGTTGCATCAGTCAGCACAGTCAGAGATTTTACTAGTCATACCTTTTACTAGTATGAGAGGTAAAAGTTCGGGTTTTGAAGAATTAAAACAGCCTGTAGCAGTAAATAAAGCACAATAATGACTAACATTGGAGATAGATCTAGACCAGATACAGGTTTAATTATACGTCGAGCTGGTCGCATAAGTGGTTCAGTGAGTTGATGGATCAGCCCAACAATCGGGTTATAGGCGCCGGGATTGATCCAACTAATTATGATCTGAAGAAATATACAAAATAGGAAAACACCTATTACAAGAGCTAGTAATTCTGCAATAGCCAGTATAAATAACCCAGGAACGGCTGGAATTGTGTCTCCAGGTAAAAGCCCTTTTAAGACAATTTCGGTAATCTTCAATACAATCATGAGAATCACAGATGCCCAGTCTATCCCACCGATTCCTGGGATGATTTTACGAAATGGTTTCAAAGCGGGGTTAGTTATTTTAATTAGAGCCTGAGATATTTGATTATCAAACATGTCGGCACGAACTATCTGTAATAAAAATCTCAGCATTACAAATAGTATATAGAGCCCAAACAGGGTCTCGATTAAGAAAGTGCCAGCATTACTGAGATATTGTCCACCCATAAATTATTTCCCCAATTGTTCAGACAGTTCTCTGGCGCGGTCTCGTGCAGCGGTCAGGGCCTGTAAAAATAGCGTTTCAAAATGATGTTCCTGCAGGCTCTTAATGGCCTGCTCCGTGGTGCCACCGGGTGAGGTAACACGTTCGCGTAAGACTGCAGGATCTTCTTCAATTTCTAATGCCAGTTTAGACGCCCCGAAGGCAGTCTGCACGGTTAACAGGCGTGCAGTCTCAGCATCCAGCCCCAGTTTTATACCCGCCTGTTCCATTGCCTCCATGACCAAAAACAAATAAGCGGGTCCGCTGCCAGATAATGCAGTGACGGCATCGAGTTGATCTTCGGTATCGACCCACAGGGTCAGACCGACGGCACGCATAATGGATTCAGCCACTTCTTTTTGTGCCTCAGTGACATTGGCATTGGCAAACATGCCGGTGGCACCACTGCGTACCAGTGCAGGGGTGTTGGGCATGGTACGAACGATAGCTGCCTCAGTACCAAGCCATTGAGTGATTGCACTACTGGTGATGCCTGCAGCGATACTAATTAATAGCTTACCTTCGATGTTTTGTAGATCGCTGACTACGTCTTTCATTATCTGCGGTTTTACTGCAAGGACGATCACCTCACATTGCGCGGCCTGTGGCTGATTGTCTGCACTGGTATGGACACCAAAGTCGATTTGTAATTGTTGACGATTGTTTTCGTTAGGGTCGGCAACATAAAGAGCATCAGCCGCAACATCACTGGCGATCAAGCCACCAATCAGGCTGCGCGCCATATTGCCACCACCAATAAAACAGATTTTTTGATTGATCATATTAATAAGTTACAGGATTAAAGCAGGCACTGACAAGCTGCCTGATCAATAAAAACATTAAAAAAATATTTTTAATTGCGCGGACCAAAAATTGCTGTACCAATACGTACTATGGTTGCGCCTTCCGCAATGGCGGCTTCCATGTCATTGCTCATACCCATTGAGAGTGTGTCTATCTCAATACCGGCTTGTTGCAGCGATTCGGCCAGCGTGCGCAATGCCGCAAAGTCCTGGCGTTGTTGTGCATCATCATCGCTTGCCGCAGGAATCGCCATTAGACCGCGTAATTTAAGCCTGGATAGATTTCCAAGTTGTTCCGCGAGTTCTAGCGTCTGCTCGGCTTTAAGGCCAGACTTATTTGGATCATTGGAAATGTTGACCTGCAGGCAGATGTTCAGTGGCTCAAGCCCATCGGGTCGTTGTTCATGCAGGCGTTGGGCAATTTTCAGGCGATCAACGCTGTGCACCCAGTCAAAGTGCTCGGCAATGGCGCGAGTTTTGTTGGATTGAATCGGGCCAATGAAATGCCAGATGAGTCCATTGCCGGTCAGTGCCTGTATTTTTGGCAGCGCATCCTGCAAATAATTTTCACCAAACTCGATCTGGCCAGCATGTCTGGCCTGCTCAATATCTTCGACCGGGCGTGTCTTGCTAACAGCAAGTAATCGGACGGAGCCAGGCTGACGTTGTGCCTTTTGTTCAGCATCGGTGATGCGTGCACGGATCGCATTTATGCGTTCGCTTGGAGTATTCATGGGGTTTTCATCTTGCCTATTTGCCCTTTGGGAGTTACCTTAAAACCAGTGACTTAGCAAAAATTGTGGATTTCCGATATCCTCAGTACCTAACAACAATAATGGTTTATAACAGGTTAGAAAAGCTTTCATGGATATTACCGAATTACTCGCCTTTAGCGTAAAAAACAATGCCTCGGATTTACACCTGTCATCCGGTTTGCCACCAATGATTCGTGTCGATGGGGATATCCGTCGGATTAATGTACCACCACTGGATCACAAGACGGTGCATAGTCTGGTGTATGACATTATGGGTGATAAACAGCGCAAGGACTTTGAAGAGTTTTACGAGACCGATTTTTCCTTTGAAATTCCAGAGCTGGCCCGTTTCCGTGTCAATGCCTTTAATCATCATCGTGGTGCGGGTGCGGTATTCCGTACTATTCCCTCGGTGATTTTATCGCTGGAAGAGCTGGGCGCCCCGGCGGTGTTTAAGGAGATTGCCGATCATCCGCGTGGTCTGATCCTGGTCACCGGGCCAACGGGTTCGGGTAAATCGACCACGCTCGCCGCGATGATGGATTATAAGAATGCCAATGAATATGCTCATATTCTGACCATTGAAGACCCCATCGAATTCGTGCATGAAAGTAAAAAATGTCTGGTCAACCAGCGCGAAGTGCATCGAGACACGCTAGGCTTTAGTGAGGCACTGCGATCCGCCTTACGTGAAGACCCGGATATTATTCTGGTGGGTGAAATGCGTGATCTGGAAACCATACGACTGGCGCTGACGGCATCCGAAACCGGGCACCTGGTTTTTGGAACATTACATACGACCTCGGCAGCCAAGACCATCGACCGTATTATCGATGTATTCCCAGCCGCCGAAAAGGAAATGGTGCGCTCGATGTTATCCGAATCATTGCGCGCAGTAATTTCACAGACGTTGATGAAAAAGGTTGGCGGCGGTCGAATTGCAGCGCATGAGATCATGCTCGGAACACCGGCGATCCGAAACCTGATTCGTGAAGACAAGGTTGCGCAGATGTATTCCGCGATTCAGACCGGACATGGTGCGGGTATGCAGACGCTGGATCAATGTTTACAGGATCTGGTCGCTAAAGGCATAGTCAGTAAGGCCGAGGCCAGAACCAAGGCCATGAGCAAAGACACGTTTATTTAGTAAAGACGATAGAGAGCAGTTATGGATTTTGATTCGTTACTAAAACTGATGGTACACAAGAATGCCTCGGATCTGTTTATCACAGCCGGGGTTGCACCGAGCCTGAAAATCAACGGCAAGATCACCCCGGTGACGCAGGCAACGCTGACACCCAAGCAGGCGCGTGAAATTGTTTATAGCATTATGAGTCAGGAGCAACGACGTCAGTTTGATAATACCTGTGAAAGCAATTTCGCCATCTCGGCTTCAGGCATTGGCCGTTTTCGTGTCAGTGCCTTCCAGCAGCGCAATCATGCCGGTATGGTATTGCGTAAAATTGAAACCACCATCCCGACTATTGAAGATCTGCACCTGCCCCCTATCCTGAAAGATTTTGTCATGACCAAACGTGGTCTGGTGATTATGGTCGGTGCAACCGGCTCGGGTAAGTCAACATCACTGGCGGCAATGATTGGTTATCGCAACAAGAATAGCAGTGGCCATATTATCTCCATCGAAGACCCGATCGAATTTATTCACCATCACGAAGGCTGTATTGTTACCCAGCGTGAAGTGGGGCTGGATACTGATAGCTTTGAAGAGGCACTGAAAAATACTCTGCGTCAGGCGCCGGATGTGATTCTGATTGGCGAAATTCGTACCCGTGAAACCATGGATCATTCCATCGCCTTTGCCGAGACCGGCCATCTGTGTTTGGCTACCCTGCACGCGAACAATGCGAATCAGGCGATGGATCGTATTCTTAACTTTTTCCCTGAAGATCGACGCTCACAGTTGTTGATGGATTTATCCTTGAACCTGAAAGCCGTAGTGGCGCAACAATTAATTCCAACACCCGATGGTCAGGGCCGTGTGCTCGCTGCTGAAATTCTGATCAACACACCCTTGATTGCAGATTTGATTCGTAAGGGTGAAGTGCACAGCATCAAGGAGCTGATGGCCAAGTCACGTAATCAGGGTATGCAGACCTTTGATCAGGCACTTTATGATTTGTATAAAGATGGTGATATCACCTATGAAGATGCCATCAATCATGCCGACTCTGCGAATGAACTGCGTCTGATGATTAAACTCGGTGAATCCAAGCGGGCCAATCAGTCTGATTCTTCAATGGATGGCATTACGCTTATCGATCACTAAATTTCTGCTGATGGTATTTGTTAACATCAGCCAGAAATTTCTCCCGTAACTCGGTTTGATCGAGTTGTTCATCTTCAATCAGCGGTAAACCCGGCAAGAGTTGTTTTACCGTCGCCGCAAAAATTCCAGTACCCTTCTCATTTGTGTTTTCAGCATCGACCAGTCTGACATTTTCAAGGCCACAACTGGGTGATCGTGCGGTAAAAATATAACCCGACAAAGGATCTAACTGTGGTTTGATCGAATGGGCATAGTCAGTTAACTGCTCCGTTACATCAATCGATGCATCGGCAACCCCGCGAACACGAATCCCCGTGTCTGTTGTAACCAGCTGGATAGGTGGGCGTGGCACACCCAATCCAATCGCAACTTCAGGACAAAAGGGGACGAGATCAAATTGTTGTGCCAGCACCGTAGTAATGAAGGTATTGCTTTTGTGCCGGCCATCATAGCGAATCTCCTGGCCTAACAGACAGCCACTGACCCCAATTTGTGGTGGGGGTGCAGCAGACTTATGTTTTTTCACAACAATCATTCATTTATTTTAGTGTATTTGTCTCAACAAAAGCTTCGCTATTTGAATAATCCGATTTGAATAGACTCATGTCTGCAATCGACATGCCGATATTATCTCAGATACAGGCTCGATAATGACCTGTTTGGAGTGAAAACTGCGGGTGGCTAGTGGTTTTTGGAGCTGATAGGACAGGTTATAAAAATGGCGTTAGATGCTCACTTTGTTTTTCTGGAGGCGAGGCGCAATCTGGATACGGCTGTTGAAGGCCAGTATTCGATTTTGCTGGTTACGCTTTCTATTGTTATCGCCTGTCTTGCGGCTTATGCCGCCTTTCTTTTGTCTGAGCGATATCATGCCGCACAGGAGCGCTCTTCTCGCATTTTAATGTTGATGATTGGTTCCATTGCCATGGGTGTGGGGATCTGGACCATGCATTTCACCGGCATGCTGGCTTTTCAGTTGCCGATGAAAGTCAGTTATGACAAAGCCTTAACCTTATTCTCGATTCTTCCTGCCATTTTTGCCAGTAGCTTTGTGCTTGCCAGCAAATCAAACAACACTAAGTGTTGCTGGCGGCTACCCGTACAGTCGCTGTTAATGGGAGTGGGCATTGGCGTCATGCACTATCTTGGCATGTCCGCAATGCATATGCAGGGAAGTATGCGCTATGACCCTCTATTGTTCACGCTCTCGATTATTATTGCTGTTGTTTTATCTTATGCCTCGATCAGAATAAAAAATAGCGTCGTCAGTATCAAAACAGTCTCTGAAGTCCGTTCGATGATTCTGGCCGCAATTATGATGGGTACGGCAATCTCAGCCATGCATTATACTGGTATGGCTGCAATGTATTATTTCCCCGAGCTTGACCATACACATGCAATGTCAGATGGGATTGGTGACTGGGATGCGCGTGCTCTGGCGGAATTACTGGAACTGGTTGTGCCCTTCATCCTGTTGCTGATGATTGGCTCCATCCATCTAAGTCGTCGTATTGAAATTCTCAAAAAACTCCAGGATGTTGAGTTGCGTCAGCAGTCGATTGTTAAGACCATGGTCGATGGTCTGGTTGTGATTGATGATAGAGGTATTATCGAGTCATTTAATCCTGCCGCAGAAAAATTATTTGGTTATTCTCAGGAAGAAATTATTGGCGAGAACGTCAATCGATTAATGAATACAGATGAGGCCGCACAGCATGATGGACATCTCGCACATTTTAAAACTTCAACACACTCACCGGTGATTGGTGTAAGTCGAATAATTAAAGGCCGACGAAAAGATGGCACACTGTTTCCGGTTGATATTGCCCTGAGTGATACCCGCGTCGAGGGTAAAATATTTTTTACCGGAGTAATCCGAGATATATCTGAACGTCTCGAAGCAGAAGAAAAATTGCATACCGCGAAACAGGCAGCTGAAAAAGCCAGCGCGGCCAAGTCAGAATTCCTCGCCCGTGTTAGTCATGAATTACGTACTCCCATGAATGCGATTCTTGGTTTTGGCCAGTTGCTGGAAATGGATGCAAAAGAATTTAATGAATCACATCAGCATTATATCTCTGAGTTACAACTCGCCGGACATCGACTGCTTGGTTTGATCAATGATGTTCTGGATCTATCACAGATAGAGACAGGAAAACTAACCGTTAATCTCGAGTCAGTGTTATTAGATGATGTTGTTAAAGCGAGCATTAATGAAGTCGAAGCACAGGCAGAACATCGCGCGATCAATATCATTGATAAAATTGAAGATAAAGATTTAACCGTGGTTGGGAATAATGAGCGACTTAAGCAGGTGTTATCAAGCTTGCTGAGCAATGGGATTAAACATAATAAAGAAGCAGGCCAGGTATTCATTGGTACGTCAATAGAGTCAAATGGCTATTTAAAAATAAGCGTAACTGACACCGGTCCGGGTCTGACGGAAGAACAGATCGAAAACATATTTAAACCCTTTAGTCGTCAGAATAAAAACCAGGACATTCAGGGTGTGGGTGTCGGGCTTGCGATCAGTAAACACCTGATAGAAATAATGGGAGGGAGGCTTGGTGTTGAAAGTAAGCTCAATGTCGGCAGTACTTTCTGGGTGGAGTTATCATTGGCTGACATTAATAAAAAGAATATCCAGAACTCAAGTTCCTGATAGCACGATAAAGAATTTTATAATAAGATTTAAACAGTCCTCTTTGGGATACTTATCAGCGATAACATCTTATGCCAGATGAGAAGGGTATGCTCCATGCCATCATCCTCAACCAAAATGGGGTAGGGCGTAATATTGACTGGTCAACGCTACCGCAGGAGCAGTCTGAAGGAGATTTTCTCTGGATACATTTAAACTACATGGAACCCTCTGCCCAACAATGGCTGCAAACACATAGTGGCCTGCACCCGGCCGATGTTGAGGCTTTGCTTAAAGATGAGACACGCCCACGTACGGTTGTTAGCCATAATGGTTTACTTGTTAATTTACGCGGTGTGAATCTCAACCCTGGCGCTAACCCGGAAGATATGGTC
>Ga0224506_10003665_pt1 | contig 10114 bp, 6 predicted proteins | sample SF_Jan12_sed_USG_2_FD_169108 | JGI IMG/M metagenome (GOLD analysis project Ga0224506, IMG submission 169108) | Sediment microbial communities from San Francisco Bay, California, United States - SF_Jan12_sed_USGS_8_1 | ecosystem: Environmental > Aquatic > Marine > Sediment | place: USA...
GAGAAAAATTGGAAAATGAGGTGTTTGAAATTTCTGTGGCCTATGATAAATTATCTAAAACTTTGGACGAAATATTTCCAGGGTATTACCAAATAAAATATAAAAAAGAGCAGAAGTTGAAGGATTTAAGGGAAACGTCGATTACCAAGAACCAAAGCATTATGACCTTTTTTGATGGAGAAGAATATTTGTTTGAGATGTTTATTTCCCAGGATACGACGATCGTCTTACGGATAGAAAAAGATCAGGAGTATAATGACCACCTGCAGGGCCTTTTACTTAGTGTTTATTCACCGCATTATATGAATGATCTTTCTGGTTCTTTTGTTTCCCTGACTGAACATGGTTATTATATTTATAATAAGTTATTTGGTGAGCTTGATTTAAGTCAAACTAAATTTCTGATCGTAGTGCCTGACGGTTCATTGGCCTATTTGCCTTTTGATGTGTTGTTGACCAGTAAGGTGAATTCTAAGGAAATTAACTTTAAAATATTACCATATTTAATTCAGGATTTAAATATTAGCTATACCTATTCTTCTGGTTTACTAATGAGCAGTACTCGTGATATAATTGGGGAGACCAACAAGCTATTGGGGGTGAGTTTTTCGTCCAGTGGCGATAGTAATAGAGAGGATTTGCCAGGTACTGACATGGAGTTGAGAGCAATTGAAAAAATCATGAAGACCTCTTCCAATATGTTTTATGGAGCTTCGGAATTGGATTTCAAGAAAGAATTGAGTGGTGATTATGACATCATCCATGTCGGGTTACATGGAATAGTTGATAGTACTAAGACCGGACAAATTCAACTTTTTTTTCAAAAAAGTGGAGGTCAGGAAGATGGTGTTCTGCAAGCTCATGAACTATACGGGATAAATACAACTACAAGATTGGTCTTTTTGAGTGCATGTGAGACTGGATTTGGTAAAAAAGTATCTGGAGAAGGTGTATTTAGCCTTGCTAGAGGTTTTATTCATGCTGGCTGCCAAGCTGTGATTCAGTCTATGTGGAAAATTAATGATAAATCTAATTTGAGCTTAGTTAAGAGCTTTTATCAAGAAATAACTGATAATGTCCCTTCCCATTCTGCCTTAAGAAATGCAAAGTTGAACTTCATTAGCCAATCAGATGGAATAACGGCCCATCCATATCAATGGGCTGCAATTCAACATGTTGGTTTGGGTTTAAAGTTCAAAAGTAGCCTAAATTACACTACTGTAGTAATGAGTATTCTTATTATCTTCCTTTTCATTTGGCGAATAATTAGTTTCAATAAACGGTCGATGAATATAACATAGACAGATTTTAGAATATAAGTTTAAAATAGGTTGACAGCATTTAATATAATAACCAAATGCTGCCCCTATCACTCATCGTTTAGTTAGTGGTCGCATTCATTTCCTAAAGAATGAATATGAGCTGATTTACCGTTTGTCGAAACCACTACGCACACATTTACGCCCTTTTTAAGCATGTTTACCGGGATGTTTGTTCCCGAGATAGATGCGATTTTATTTCGCTTTTTCAAAAACACACTTCCATCAATATGTTTATTTTCTTTCGCCAGGCTAGGGGGATCATGAATAACTCCAGGTTCATGGAAAATAATAGTTTCTTTTTCGTCTTGCATCGTTTTAAAATTTAGGTGTGAATAATTATTTATTAATTTCGATTAATGCCTCGCTTTTCAATTAGTAACCCTTCATTCGAGTTGGTCTATTAATTTTTCCGCTTTTTCACCATACGTTGAGCCTCCGGCTACCAGCTTTTCCAAAAGCGGAAGGGCCTTCTCCACCTGCTTCAATTTCATATATGCCATCGCCTGGTACCACATGGCCTGGTTGGTCAGCGTGGTGTATTGCTGCAGGTACTGTTCAAAATAAATGACGGCTTCATCGTGCCGGTCGGCAGACATACAGGCCACGGCCAGGTAAAAAAGGACATACTCATCATCTCCCTGATCCAGCGTGGTTTTAAACGCATCTATGGCGGCGTCATAATTTTCAAGGTCATACTGCCGGTAGCCCGCGGAAGGAGCGTCTTCCTCCTCCGATCCGCGGGTGATGGGCGCAATGATGTTGGGGTAGGGGGCGTACCAGGCGGTGTAAAGCGCTTCGGGGCTGTCCTTAATAAAGCGAGGGATCAGAAAAACACTGGCCACCAACATAAGTACTGCGGCGGCAATGCCGTAATACCAGGTAGGGGCGAGGGTGAATCCTTTAGTCACCTCCACTTCAGGCAGGGTGGCTTCCAGATCCCGGAGGCCTTGTAGCAGTTCCTTCCGGGCACTGTATTGTATCCCGGAAATCAGCAATTTTGTTTCTTCGAAAAGCGCACGAAAGGCCCCGTCTTCTTCCAGTCTTTGTCGGAAGGCGTTGGCCTCTTCCCCGGTGAGTTTGCCTGCGAGGTAGTTTTCAATCAGCGCTATGTCTTTCTCCTGATTTTCCATATTAAGAAACACTTATTTTTCCCAACCATTCCTGACTCAGTTTTTTCAACCGCTGTATACATTTGTGTTTTTGGGTCTTGGCCGTATCATAATTTTTGTAGCCCAGTGCCTTGGTGATGTTCTCCAGGTTCATTTTATGATAGTAGTACAGTTTTAATAACCTGGAACAAGGTTCTCCCAATGCATCCAGGCCTTTGTCAATGGCCTCGAGTTGTTCTTCCTTGTAAGCTGTTCCAGTGTCCTCCAGCTGATGGAGGTAAAAGTCGAATGCCGATCCCTTTTTTTTGGCCATGTTGCGGTTATACTCTAAAGCTTTGTTTTTGCCAATAGCAAACAAATAGGTTTTGAGGCTACTGCTCAACGTTTTCAGCTGACCGGAAACCACGTTTTCGTAAAACTTTAAGATTGAAAACTGATAAATATCTTTAGCCTCATCAGTGGGAACGCTAAAACTTTTATACAGCCAGGCAATAAACTCCTCCCGGTATTGTACATAGACCTTATTGAGTTCCTGTTTTTCCCCGTTCTTCAACTTTTCAATCAAAGTTGTACCAACCATATTTGCCTTAATGCTTTAGAGATGAATAAGTAACCTGCGGGGGGAATGAAATATTTTCCCAATACCCGCTTTCACAAATAAGGTTTATTTAGCGGTTATTTCAAAATTCTGTTTTGGGAAATAGAGAATTATTAAACCACCGCTTACTCCGCTCACAGCTTCGAGCTTCGAGATCGTATCACCCCTGACGGGGTTTTGGTTTTTCTTTGCTCCTGGGCTATAATAATTTCACCCCTTACGGGGTTGATAGGGGCTTTCACCCTGGATCTATCAATTTTCACCCCTACGGGTTAGGAACCTTCCCCACAGACCCCCCCCCGAAGCATCGCTAATTCGCCTTCATCCGTGTTGCTTTTTTATTCTCGCAGTGCTACCCAGGGGTACATTCTTGGCACGAGGGGTCGGGCCTTGCTTCTTGCTTCTTGCTTCTTGGTTCAAGGCATGACGCTTTTCCTCCTGATCGTATCACCCCTGACGGGGTTTTGGTTTTTCTTTGCTCCTGGGCTATAATAATTTCACCCCATACGGGGTTGATAGGGGCTTTCACCCTGAATCTATCAATTTTCACCCCTACGGGGTTTGTAGGAATTTTCACTCATGGCCTTCCAGCTTTCAACTTCTACGTGTCCTTTGTCCGTTGACTTCAAGCTTCCGGCTACCATACTGCCTACCGCTCCCGCAAGGCGGGACTGCCTTACTGCCTACTGCTCCCGCAAGGCGGGACTACCTACTGCCTACTACCTACTACCTACTGCTCCCGCAAGGCGGGACTGCCTACTGCTCACTGAGTAGCTTTTCCCACACTTCTGTTTTCTCATCCAGCAGGCTGTTTAGCTCCATGAGTTTTTGCGTAAATTTCTGCAGCTCTTCCGGATTGCTCACCACATCAGGTTTAGCCATCGCGGTTTCCAGCACCTCTTTTTCCTCTTCTAGTAGCATAATTTCGTTTTCCAGAACTTCAACCTTTTTCTTGCTGTCACGTTGTTCGGTATTATTTTCACGAACCTTTTTGCCTTTTTTTGCCTTCCCCGGCTTTTCCACCTGCTTCTCAGTTTGTTTTTCACTCTTTGAGGATAGGTTGTGTTGCCAGTAAAGGTATTCTTCAAAAGTGCCGGGATATTCTTTTACCTGTTGATCTTCGATATACCAAATCTTATTGGCCACCTGTGTGATGAAGTGACGGTTGTGCGAGACAATGATGTAAGTGCCTTCATACTGTTGCAGGGCCTGGATAAGAATGTTTTCTGAAATAAAGTCCAGGTGGTTGGTGGGCTCATCCAGCAATAGAAAATTGGCCTCTGAGATTAGCGTCTGCGCCAGGGCTACCCGCGATTTTTCACCGCCTGAAAGGACCTTGATCTTCTTGAAGACGTCATCATCACTGAAAAGAAAACAACCCAGTACGTTTCTTAACTCCTGCTCTGTCTTGCCCGAACCGGATTGTTTTAATTCTTCCAGTAACTCATTGTCTACATGCAGGGCCTCTAATTGGTGCTGGGCATAAAAACCCTTGATCACATTATGGCCTTCTTTCCGTTCACCCACAATTTTTTCAGAGCCTGCAATAATGCGCAGCAGGGTCGACTTACCCTTTCCGTTGGCGCCGATCAGGGCTATTTTGTCGCCGCGGTTGATGTGGGCTGTCGTTTTATCAAAGATGATATGGTCGCCAAAAGCTTTGGATACATCCTTCAATTCGAGAACCTGCTTCCCGGAACGGGTTTTTAACGAAAACCGAAAATTAATAGCCGCATTACTGTCTTCCACTTTTTCAACCTTATCCATACGATCCAGTGCCTTTACGCGCGATTGAACCTGCTTGGCCTTGGTCGATTTGGCACGGAAGCGCTCTATAAACCGTTCGGTTTGTTTGATCTGTTGCTGTTGGTTTTGATATGTATTCTCCTGTATTTCCCGACGCAGTATTTTTTCTTCTTTATAAAAAGCGTAGTTCCCTTCATATACAACGAGTTGATTGTTATCCACTTCTACGGTCTTTGAAATGGTGTTATCCAGAAACTCACGGTCGTGCGAAACAACAATGATGGCGCCTTCATAATTCCGCAGATAGTTTTCCACCCACTCTATTGAAGGAAGGTCCAGGTGGTTGGTGGGCTCATCAAGCATAAGCAGTGATGGTTTTTCCAACAGGAGTTTTGCCAGCATAACCCGCATGCGCCAGCCCCCGCTAAAGGTTCTTAACGGTTTGTGGATATCCGCTGTGGAGAAACCAATTCCTTCCAGGATCTCTTCGGTCTTTGATTGGATCACATAGCCTTCCAAACGTTCAAATTCTTCCTGTAGAGAAGTGAGCTGCTCTACCAGTTTGTCGCTGTATTCACTTTCCAGTTTTGTCAAAATGCGATCGAGTTTTTCTTTTATAACCAGGGCTTCACCAAAGGCCTCCATAGCGACATTAAGGATGCTCTTTTCTGATTCATAGGAAAGCATGTCCTGATTGAGAAAGCCGAGGGTGCACTCTTTGCTATAACTGATATCGCCGCCGTCTACCTGATACTCCCCCGCAATGAGGCGAAGAAGCGTGGTCTTCCCCTTTCCATTCAGGCCGATTAGGCCTATTTTGTCCCTGGGCCTGATATGAAGTGAAGCATTTTCGAAAAGCGTACGGCCACCTATATGATAGGTGAGGTTATTGATTGATAACATATAACTTATAAATTGAGATTATTTCAGCTGATTTGAAATATCCTGCAAAAGTAGTATAAAATAGCTTTGAAAACCGTTGAATTAAAAACGTACTATTTAGTTATATTTAAAACAGGATTAAAGCCGCTTGCGGATTTAAGGGAAAAAGTAAATAAAGTAATTTTAAATCTTTATCTCCTTTTCTTCTTTGTTTCTTTATCCATGGTACTCTTGCCCTTTTTCAGATCCTGGAAATTGAGGTTTATGGCGTAACCAAAACTGAGGTTCAGAACGCGGTAATTACTTTCCATATTATCTATATATCCCAGAACAAGCGATTTAACACTGTTCTTTTCTCCAAGGTAAGTATGTCCGTAGGTAAACCTCGCTTCTGCAAAAAAGCGTTGGTTGCCCAGCACATGGGCAGAATAGCCAATGCCAAAATCCAATCCGAAAAGCCACCTATTGACATCCGAGAGGTACATCACTTTTACATCGGTCACAGGCACATCGTTGAATTCCAATGAATAATCCAATGTTATGCCATTATTTATTTGCTTTCCATCCTTATCCCTGGCGATTGTAGTCAGCTTACCGGCGCCTTTTAGCCAGTAGCTTACGTTGGCCCCTGCATTAATATACCAGTAGGAGGGAAAATTATATATCCGCACGGGAAATGCTTTACGCAGAAGGATGGGCATCTCCAGAAAATAATACTTACTGGAATTAATCCACTCTCCGTTTAGTCCTTCGTTAAACCGGATCCGGCGCCCTTTTACTGAATAATTGGTCTCAAAAACAAAGCTGAAGTCGTCAGGCAGCGGAAAGACGATAAACGCGCCTCCGTTCAATCCGCCTTTCAACAAAGACCGGAATACGCCTTCTACTTCATCTTTCTTCCCAAAAGATGTTTTAAAGCCTTGTAACCCGCCTTTTGCACCTAATAGAAATTCCTGTGCGAACATCGAAAGCGGAAAAGACAAGAAAAACACTATTAAAAAATACCGGATTTTTAAAATCATATTAAAAGGTTTGCACCATGTAAACTATGGCAAATATAAAACGATTATCGGAAATTAACCGCAATTAACCGGTTTGGGTTACCAAATGTACTTCAAATTTATTAATTATGTAACGTCAATGGTGTTGGTAATAGTGTTAAAAAGGTAGAAAAGTTAGGAATTAATTCCCTAATTTTGCTATTTAGTACTAAATATTCTTATTTTTTAATTATGAGATTTTTCTCTGTAGTATTCCTGTTTTTTGCGGCATATTCCTCATTCGCGCAGGAAATAGCTAATTTCACGCATTTTTTCGTGAACCCGTACATGGTTAATCCGTCTTATGCCGGCATTGAGGGGCGTTCAGCATTTTTCCTCACTTACCATAAGCAGTGGGTGAATTTTCCGGGTGCCCCCCAAATAGCCAATGTGTCGTACCACAATGCAGTAGGTAAACACGCCAACCTGGGATTAAGTTTTAACAATGACAAAAGAAGTTTGTTAAAGACTTCTTCAGGTTTGTTGTCTTTTGCATACACAGCCTGGCTCAGTGAAGGGACTTACCTGCGATTTGGTATTTCTGCCGGTGCAGCCTCCAATACGGTTGATCTGGCACAGGTCGATAACCCGGATGACCCGGCTTTTATCAGTGCCTTCGACCAGAACTTCTTTCTCCTGGGTAATGCCGGCCTGTCATTGCATGCCGGTGATTTTCATTTTGGCGTTTCTATGCCCGATGTGTTTAATCCAAACCTGGTATCCGATGAGGAATTTTCATTTGGTGATATTCGCCCGCAGGAAAAATTTATCGTCCACGCCAATTATCGCTTCTATTTCAGCAATGATGAAATGATATTTGAGCCTTATATAATGTACCGTTACCGGAAGTTGCTCCCTCCCCAGTTGGAAGCTGCCACACTCCTGCACCTCAACCACATGGCCTGGGTAGGAGGGGCCTATAAACAAGATTATGGTATTTCTGCCCTTGCCGGGGTAAAGTTGCCTGAAGTGCTGGCATTGGGATACTCCTATACATTTAAAGGACTGGGGATAAACGAAGTGGGTTACCCCAGCCATGAAATAACACTTGGTTTTGTGCTCGGTGCAAAACAGGAGGATGTGCACAGATATTCTTTTATCGATTCCAAAAAGCAAAAACGAAAAGTTATCGTAAAAAAGGAAACAGAGGTAGAACCTGTAAAAGAGCAGGAGAAAGAGCCTGAAATCGAAAAAATAACGGTGATTGATACCGTGACGGTAATGGATACGGTGACAGTGGTGGAAAATATTGAACAAACTCCTGTCGATACGGTTACTATTGTGGAAGTGGAAAAACAGGATGTCGAAAAAGATACAGTGGCAGTAATAGTTGACCCGGAGGCTAACCTGGCAGCAATGCAATCAACTTCAGAACCGGATGTTGTGCGCAGGGGAGGCCATTTACTGGAAATACCAGCCGGGCAGTATGTGATGGTTGGAGTGTTTTCAAATTATGAAAATGCAGAAAAATTATCAGATGATTTGTTCATGAGGGGTTACCATGAGGCCAAGTTTGGGTATATTACCCAAAGGGGTTTCTGGTATGTCTACATTCATAAGTCTGATGACATCGAACTTTCCCGCCAGGTAAGAAACAGCGTGAGGGGTATGGACTTGTTTAAAGAAGCCTGGGTAATGACTATTGAAGATTAATGCAATGAGAAATATATTTTTTGTACTGCTGTTATTTGTTTTTGGCTTGGAAACATGGGGCCAGACACCTCCGGTGATCACCGGACTTGAGAAACCCAATGGTTTTCCGTTGGGCACTATGGTTATTACCGGCTCGGGATTTGATGCCGATCCTGCAAATCTTTCCGTGTGGTTGGGGGGGGTGGAAGCGAATGTGATCTCTTCTGAAGAAAACCTGATTGCCATTACCATTCCTGCTATGGCCCAGGCCGATAACGTCACCGTCATTAACCTGGCCACAAAAAAAAGTGCAAAGTCAAATATAAAGGCTTTCTCTTCTTTTAGTGGTACTGGTTTCGACCCGGTAAACCTCGATGCCCCGGTGAAGTTCACTGAAAGTCTGCAATTGTTCGACCTCTGCGCTTGTGATATTAACCGGGATGGGAAGGCCGATATAGCCATCACAAAGTTTAATGCACCGCTCAATAGCCTGAAAGTGCTGATTAATGAAAGTACACCCGGAAATATCAATTTTTCGGCTTACCCGACCAATATAAGTATTAATGCCCCCACTGCTGATATCAACTGTGGCGACCTCAACGGGGATGGCTGGCCCGAACTCATCGCAACAAAAGGTGGATCGGGCGGAATTGATAGAAATGCCATCTACATATTCCCCAATAATGCCGGTACACTGGGTAGCGGCATTGGCTTGTTTCTTCCGGCAGGTACGGTAACTTCAGAAAAAGTGGCGATTCGTGACCTCAACTTCGATGGCCTCCCCGAACTGGTTATTACCAATTCCAAAACAGGCGAACTCTTTCTGTTCAAAAATACCAGTACACCTACAGCCATGAGCTTTGCCAAGGATCCACAGATTATTTTACTGGAAGGAAAAGAAGGAAGTGTTGGACTGGAAATACAGGATCTGAACGATGACCAACGACCCGAAATTATTGTTACAGCCAATGCCAACTTTGCTACGGATATTATTGTATTGGAAAACACCAGTACGGCCGATCAGGTCAGGTTTAAACAACTGCCTCCGGTTAATATCGATTACCTGCTCTCTGAAATTATCACCGTCGACTTTACAAATGATGGCCTCCTTGATGTGGCAGCATCCAGCTTGTTTTCCAATAAAGTAGTAGTGCTGATTAATAAAAGCTCAGGGGGAACTGTCGATTTTGAATTACCCCGTGAATTTGACTCTTCAGGAGCCTCCGGTTTAAGTATTGCCGATTTGGATGGTGATAACCTGATCGATTTGCTGGTGAGTGATACCAAAGGAGGATCAGTGGCCGTCTTTAAAAACACCTCTGTTGCTCCCGCATTTGATATGCAACGTATCCCCGTGCCTGTGAGTAATCCAACCCGTAACGTACTTGCCAATGACTTTGATGGAGATGGTAAACCCGATATTGCTTTTACATCTGAAGGTGGGGCTACCTTCAGTGTGGAAATACTTAGAAATAAGCATTGTTACATCCCCGTATTACTGGGGGATACACCTTTAAAAATATGCCCCGGCCAAACCATCCCCGTGAAGGCCATCCCTTCTCCGGGAAGTACATTTGCATGGTCGGATGGCTCTTCAGGAACAGATCCGTTCTATAACATGACGGCCGCTGGCACCATCTCAGTGACCGTGACACAGGAAGGCGGCACATGTAGTAATACCTCCAATGTAATAACGTTCGTGGACGGTACAGGCACAATACCCACCCCCCCTGTTATTCCTAAAATTGGGACTGTTTGTGTCGGTGGTACAATAAACCTGTCGGC
>Ga0224506_10003666_pt1 | contig 10112 bp, 3 predicted proteins | sample SF_Jan12_sed_USG_2_FD_169108 | JGI IMG/M metagenome (GOLD analysis project Ga0224506, IMG submission 169108) | Sediment microbial communities from San Francisco Bay, California, United States - SF_Jan12_sed_USGS_8_1 | ecosystem: Environmental > Aquatic > Marine > Sediment | place: USA...
CGCCAACTGACAACATACTCTCCGATAATACAGAGCTAGTAGCACTCAAGTCCTGCTGAAAAACTTGATACATCTCTCTAAATTGATTAATTTCAGCATAGGATGCTCCTTTTAAGGCACCTTCAGTCAAAGGCACAATACTAAATTTTTCAGGGGGTGACAACTCAGTAACCTTACCGTCCACTCTCTTACTTAATGTAACAGTATAATCACCAGGAGTTGCCATGATGCCACTACCAGAATCCTCTTCTTGATTAACTATTGGTGCTTTCAATTTTTCCCCACGCTTATCTGCGTAATCTAACTTCCAGTTTACCCTATTAAATCCTTTCTGATTTGTACCTACAATAGTATTAACCACTTTCCCTTCACTATCCTTTACAGAAAGTAATATTTCAGGAGTTAGCTGATTTTTTTCAGCTTCTATTGCATCCCATCCGGGGAAAACAATTTCACTATTATTTTTGATTAGTGCTTTTTCTTTTTCCTGACGTATCTCTTTTAATGATTTTACCTTTTCGGGTAAAAAATATGCAAAAACAGCACCAAAAGGAGGATTTTTAGCTGCATATTCAGCATCTCCCCTACCGTAGATTGCTTCATTTTCAATATACCAATAGGCTGGCTTTACTTTAAATAACGAGGCCTCCTTCTTTAACATTTCAACTTTAAATTCCCTGATGGGTGTTATATCATCCAACACATAAATACCCCTCCCAAATGATGCTCCTACTAAATCATTTTCTCTTCGTTGGATAGTGATATCTCTAAAAGAAATGGTTGGAGTACCTCCTTTTAGTTGAACCCAATTTACCCCTCCATTATTAGTGAAGTATATACCAAATTCTGTTGCAGCAAAAAGCAAATCTTTATTCTCATGATCTTGAACCAAACGCCAAGTAATCAATCGCTCATTAGGCAGGTCGCCATTCATAGACAACCATGTTTTGCCTTTGTCAGTACTTTTTATTAAATAAGGCTTAAAATCCCCGTATTTATGATTATCTAATGCAGCATATACTGTACCCACATCAAACAAGTCTGCTCTCAAATCATTCACAAATGCAGTAGAGGGTATTCCTTTAATAGATCCCAATTCTATTTTCCTCCATGATTCTCCTCCATTTTCTGTCACCTGAATTATCCCATCATCAGTTCCTGCATAAATTAGCCCTTCTTGTTTCGGTGATTCAGCTAATGACGTAATCGAATTATAATTCGACATGGCACCTATATCCCATGCATTATCCCAACTCTGTTGTTTCCCCATTACGGGAAGTGTTATACGATTTTGATTACGACTCAAATCTCCTGAAATAGCAGTCCATTCATCTCCTCTATTTTCGGAACGCCAAACTCGTTGTGATGCAAAATATAGTCGAGTTGGATTATGAGGACTCACCAAAATTGGAGCATCCCAATTAAAACGTTCATAAGGATCTCCTTCTTTTGGCTGCGGTTGTATAAACACCGTTTCGCCAGTAGTCTGATCGATTCGCCAAAGCCATCCTTGTTGATATTCTCCATAGGTGATTTTTGGATTTCCTGGCTCTGTAGCCGATTGATGACCATCTGCCCCTAAGGTAATCCACCAATCAGCATTTGTGATACCCGCTGCACTACGCGTTCTCGATGGTCCTCCGTGTGACCCATTGTCTTGAGTACCACCAAAAATATTGTAAAAAGGAGTGGCATCATCAACCGCTACTTTATAGTACTGTGTAAGTGGTAGATTGCCTACAAATCGCCATTTATTAGTCAAATCAAATGACTCATATAACCCACCGTCAGTACCAAAAAGAAGATAATTAGGATCCGATTTTTTAAATGCAACTGCATGGCTATCTACATGTTTGTTTTTTTCATTCATGGAAACAAATGTTTTTCCATGATCATCAGAAATTTTTACCACATTATTCATTAGGTACAATTTCCCATTTTGATGTGGAGAAGCGTATAATTCTTGGTAATAATGTGGGCCTGTTCCACCAGAAACTGCATCAGATTGTTTTTTCCATGATGCGCCTCCATTGACGGACATAAAAACTCCTCCCGTTTTACGATCGAGTTCAATCGCAGCATAAATTATCTGTGTATTAAAAGGTGAGATTGCCAATCCTATCTTCCCTAAATTAGAGGTAGGAATACCATTCGTGAGTTTCTCCCATGTTTCTCCTCCATCTTTACTTTTATAAAGTCCCGAACCTGGCCCTCCTCCCAAATAAGCCGCTACCGTTCTTTGTCTCTGCCAAGTAGCCGCATAAATAATATCTGAATTACTTGGGTCCAGCACCAAATCTGTAGCCCCTGTCCACTCATCATCACCTAATGTTCTTTTCCATGTTTCACCCCCATCTGTCGATTTATAAACACCTCGCTCTCCGCCTTTACTCCAAAGTGGTCCTTGCGCAGCCACCCATATAATGTTTGGGTTTGAAGGATGTATTATGATTTTAGAAATGTGCTCTGAAGTTTTAAGCCCCTTATTTTTCCAAGTAACTCCATCATCATTACTCACATAAACTCCATCCCCAAAACCTACATGTCTTCCTCCTACATTTTCACCAGAACCTACCCAAATTGTATGTGAGTTGTTGGGGTCTATTGTTACACAGCCGATAGAAAAACTTGCTTGCTTATCAAAAATAGGTTGCCAAGTCGTTCCTGCATTTTCTGTTTTCCAAACCCCACCAGAACCTACTGCTATGTACCAGATATTTTCGTTGTCAGGGTGAATGGCGATATCGGCTATTCTACCAGAACTCAATGAAGGGCCTAAACTCCTAAAATTTAATCCATTGAATGTTTCGGACGTCAACTGCTGTCCATTTACAGAAAATAGTATTCCTATAAATAGCACGCATAAAAGCGATATTTTAAATGTGTTTTTCATATGATTGTGAATTATATATTCGATACAATCTAATGAATATGTTATAAACAATCGAGAAAACAGAAAAAAATTGGGCGTGGCAGAAATAATATTCTTATATCATTTTATAGCTGAAATGCGCTATTTGTGAAAATCCTACCGCTTTCTTTTTTTCTTTTTATGAGTAAGCTTATCTTTTTCCGCTTCTTTAAGTAATGATTTCCAATCATTTGATTTTTCTTCGGAAACTTCTATTGTATACTGATAATCATTTTTTGATATCGACAAACGTTCAATAGGTTTGCCTAGATTATTCTCTATTTCGATTAATATATTTTTTTCTTCCTCACTACAAAATGATATTGCCTGTCCCTTTTGCGTTCCTCTGCCCGTACGCCCCACCCTATGCACATAATTTTCTGATGTTTCTGGCAAATCATAATTTACAACAAACTCAACATTGGGAATATCAATTCCTCTTGCACTAACATCGGTAGCAATTAAAACCTCTAACTTTCCACTTCTGAAGTTTTTCATAGTAAGTTCTCTTTCGCTTTGGAGCTTATCACTATGAATGGTATCGGTTAACAACTCAACTCGCTCCAATGCTTTTTTCACCCGTTCTGCACGCACCTTAGTTCGAACAAACACTAACATTTTTTTTCCTTTATTAAGTTTAATATAATATTCTAAAAAAAAACGTTTATCATCCATTTCAATAAATGCAACAGCATGGGAGATGTTTTTAGCTACAGGATCTTTTGGGGAAATTTGTATTCGAATAGCGTTGGTCACTAGCGAATATGCAAGTGTTTTAATCTCTTCGTTGATGGTAGCAGAAAAGAAAAGAGTTTGTCTTCTTTTCGGAAGGTGGCGTATTAAATCGCGTATATCTTTAATAAATCCTAAATCTAGCATGTGATCAGCTTCATCTAACACCAACATTTCCACACGTGTTAACACAAGTGCACCTTGACTTACCAAATCAAAAAGACGGCCTGGTGTTGCAATTACAACATCAACCCCTTTATCGAGTTCTGAAATTTGTGGTGCTTGATCTACCCCTCCATGAATACAAACTGATTTTATTCTTGTATGCTTACCTAGTACATTAAACACTTCTTCAATTTGAAGAGCCAATTCATGTGTAGGTGCCATTACTAAACACCGAACACCTATTTGTCTGCCAAATATTTTTTGACTGTGTAAACGATGTAAAATTGGAATTACAAATGCGGCAGTTTTCCCTGTGCCTGTCTGTGCAATAGCTAACACATCCTCCCCTTTTAAAATTGGAGGAATTGACTTGTATTGTATATCAGTAGGCTTTTTATACCCAAGTTTAGCAATGCTTGTTTTTATCCCCTCAGCAATATGATATTGATCGAATTTCATAAAAAATAAAAAAGTATAGCTGCTATTTGTTAATATCAAGCTACTTAACAGATATTGATAAAAACTTGATTATAAAAATAGCGTTATTTATTCATCATAAATAACGCTATATAATTCACTCTAGTCTTAAGAACAGGGATTACCCTAAGTATGTCCTCAACACTTTACTTCTTGAACTTTGTCGAAGTCTTCTGGTTGCTTTTTCCTTAATTTGACGAACTCTTTCTCTTGTAAGCCCAAATTTTTCACCAATCTCTTCCAAGGTCATTGCGTGTTCTCCGTTAAGGCCAAAATAATATGCGATAACATCGGATTCACGTTGTGTAAGTGTAGATAATGCTCGTTGCACCTCTCTACGTAAAGAATCTACCATCAATCCTGAGTCAGGTGTGGCCACTTGGTCATTCACCAATACATCGAGAAGACCATTTTCTTCCCCTGATACGAAAGGTGCATCCATGGATATTTGTCTACCAGAAATTTTCATATCATGTACTACTTCATCCGTAGCAATTTCCAGTACTTCAGCTAATTCTTCTGCAGAAGGGTCTCTTTCAAATTTTTGTTCTAGCTCAGAAAATGTTCTAGAAATTTTGTTCAACGAACTCACCCTATTCAAAGGTAATCGAACAATTCTTGACTGCTCGGCTAATGCTTGCATAATCGACTGGCGTATCCACCATACGGCATACGAGATAAACTTAAATCCTCTGGTTTCATCAAATCTAGAAGCCGCTTTTATCAGCCCTAAGTTTCCTTCGTTAATTAGGTCACTTAAAGACATGCTATTATTTTGATATTGCTTAGCAACAGAAACTACAAATCGTAGGTTGGCTTTTGTTAATTTTTCAAGGGCTATCTGATCTCCCTCACGAATTCTTTTTGCCAGCCTTACCTCTTCGTCTGCAGTTATCAAATCTACTTTCCCAATCTCTTGTAAGTATTTGTCAAGAGATTGACTTTCGCGATTCGTAATTTGCTTTACAATTTTTAATTGTTTCATAAATATTAGTTTCTTTCTATATTTACAGATAATAACATCTGTTTGCAATGCTTAGTTCATATTGTTTTTTGCACTCTATTTTAGAACATAAAATGGTGTAAATGCTCCAAAAGACAAGTAACCTCAGCCATATTACAGCTTATTTTTGAGGATAAAAATGAAATTTATTTTGAAAATCCTACCGTATACGTAAATAAAGCTTAATTATAAATAATAATGAACAGCCACAAAGGTAGTAAATTGATATGGATTTATCTTAAAAAGTATGGTAATTTTATAATAGTAAAATTACACCCACGAAATGAAGTGGAAAATGTATATATCAGTACAAAAAAACGAATATGTTGTAGATAAAAACAATGTACTAAAATGTGTTTTTCTTTCAAAGCATTTTATTTTTCAACAGTTTTAGGCGCATTACTATTGCTTTTTTCTATTTTCGGCACTTCAAAAAGAAGCTATGCGTAGTACCTTTACTTTTATACTATTAAATCTATTCATTTGCAGTACAGCACAGCACATAATAGTGAGTGATGCTGTTACTCAACTACCCATTGAGCATGTATTAGTATATAGTGAAGAAAATGGCTTGTCCACCCAAACTAACACCAAAGGTGAGGCTGATATTTCCATTTTCAACGATGCTACACTTATTATTTTTCAACACCCCGCCTACCAAGAATTCACTATACGAATCGAAGATATTGAAAAATTAAATTTCAATATAAGACTTCATGAAAAAGTAATTCAATTTGAAGAAGTAGTGATTGCAGCAAATAAATGGGAACAAAATAAAGAAGAAGTACCCAATGAGATTTTATCCATATCAGCACATGAAATACAAAACGCTCAGGCACAGACAGTCGCTGATTTATTACAAAAAACTGGTCAAATATTTGTTCAAAAAAGTCAGCTAGGTGGAGGTAGCCCAACCCTAAGAGGGTTTGCTGCCAATCGTATTCTCATTGTAGTAGATGGTGTTCGGATGAACAATGCTATTTTCAGAAGTGGAAATCTTCAAAATATTATTAGCATAGACCCTAACGTACTGCAAGAAGCTGAAGTAGTTTTTGGTCCAGGATCAGTGATTTACGGTAGTGATGCCCTTGGAGGAGTTATGGACTTCCACACCATCTCTCCTACTTTTTCTAAAGAGAAGTATATAAAAGCTAACGCTATGTCACGCTATAGTTCGGCAAATCAAGAAAAAACGAGTCATCTTGATATTCGTCTAGGGAGCAAAAAACTTACTTTTGTATCTTCCTTCTCCTACAGTGATTTCAACGATTTGAAAACAGGAAGAAAGTATAATGCCGACTACGGTGATTTTGGGAAGCGACATTACTTTGCAGAACGTGTAAATGGGCAAGATACCATTATGACAAACGATGTTATAAGTCTACAAAAATTCACAGGATTTTCACAATGGAGTACTGTGAATAAAATACGATATACACCTACCGAAAAGATAGAACTTAACTATGGAGTATATCATTCAAATACCTCAAATTTTCCTCGGTATGATCGTTTATCACAACCTTCAGTTTCAGGACTAAAAAGTGCAGAATGGTATTATGGGCCTCAAAAATGGACAATGCAACGACTAGAATTGCATTTATCCAATCGAAATCGTCTATATAATGAAGCTAAAATCATCACTTCTTATCAATTATTTAACGAAAGCAGGCATGATCGTAAATTTGGAAATGATTTGCGTAGACACCAACTTGAAAAAGTTAAAGTCATTACTTTAAATACTGATTTTAATAAGAATTTCAAAAAAAATGAATTGTATTACGGAATAGAATTCATACATAATACTGTGATTTCACAGGCACATCGTGAAAATATTATCACTGGAGAAATTTCGAATACCAACTCACGATACCCAGATGGAGGAAGTCAGCTCAGCTCTTTTTCTGGCTATTTATCCCATAAATATCACCTTTCAAAACAAGTCACCTCTTCTGTAGGGGCAAGATACAACTGGGTTACTTTACGCGGTACTTCCACAAATACTGATGCCATTGTATATGGATTCAATACATTTGACATAAAAAACAATACCGTAAGTGGAAGCTTCGGGTTGGCCTATTTACCTTCTCATACCACTAAAATTAATTTTAATGCATCAACAGGATTTAGGTCTCCTAATATTGATGATGTTGGGAAAGTGTTTGAAATTGATGACGACCAAGATGGCACTCCAATTATCATTATTCCAAACCCCGATCTGAAACCCGAATATTCGTACAACGCAGAGATAGGAGTATCTCAAAAAATATATAAAAAAATAAAAATAAGTGCTGTAGGGTACTACACCCACTTAACTAACGCTATCGTTCGTGGACCAATAACAATCAATGGACAAACAGCAACTGAAATAAACGGAGTAATAAGTGAATTACGTGCTCAAATAAACACTAATGAAGCCTATATTTATGGTGGTTCTGTAAATTTAGATTGGGAACTGCCTTATTCCCTATCACTTCAATCGAGCTATACCATTACAAAAGGAAAAGATAAAACAAACAATCAACCTTTACGACATACTACTCCTAATTTTGGGAAAACAACACTTGATTATACCTTTAAAACACTAACCATTGCATTCTATTCTGAATATAATGGAAATAGGTACAGAAAAGACATTCCTACAACTGAAATTGATGACAAGTCATATTTATATGCCTCTCACATTTCAGATTCGAATAAAGATGGCTCACCTTCATGGACAACGTTCAATATAAAAATGAATATTAAATTCAAGAAAATATTTACCATCTCAACTGCTGTAGAAAACTTAGCTGATTTGCATTACCGTCCTTATTCTAGTGGAATTAGTGCCCCTGGTAGAAATTTCATTATTTCAATTTCAGCTAAACTGCCTTAGCAGTTGTATTGGCACCTCACCTATACTCTTTTGCCAAGGTAAAGTAGAAAGTACTACCTATACCTAGTTCGGATTCAACCCAAATTTCACCGTCATAATCATTTATGATTTTTTTCACTATAGAAAGACCAACTCCCGTTTGGTCTTTCTCCCCTTCAGGAATAATTTGATACAAATCAAATATACTCTCTTGATATGATTCATCTATCCCTCTCCCATTATCTTTTACATAAAAAACGAACTTACCATTACTTTCCTCACATCCAATATTTATCATCCCGATATCCTTGTCCATATACTTAACGGCATTAGAGATTAAGTTTTGAAATATTTGAGAAACTTGAGTTTCGGGAATTTTAAGAGAAGGAAGAGAGTTGTCATAGATTACTTGAATGGAATCTGGAATCATTAAAAATTCAATCAGGTTATCAATCAACAACTTACAATCTACGTCACTATTTTTAGGTATCGATTTTCCAGATTTCGAATGCTCTAATAAGCTATCTATGAAGTCACTCATTTTTTTCACCCTTCTAATTAAAAGGTTTAGATTTGAGGTTACTTCTTCGTATTTTTCATCCGCTAAATCAACTACTACCCACTGAGATAGTGTATGAATAGCTCTTAAAGGTGCTTTTAGATCATGAGAAACAATGCGACTATACTCTTTTAGCTCTTTGTTTTGTTGGTCAATAATCAACTTGTGCTTATGAGCTATTTTTAGTCTACTGAAAATATACCCTAAAAACAATAACACAAAAAACAAACCTGCATAAAGAGCTACCCTCTGAATTTTATCATTTTTTAATTTTAAGTTTTGAACTTTTATAAGCGCATCCTTGATTTTTTGTTCTTTCACAAAGGCTATACTATCAGAAATCGCTTGTTTTTCATACGAATACTTGTACTCTTGTCTGATTATCTCTTCTTGATTTTTCTCACTATCGATACTATCTCTTGTAGCTATATAGTATTCAAACATTTCCAATGCTAAAGTAGATTTTCCAAAAGCCTTATACGTTTCATACAATGATAGTGAGGCATTTTTAGACTCAATAGCAGCATCTATCTCTTCCGCAATGGACAATGCCTTTATGCCATACGTTGTAGCTTTTGCATAATCTCCCATTTGGGAGTATACATTTCCAAGGTTAGTTAATGTGGAAGAAACCCCTTTTTTATCACCTACTTTCTCTCTTATTGATAAACTACGTTTATAATACTCAATAGCTTTGGGATAATCGCCTCGTTTTTTATAAATAATACCAATATTATTTAAAGAAGAAGCAATTCTAATGTCATCTCCCATTTCTTGCTTTAATACTAAACTACGAGTATAATAATCAATAGCCTTATCATAGTCCTTTTGATCTTCATATACTAGACCAATATTATTTAATGATGCAGCCACTCCTTTTTTATCTTCTAAAATCTTTCGAATCGTTAAACTTTGAGTATGATAATCAATTGCAGCTTTGTAATCATTAAGGTTATAGTAAATCAACCCTATATTGTTTAAAGAAGCAGCTATTCCATTTTTATCTTCAATTTTTTCTCTAATGGTCAAGCTCCTAGTATAATATTCGATGGCTTTATCATAATCTCCTTTATCGCTATATACAAGACCAATATTACTCAACGATGCCCCCACCCCTTTTTTATCATTAATTTGTTCGCTATTCGTGAGGCTAATTGTATAATATTCGATAGCTCTGTTATAATCTCCACGGACCCAAAATGACACACCTTGAACATTAGATGTTTTGGCCATTTGTTTTTTTAGATTTTTTATCTTTGCATAATCATATCCTAATTGGGCAAAATAGAACGCACTATCGGGCTGAGAAAATAAATACCCATCCCAAGAAAAAGAATATAAAGCATCAATACGAGTAGTATCAGATTGATTCAGATCACTCCAAACCAACCATAGACTATCAAGATTATCT
>Ga0224506_10003667_pt1 | contig 10112 bp, 7 predicted proteins | sample SF_Jan12_sed_USG_2_FD_169108 | JGI IMG/M metagenome (GOLD analysis project Ga0224506, IMG submission 169108) | Sediment microbial communities from San Francisco Bay, California, United States - SF_Jan12_sed_USGS_8_1 | ecosystem: Environmental > Aquatic > Marine > Sediment | place: USA...
CCTTTTTGCCCGTCGTACAGCCGTTTGGTTTAAAAATACACTGGTAGGTGCTGAGGAGTTTACCATTCCCCTGATCAAAGAATCAGTAAAAGTGACTGCTGTGACGTATGGTGAAAAAACCCAGGTAGCGGAAGTACACCTCACCAATACCAGTGATGTGGAGTTTGTTTTGTTGAACAAAGGAAAATACACTTTTTATAAAAACAGTGATGCCGTTACCATTAAGCCACACAGTACCCTGATTTTGGACGTAAAGACCCTCAAGGTGTTGTCTTCTTTTGACTTGACCTTTGAACTACTCAATGTAGTGACTAGTCCGGGTAGGCACCCCACTGTAACATGGGAAGTAAAAAAGTAGACAGCGCTAAAATACAGGCAGTCCCGCAGGCACAAGAGCAGCGGGTAGTATGTGTTGTGGAAATTAACCCGATTTTACTTTCATCTTTGCAAATCTTGCACAGGAGGGAATCTGTAGTTTCAGGTCGTAAAAGGGGTTAATGGATCCTGTTAATTGTAAGGAGGTGAGCCGCTTCTTGTGAGGCTTGCTGTGTACGATCATACCACGACGGTGGAATAGCAACAGGTTTCGCGTGAGAATATTTATAATTCATACGCCTACCACAGTCTTACTACTTACTACTTACTACTTATTACTTATTACTTACTACTTACTACTTACTACTATAAAATAAATATCAACAACGCCCCCACCCCGGTAAGCAGGATAATCAGTTGCCTGTATTTTTTCTCACGTATCTTTTTCACCAGGGCCACGCCAAGTACGAAACCCGCTACGATTCCCGGGATAAGACGAAGGTTAATGGCGAAAGTTTCCCAACTGATGGTTTCCCAGACAAAAACGTGAAAGGGCACTTTAAAGACGTTGATAATCAGAAACAACCAGGCTCCCGTGCCTATGAAATGCTGTTTGGGCAAACGCATGGCAAGGAAATATAAATTTGAAAAGGCACCGGCCAGGTTGCCCACCATGGTGGTGAATCCCGCCAATAGTCCGGTAATTCCGGCAAACCACCATTTGTCGGGCACTTCCTTTGAATCTTTTTTTTCCCACCAGATCATAATTCCTAAACTGATGATGATGATGGCCCCCATGCCAATACGAAAGAGGTCTTCCGGCAGGTCTTTGCCGGTAAAAACACCGACAAGGATCCCAACAACCATCCAGGGCATGAGTTTATAGAGATGTTTCCATTGGGTATGCCGGTGGTAATACCATACAGCCATGATATCACCAACAATGAGCATGGGCAAAAGGATGCCCGTGGAAGCCCGGCCACCAAAGGCCAGTACCATCAGGGTGACCGACATGACAGCTATTCCGTTGATGCCCGCCTTGGTAAGCCCCAAAAGAAAGGCGCCAAACAGGGCCAGACCCCAATGATTCCAGGGAATGTCAAGCGCCCCGAAAAGCTGGTCATAAATGGGAGAAATTTCCATAAAGAATACGCGTGCCGGATTTTTATTTGTGCAAAAGCCCCAATATTATTAATTTATTTTTATTCACTGTTTACTGATCACTGTTTACTGATCACTGTTTACTGATCACTGATCACTGATCACTGTTTACTGATCACTGTTTACTGATCACTGATAACTGTTTACTGTTTACTGATCACTTTTTACTCGCATTAAACAGCTTTTCTTTTTCAGTTTTCGTGAGGCTCTCATACCCCGATTGGCTGATCTTGTCCAGGATGGCATCTATTTCGGCCTGAGAAGGTGTGGTTTTGCCCGTGCTTTTGGCAGTGCCGGTAGTGGAAGTCTGGGGCTTTTTTTTGCGAGGGCTGCTGTAATGAACCTTCATCTTGGGAGTGCGCACAAAAAAGCTTTTAATAAACATTAGAAACCGGGTGATCCAGGCCCCCATATCAACGCCCTTTTGCATATTGCGGATATACATATAGCCGATCAGGGCACCGGATAAGTGGGCAAGTTCCCCACCGAAGTTATTCCCCTTCAAACCCAGGAAAGAAAGAACGACCAATACAGCAGCAATGTATTTGATTTTCACAGGCCCGAAAAAGAGGAGGTGCATAGTCTGGTTGGGTACTAAAGTAGCTGTTGCCACAGTCACCGCAAAAACACCGGCGGATGCACCAAGTGCAATACCACCACTCATGCTTTCAAATTGAGGAATAAGGTTGAATAACGCAAGGATAGAAACACTGCCTACCAGCCCACCCAGGATATACAGGTTAATGAGACGGTCACTGCCGTAATGGTAACGGAGTATCATGCCAAACCAATAAAGGTACAGCATGTTCCAAAGGATGTGTGAGAATCCGTAATGTGTAAAAAAAGAAGTAATTAATGTCCATGGCCGGGTGATCAGTGTTGCTAAGTCGGTGGGCATGGCTACAAAGGTGAGGAAGAGGTCAAAATTGGGCACAATAAACTCGGCCATCCGCACAAATAAAAAGACAGCCACGTTGATCATGATCAACTGCTGTAGTCCGCTATTTGGCCTTGACCACTGGCTTTTTAAATCTTCCCTTATACTTTCGAACATAAATTAAAAAAACTTAACCATAATATAACCAAAAACCATACCGCCCAGATGGGCCAAATGAGCCACCTGGTCGCCTGCACTGCGTTGCATCCCCATATAGATGGCCATTCCCCCCAAAATTAATACTAAATATTTGGCCTTTATAGGTATTGGCGGAAATAATAACATCAGTTGGCGATCAGGAAACAGCATACCAAAGGCCATGAGGATACCATATACAGCCCCGGAAGCCCCGATTACACGACCAGGATGGTGGGTGATGAAAATATCTTCTGCGTCCCGAACCAGACGGACACTTTCTGATTTATATTCTTCCGGATTTTTTTCATATGTTTCGATGATGTCATATATGGTGCTTCCCGGCCCATTAAATTGAAGGCTTTCAAACTTGCGGCGGTGATCGTTTACCAGAACAACAAAATTTTCCAACGAAGGGTCGACAGTATATTCCCGTAAGTCACTTTTTAAACCCACGGTACCAACATACCCAATGACGGTGTAAAAGATACCTGCCCCCATTCCGGTAATAATATAAAATGCCAGGAATTTCCGGGCTCCCCAGACCATTTCAAGTGATACACCGAGGAACGCCAGTCCAAGCATATTGAATAGGATATGTGTGAATCCGGCATGTGCAAACATGTAGGTGAAAAACTGGTATGGGGCAAAATACACTGAGCCCAGCCGGTACATAGCCAGGAATTGCCCCAGGTTATATTGTTTAAATAGCATTTGGGCAATGAAGATCACCACATTGATGATCAGTAAACTTTTGACGGTTGGGGAGAGTCTTAACATTAATTAAAAAAGGTTTCTATGGTTTTACGTTCTACCAGTTTAAAGGTTGGCTTTCCACCCGGCGTATAGTTCGGGTTTTTGCAGCGAAAAAGCCGACCCACCAGTTCCTCCATCTCCACGGCATTCATTTTCCTTTTACCCTGAAGAGAAGACCTGCGGGCATACGCACGCAGTGTTTTTTCCCGCACACTCAGTCCGAGCTCATCGCTACTGTTTTTATATTGTTCGATGACTCCTTCAAAGAGTTCTTTTTCGTTTTCAGTGGCAATATCCACAGGAATGCCCTGAATTACAATGGTATTGCCTCCGAATTCCTCGAAATTAAATCCCAGCCCTTTCAGTTCGGCTTCAATTTCCTTCACCAATCTGAAATCGGCGGTGTTCAGATCAATGGTAACGGGAAACAGGCAATGTTGGGATAAACTTTTATTTGAATCAGCCCGTTCTTCAAATTTTTCAAAGATAACCCTTTCCAGGGCGGCCCGCTGATCGATCACCATCAGGCCTGATTTTACCGGAGAGAGTATATATTCATTGAAAAGCTGTAGTAGGGAGCCCGGTTTGTTTTCAAGGCTTTCTGTCTGATTGCCAGCCTGACTTTGGAAGGTGACTGATCGCCCCTGTTCGGTGGTTTCGCTGTCAATAATACGATCCAGATGTTGTCCCTGCCGGAGCAGGTGCTCATCAAATAAGGTGTCCCAGTTTTCACGGTTTCCCTGTGCCGGGGCAGGAGGAGACTGAAATCGGGAGTACTTGCTGTCTTTTATTGTTTCACGCTGACCAAGATTTCTCATTAGATTAACATCGGCACTGAAATCCAGCGAAGGCATTATGCTATGAGTGCCCAGAGCCTGTTTTACTGCCGCCCGAACAATGGCGTAAATGGTTCGCTCGTCATCAAATTTTATTTCGGTCTTGGTCGGATGCACATTCACATCGATGTGCTCAGGATCAAGCTCGAGAAAAAGTGCGAAGAAGGGAAACTGTTTTTCAGGCAACAGGCCTTCATAGGCAGTGGTGATGGCGTGGTTAATATAATGACTTTTTATAAACCGGCTGTTGACAAAAAGATATTGGTCTCCACGTGTTTTTTTTGAGAATTCGGGCTTGCCAACATAGCCTCTTACCTTTACAAATTCACTTTCCGTACTACAGGCTGCAAGCTGGTTCTGGTAGCTTTTGCCGAAAAGACCAACAATGCGCTGTGAGAGTTTGCCGGGTTGCAAATGGAACACTTCTTCGCCATCAATAAAAAGGTTAAAGCTTTTTTCGGGATAAGCCAGGGCGATATGCTGAAACTCCTCGATGATGTGTTTTTGCTCTACGCCATGCGATTTCAAAAAATTGCGCCGGGCAGGAACATTGAAAAACAGGTTTTTTACTTTGATGGAGGTGCCTTTTTCACAACTGCAGGGGCTTTGTTCCTTTACGGAGGAGGCTCCTGCTTCAATCCTTGTGCCCAACTCCTGATCTTGTTGCCGGGTGGTTATTTCCATCTGACTTACAGCGGCAATAGAAGCCATGGCCTCGCCGCGAAAACCCATGGTGCGAATAGCAAATAAATCTTCAGAAGACTTGATTTTGGAGGTGGCATGCCGTTCAAGGGACATACGTGCGTCTGTTTCAGTCATGCCTATGCCGTTATCCACTACCTGAATCAGGCTTTTGCCGGCTTCTGCCACAATAAGTTCAATATGGTCAGCGCCCGCATCTATTGCGTTTTCCATCAGCTCCTTTACGGCCGAGGCGGGGCGTTGTACTACTTCCCCTGCAGCAATCTGGTTGGCAAGTGAATCGGGTAAAAGACGGATAATGTCAGTCATTTGGTATTTTCTACAAAAAGTACTTTTAGGCAAAGGCAATGAAAACAACAATGCTTATCAATAAAGCCAATATAATCATTCGGATTAAGTTGCTGCGCTTATTGGTTTTACTGTGGTATCTTTTGAAAGAGCCATGTATTTGACTGGAAAAAGAACCGGAATTGCTTTTTCCTTCACGCCTAAGTTTGAGCTCAATTCGTATATTATCCTCCCTTTTTTTAATTTCTTCCTTGATGGGATCGTAGTACCGGGGCGTAAAATAAAAACGCTGGTGTTTGGCTATTTTGAAAAAAGATGGGATTTTTTGAGACATCATTCAATTTTTTTTATCATCTTCATAACTCGAAATTTTTTAAAAAGCACAACAGAACAAAATTTTTTGATTTTTTAGTATCTGTGCAAAAATAATGTTTTCTTCGGAGCAATAAAGAGAAAACACGTTTATGGGGAAAAAAGTTTGGGTTGGGATGTTATTAACAGGCCTGCTGGTGTGGCCTGCGCAAGGGCAAAAATCTGCGGATGAAGCCTGGGCGGAAGGTATTATCCTTTCCATGACACAGGACGAACTCATAGGTCAGCTCTTTTTTCTTTCCGTCAGCCCAGAAGACAGTAACAAGCATTTATCGGACATGGGGCAGTTGGTAGATAAATACCAGCCTGGTGGGATTTTGTTTGAGAAGGGTCAAGAGACAACCATCAGTGAAACCATCAACACCCTGAACAAAATCAGTAAAGTGAAATTGTTTTCAGGGAGTAAGGCAGGACTGTTGCAAGATGCCCTGCCAGCGGAAAATGTTCTGGCCAGGATCAGGGACGAGGCCTTTCTCAATGAATCAGTCAGGCTGGTGAGTGATCCTTTACGTCAATCGGATTTGAATTTCACTTTTCATCGGGCTTTAGATCAGAATGCAGCTGATCATCGGTTTTTCGGAACCATATTGGCAAAAGGACTGAAAAAGGAAAATGTGCTTCCGGTGTTTTCAGGGGTGAATAACAGGTATATTCCCACACTTATTGAGGCGATGACCATGCCCTACGAACCACCGGAATTTGAGGGAAGAAAAACGGATTTTTCCAAAACTCGGGCAGCATTGGTGCGGGCGGAAGGTTATGATGGGCTGATTATGATGGATATGGTTGGACAACACGACCCGATGGCCATTGTTTATGCCCTGAAATCAGGTGCGGATGTTTTGCTCCGGCCTGATGATCCTGCTCAGGCACTGATGTCTGTGAAATACGCCCTGAAGAAAAAAATATTGAACCAAAATGAATTGCAGTTCAAAGTGAAGCGATTGTTATTGCTGAAATACCACTATGCAAGACCCTACAAGGGGGAACATGTTCCTTTAGCAAGTGATCAACGGCATTTGATTTTACGCAATTTGTACAGGGCGTCTGTTACTTTGCACAGGAATGAAAACCAGTTGTTGCCCTTTGCTTTATTAGATACGTTGCGTTTGGCCAGCCTTAACGTTGGCCTTGCTCATGGAGATACTATTTTCTCCTCATACCTCAAGCGCTATGCCGGTTTTCATGAAGCTGAATTTAATTTGGAAGAAGAGCAGAAGCTTGGCTTTCTCAGTAAATTTAATGCGGTTGTCGTGGGGATTGGTTCGGGTATGACGGTGCAGCAAAAGCAATCATTAGATAAGCTTAATGAACAAACGGGTGTTATAGCTATCCTTTTTGGTGAGGGTGTGCCTGCTGATGATTTCAAATATTATGATGCAGTAATCAGCTCTGATGTATTGAATGATGAGGTACTGGAAGCTGTTCCTCAATTGCTTTTTGGGGCCTTGCCATTTTCAGGGAAAGCCGATGACCGTCAATGGCCGGAGGGCCTGCAGGCCGGTATTTTCACCAACAGGCTCAACAGGTTGGAATATGGGCGACCGGTTGAAGTGGGTATGGATCAAAAAACGTTGATGGAAATTGAAAAGATAGCACAGGAAGCTATTGATGAACAGGCAACGCCGGGGTGTCAGGTGCTGATAGCCCGCAAGGGTAAAGTGATTTATGAGCGTTCATTTGGTTATCATAGCTACGACAAAAAGCACCCGGTCACCCCAGGATCAGTTTACGATCTGGCATCAGTTACCAAGGTGATGGCTACCACCCAGGCTGTCATGTTCCTTCAGGAGCATGGACTCATAAATCTGGATGAAAAGTTATCCGCTTATTTGCCGGATTTAAAAGGAACCAATAAAGAGGATTTGGTGATCAGGGACATTCTGTTGCACCAGGCCGGACTTCGCCCCTTCATGCCATTCTGGGTAAATACAATGAATGATGAACAATACAGTCGTGAATTTTATAAGCCGGAATATGATGAAGAATTCCCTTTACAGGTATCGCATGGGCTGTATGCTAAGAGTGGCATTAAAGACAGTGTATGGACGTGGATAGCTGATTCCGAATTACTCAAAAAGAAAAATGGAGCGCCTTATCGTTATCGATATAGTGACATGGGATTTTATATGATGCAAAGGCTTTCAGAAACCTTGCTAAGTCAACCCCTGGATGAATTCATGGCCCAGAATTATTACGACCCGCTGGGTATGGTTACGACTACATATCAACCACTTAGTAAATTTGATATCAATCACATCCCGCCAACGGCTGAGGATCAGTATTTTAGAAAGCAGTTGATAGAAGGTGTGGTTCATGATGAGGGGGCAGCTATGTTTGGTGGTGTAGCCGGCCATGCCGGACTTTTCAGTAACGCCAATGACCTGGCCAAGATGTTGCAAATGATGCTCTGGCAGGGAAAATATGGCGATGCGCAATACCATGACCCGGCCACTATAGACCTTTTTACCAAAAAACAAGTGGAAGACAACAGGCGGGGACTGGGATGGGATAAGCCGAATATGAACTCATGGCGCTCTCCAACTTCAGAGTATGCTTCCGGACGAACCTACGGTCACACGGGCTTTACAGGTACTGCTGTATGGGTGGATCCGGAATTTGATTTGGTGTTTGTGTTCCTGGCTAACAGAATACATCCGGATGCTGAAAACCTGAAACTAATGACTTTGAATGTTCGAAGCAGGATACAAGACGTAATTTATAAATCAATTTGGAACTTTGATCAATATCAGGATGTTGGTACTTCACCGGAACCTTAACGGAAAGACTGGTGATGATCTGAAAAATAATAAAAATGAATATAGGGATAGTTTGTTACCCTACCTTTGGTGGTAGTGGTGTGGTGGCTACAGAGTTGGGAAAAGCGCTGGCCTTACATGGACATCACGTCCATTTTATTACATATTCCCAGCCTACACGGCTTGATTTTTTTAATGAAAATATTTTTTATCACGAGGTGGACATCAGCGGGTATCCACTGTTTAAATACCCGCCATATGAGTTGGCGCTGGCCAGCAAGATCGTGGATGTGGCCACTTATGAAAAACTGGATTTGGTGCATGTACATTACGCTATTCCGCATGCTTCCGCTGCTTTTATGGCTAAGAAAATACTGGAGACCAAAAACATAATCCTCCCGGTAATCACCACCTTACACGGTACGGATATAACACTGGTAGGAAAGGATGAAAGTTATGAGCCGGTTGTTACGTTTAGTATCAATGCCTCCGATGGAGTGACGGCCGTTTCAGAATCGTTGAAAAAGGACACTTACGATCATTTTGCGATTAAACGAGATATCGAAGTAATTCCCAATTTTATCGATCTGAGCAGGTTTAAAAAACACAAGAAAGACCACTTTAAAACGGCCATATGTCCAAATAATGAAAAACTCATTGTCCATACTTCCAATTTCAGAAAGGTGAAAAGGGTTGAGGATGCCGTGTTGGTATTTGATCAGGTGAGACGAAAGGTGCCGTCAAAACTCTTGTTGGTCGGGGATGGGCCTGAAAGACATCATGTTGAAAACCTGTGTCGAAAACTGGATACCTGTGATGATATCAGGTTTCTGGGCAAACTCGACATGGTCGAGGAAGTGCTTTCTGTCGCTGATCTGTTTATTATGCCTTCAGAAAAGGAGAGCTTTGGACTGGCTGCCCTGGAAGCTATGGCCTGTGAGGTGCCCGTGATCAGTTCCAATACCGGGGGAATTCCCGAACTCAATGTGCAGGGAGTGACCGGCTTTATGAGTGAAGTAGGGGATATCGAAGACATGGTGCGAAACACTTTGGAAGTGCTGGATGACAAAAACCTGCCCGTCTTTAAAAAGAACGCCTTAGCCCGCGCCAAAGAGTTTGAAGTATCCAAGATTATGCCACTGTATGAAAATTATTATCATAAAGTACTGGAAGGCCAAACCCAGTATACAGCCGTATAATTTTTTTCAGACAAATAAAATGATTGTGATTCAGGCGCGTTTTATAAATATGAAACTGTTTCTTTTGAGTTTGTGCGTTGTGTTTATGATGAGGTCGGGTAACTTGTTTGCTCAGGTCGATGATGGCCCAGATGCTGAAAACAACCTGTTTACCATCAGTGCACCCGTGTCACTAGACTTCCGAACAGATGAAGCCGATGAGTCGTTGGTGGAAATTAAAAAAGAAAAAAAGAGAAAGCGTAATCATTATTATGGAGTCAAAACAAAAAAGGGATTTACCCGCAAAGGTTTTAGTAAAAACATCACGCTGGAGCTTTTCTATTTTTTGAAGGAACCCGTAGAAATTGATCCGTACGTCAGGGATGTCTATTGGTTTGATTACAAACGCAGGGAGATACTGAAAGGACAAAACTACGACCCGGAACGCGGAGCTTTACTGCATGGCCCGTATAAAAAAGTTTTGGGCAACCAGTTGTTAGACTCCGGCGTGTATTATTTTGGAATGAAACATGGCACCTGGCTTTTTCATGATAAAAATGATGTACTGATAGATAAAGAGAAGTACTATAAAGGCTGGCCCAGGGAAAGCCTGGTAAAATACTATGATAAAGACCGCTTGAAAATGAAGGAAATCATCCCTGTAGAATTCGGT
>Ga0224506_10003668_pt1 | contig 10111 bp, 8 predicted proteins | sample SF_Jan12_sed_USG_2_FD_169108 | JGI IMG/M metagenome (GOLD analysis project Ga0224506, IMG submission 169108) | Sediment microbial communities from San Francisco Bay, California, United States - SF_Jan12_sed_USGS_8_1 | ecosystem: Environmental > Aquatic > Marine > Sediment | place: USA...
AAAACAATTACGAGGAAAGCGTGGTGTTAAATACAAAATAAAGAACGTAAGAGGAGTAGAAAAAGGTTCATTTAATGAAGGAAAATGGGATACACTAGCGCTACCAGGAGAAACATTAATATCAACCATAGATATTAAGCTACAGGAATATGGTGAATTATTGATGAAAGGAAAAGCAGGAAGCATTGTTTCTATTGAACCTACATCGGGGGAAGTACTAGCTATTGTATCGGGTCCATCATATGACCCCAATTTATTAAGTGGAAAAAAATATAGTGAACACTTTGGTATTATTTCTAGTGATACAAACAAACCTCTTTTCAACCGTCCGCTGATGGCGCAGTATCGACCGGGGTCTATTTTTAAAATTGCACAGGCAATGATTGCTCTTCAAGAGGGAGTTATCTCACCAAACACACGTATTCCTTGTAATAGAGCTATTATTGGTTGCCATGGACCACATAGCAATGAAGATTTACAAGGAGCTATTACTCACTCGTGCAATCCCTATTTTCATAATGTGATGAGAAGAGTTGTAAATCAAAAAGTAGTTGAAAACACTTTTGAAGATACTCAAATTGGGCTAGATAAGTGGCGTAATCATGTCTTATCTTTTGGTTTTGGAAACCCTCTAGGTATTGATTTGCCAAACGAAAAAGGAGGCCTTATCCCAAGTTCTGCGTATTATGATCGCGCCTATAAAAACCGGCCTTGGAAATATTCTAATATTTATTCTATTGCAATAGGTGAAGGCGAAAATTTAGTAGTGCCTATTCAAATGGCCAATTTTGCTGCTATAATAGCTAATAGAGGATATTATTTTACTCCTCACCTTATTAAATCAATCAATTCTTCAGGTGTGCCTCTTCCTCAATTTCATGAAAAACATCATACTACTGTCGATTCGTCTTACTTTGATATAGCTGTAGAAGCCATGGCGCAAGTAGTAAAATCTGGTACTGGTCAATACCGAGCACAACTAAAAAATATTGAAGTATGTGGGAAAACAGGTACTGTACAAAACGACCCTATGCCCGACCATTCTGTTTTTATTGCTTTTGCACCAAAAGATGACCCAAAGATTGCTGTAGCTGTTTATGTTGAAGATGCAGGTCAAGGAGGGCGATCAGCAGCTTCTATTGCTAGTTTAATGATAGAGAAATATCTAATAGGCCATACCGAACGCCCTTGGATTGAAGAATATGTTTTAAAAGGAGATTTTTTAAATTGAGAAGAGCAGATAATATAACGAACAACATCGACTGGACAACCATATTCCTTTACTTAGGAATTGTGACGTTAGGTTGGTTAAATATTTATGCTGCTGTATATGATGAGAGTACATCACAGAATATTTTTGATTATTCACTTAACTCAGGAAAGCAGTTAATTTGGATTGCATCATCAATAGGTCTTATTATTATTATCATAGCCGTTGATTATAAGTTTTATGAGCGATTTGGGTTCTATATTTATGGTCTAGTGATTTTGTTGCTTTTATTAGTTATACCTTTTGGTGTAGAAATTGCTGGATCAAACTCATGGTTTGCTATTGGTGGTTTTAGGGTTCAACCATCTGAATTTTCTAAATTTGCTACGGCCTTAGCAATTGCTAAATATGCTGGTTCATCTACTTTTAGGCTCGATAAAGTTAAAAATCAAATTTATTTAGGTGCATTTATTGTTCTACCTTTAGGGCTAATTGTTTTACAAGGCGATGCAGGAACAGCATTAGTTTTTACATCATTAATATTAGTACTCTACCGTGAGGGCATGCACCCGTTATTATTAGTACTAGGCGTGTCTGCTGCTGCCATCTTCATTCTTACATTATTAGTCGAAAATACGTACCTATATATTGCTATTTTAGTAATTGTTTTTGTTTTCGTAATGTTTAACCGTAAACGAGTAAAGCGAATAATACTAGCATTTATAGGAGCACTTCTCATCTGTGGTGTAATTCTTAGTGTAGATTATTTAGTTACAGAAGTATTAAAGCCACATCAACAAAATCGCATAAAAGCACTTATTAACCCTTCGGGAGACCCTCTAGGTTATGGATGGAACGTAACGCAATCAAAAATCGCAATCGGTAGTGGGGGCTTGATGGGGAAAGGGTTTTTAAACGGAACACAGACCAAAGGTGATTTTGTGCCCGAACAAAGTACTGATTTTATCTTTTGTACCATTGGTGAGGAACATGGCTGGGTAGGTAGTTTAATTTTAATAGGGCTTTTTATAACCCTACTTCTTCGTATAATTTTTATTTCTGAACGTCAGAAATGGCGTTTTGCTAGAATATATGGTTATTCTGTGGCGTGCATTATCTTTTTTCATTTTGCCGTTAACATCGGGATGACGATAGGGCTTTTCCCTGTAATTGGGATTCCATTACCCTTTTTTAGTTATGGAGGGTCATCCTTATGGTCATTTACCATTTTACTGTTTATTTTAGTAAAATTAGATGCACATAGAATGCAGGTACTTATTCGTTAAATAAGGTCTGATGAATAACACGAAAAATATTATTTCGCTTACATTGAGGTAGTTTCACAGTATATGATTTTTTAGTAGGTGCACGATTTTAGAATCAAATTGCCGAAAAACCCTTGCACCCAATTTGTTGAAAAAGGGATGTTTTTTTCGTTAGCCACAAGCACTTCAGCAGACCCTAAATAAATCGTTTTTTTAATATATCAAAAAACTCAATAACATCTTCGTCTAATTTGTCCCAATTTTTAAAATGAGAATTGATATAGCTCTCAGCTTCTTCGTAATTATTTAGGTTATCTAAGGTATTTATTACAGCATTAAAAGTATCTACATCACCATCAAACAACCCATTGACAAACATAAATCGTTGGTTTAGGGTGATGCTCGTTTCAATCTTATCAACACCTTGTTTTTCATGAATATCTGCCAAAGTTTTTACTTCTCCTGTGCTAAAAGTGTCATTTAATGTAATGAAAGGATTGTTTTCAGGTTCAACGTCTTCTTCTACGTCATTGTATTTATTCGATTCATCGTTATCAATTACTTCTCCTGTTTCCTCCGAGGGAAGTAATGTATGTTGTTCATCAAGCTTCTCTTTTTGTTCAATGATTGGTTCTTCAATACTATTTTTTTGAGGATCAACAGTACTTGTTATGTCTTTTGTCTTATTCTGGGCTACCTTTTCTTTCGTGATACTATCGTTATTTTCTTCTCTTAGTACGATAGGTTTTTCTATCTCGTCATTTTTATCAATATAGATTTTGTTAAAATCGATTTGCAGCACCTTATTAAAGTTTTCAATACCCTCAGTACTATCATCTGGTATTAAATCTGTCTCTTCTAAAACAGCATCTAATAAAGCAACAGGAGAGGAAAAATCCGTATCCCCCAATGCTAATTTATTAATAATCGCATCTAATATGAGCTGATTGATTTTGGTGAATTTTTTTGAATTTTTTAATGCTTGCAACACAACTTCCCCTTGATACTTATTTAGCTCTTCATCAAAATAATGATAGGGCGAAACAATAATTAGGATTGTTTCATATACCGCTTGTTTAAAAAGAGGTGCAAAATCAAGTTTATTGACCAAAATATGCCTAGAAATTGTGTTTTTATAGTTGGTAAATGCTACCTGTACTTCATTATGTGCAAAATCAAAATACGGGCTTTTAATTTTATCCATTTCTTTTTGCCAAGCCTCGAAAAGCAGTTTTAATACAAACATATTAACCTGCTTCACCTCTGTAAGTTTTAGCATTTCTTCACCTGAAATTTGAGTTTTCGACTCAAAAAAAGTGGTTAAGACCTTATCCGAATACTGTTGGCTATACTCTTTTATAGCTTCTTTATTAAAACTACTATCCATAATTTATCAATTACTAACGTCTACTAAAAATAGTAACGCAATTCCGTGATGAAAGATATTTATTTACCTTTGAAATTACATTTTTATAAACTACTATTTTATAGTATTCCTAAAATAAAATGAATGCCTAAAATCACGATAAAGAATTTGTTTAACAAAACTATTATTACATCTTCCAGTAATCATAATATATTTGCATCGATACAAAAAGAAAATATTGACTGGATGCACGCTTGTGGGGCAAAAGGAAGATGTACCACTTGTAAATTTATAGTGTTGGATGGACTAGAGAATATAAGTTCAGAAACGGATAAAGAGATAAAGTTTAGGAACTTGAATAAATTGGCTTTGAACGAACGCCTAGCATGTCAATGTTCTGCTATTGATGATATTACTATATTAGTTCCAGAAAATGGAAAAATGCCTCATATGAAATATTCGGAATAAACATGTTTTTAGAACCCCATATTAATAACCGCGTAGAACGAAAGGCAGGCTGGATTGAAGTAATCTGTGGGTCGATGTTTTCTGGTAAAACGGAAGAATTAATTCGCAGACTAAATAGAGCGTTAATTGCTGAACAACATGTTGAGATTTTTAAACCGTCCATAGATAAGCGTTATCATGACACAAATGTTGTTTCTCATAATTCTAGCACTATTCGGTCTACTCCTGTCGATTTCGCTAATGATATACTCTTAAAAGCAGGGAACTGTGATGTCGTGGGCATTGACGAAGCTCAATTTTTTGATAACTCTTTAATAGAGGTATGTGAAAAATTAAGTGCCGCAGGAAAACGTGTAGTTATTGCTGGCTTAGATATGGATTTTGAAGCAAAACCCTTTGAACCAGTACCCTTTCTTATGAGTATTGCCGAATATGTCACAAAAGTTCATGCTATCTGTGCAACATGTGGCAATATCGCATCGTTCTCTTTCCGACTTTCTACCGAAACAGAAAAAGTGAAACTAGGAGAAAAAGATTTATATCAAGCACGATGTCGAACTTGTTACCAAGAAGGCATGAAACAACGAGAAAATGACTAAATACACGTTAGGACTCTTCTTGCTTTTCACTAATTTTTTTGTGGTTTCAGCACAAGAAAACATCCCTTTAGAACATTGGCGAATGCATATTTCTTACAATACTATCCTTGATGTTTCACTTGGCGACAATAAAATATTTGCCGCATCAAAAAACGGGATATTTTATATTGATAAGACCGATAATAGTATAAATACCATATCAAAAATAAATGGACTTTCAGATGTGGGGATAACTGCCGTAGAATTTATACCTCATTATAATGTGCTTATTATTGGTTATGAAAACGGCAATATAGATGTATGGCAAGATGGTAAAATCAAAAACATAAGTACTATTTTAAAAGCTAACTTAAATGAATCAAAACGAATAAACCATTTTAATATACATAATGAAAAATGTTACATCTCTACTGACTTTGGTCTATTGGTGTTTAGGCTAACCGACCTAACGATAGAGGAAAGTATTCAAGGTTTAGGTGCTATAGGAGAAAGTTTGGTGATTAATGAAAGTACAATCTATAACGACAGTCTTTTTCTTGCTACAAAAAAAGGCGTGATTGCTGCTTCTCTTTCGCCAAATGTCAACATTTTAGATTTTAACAATTGGAAGCGTTATGGAGCTGAAAGTAATGCTCCTTTAGGTAATATAGCAGCAATTACTATTTATAACAATGAAGTGGTTGTAGCAGAGCAAATGGGAAATATTTACAGTTATTCATTAAATACATGGTTATTACAACCCTATTCCCAAAACAAAGAGCATAACGCACTGTTTTCGAATAATACTATGTTAGTGATATCTTCTCCAAGCGAGGTAACGAAATTCAACGGTAGTGTCGATGTGTCCATAACAAACACAAATACCTCAATAATAAACGATGCCGTAATTGACGAAAATAATAATGTATGGGTTGCAGATAATAATAAAGGGCTGCTCACTAATAAGAACGGGGCTTTCGAGTCTATACTTCCCGAAGGTCCTTTTTCTGATAAGGTATCAAAACTATATTACCATGAGAACAAAATATTCGCTCTGGCTGGAGAAATAGGCGTTGGAAGAACTTTTTTACAGAGTAATGATGGGTTTTATGTGTTTAAAAATGGGAACTGGGATAACTTCAATGCTTTAACACATCCTTTGGTTAGCAACAACTTAGTTGATATTACATTTAACCCTTCAGATGGACAGTATTATTTGGCATCTTTTGGTTCAGGGATCTTAAAATACGATGGGGTCGAAGACTTTGAAGTAATAGATCAAACTACGGCAGGAAGTTCTTTAGAAAGTTGGTCAGTCGATAGCACATACACATTAGTCTCTTCAATAGCTGCTTCCCAAGACGGTGTATGGGCAGGAAACTATGGCGCTAACAATAACGCTATTCACTTTTTTGACAATCAGCAACAATGGCATTCGTATTCTACATCTATCATTGGGTCGAAACTCCCAATGAAAATTACAATCGCCCAAAATGGAGACAAGTGGATACAACTTGATGCTGATCAAGGAGGTGAAGTGATTGTATTTAATGAAAAAACAGGCAAAAACAGAAGGTTAACTACTGAAATAGGAAATGGGGATCTTCCTCAAAGCGATGTGTACGATATTGTGATGGATAAAGAAGAAATGGTATGGATAGGAACAGGTAAAGGAGTGGCCTATTATAGTGATACCTATAGCGTGGAAAACGAAAATGCCATAAATGCAATTACTCCTATTATTGAAGGATACCCTCTATTACGAGACGAGCGAATAACAGCGATTGCCATTGATGGAGGCAATAGAAAATGGTTTGGCACCGATAATGGACTTTGGTTATTTGATGCAAACACTCAAAAACAAATCTATTTTTTTACCACCGAAAACAGTCCTCTTCTCTCAAATAATATTTTGGATATTGCTATTCACGATATATCAGGAGAAGTATTTGTTGCAACAGACAATGGAATAGTGTCCTTTCGAAGTCCTGCAACAACTGGAACGATCTCTCACGAAAACGTTAAAATATTCCCGAACCCAGTATTGGCTAGTTTTGAAGGGTTGGTTGGAATTTCTGGATTATCAGAAAATGCTACGGTAAAAATAACCGACATTTCTGGAAAATTAATTCATCAGATGCGTGCCAATGGAGCTACAGCAGGATGGAATATTAAAGACACTAATGGTAGAAGAGCTGCTACAGGCATCTATTTAGTTTTTAGTGCCTCTGACGATGGGGCGGAAACATATATAGGAAAGATTGCGGTTGTTGAATAGTGATAGTATACATTTAAAGGGTTAATCCATCATTTCAATGCTTCATAAAACACAAGGCATCGTTTTTAAGTATATTAAGTACCGTGATTCGTCTATTATTGTAAATATTTTCACCGAAAAATTCGGGTTACAAAGCTATATTGTAAATGGTGTTCGAAGTAAATCATCTAAAAATAAAATTGCCCTTTTTCAGCCACTCACCTGCCTTGAATTAGTAGTATATCATAAAGAAAATAGTGAAATAAATAGAATTTCGGAATTGAAATGCAATCATCCTTTTCACTCTATTCCTATTAACATTCATAAATCAAGCATTGCTTTGTTTCTAACCGAAATACTGCACAAAACGATTAAGGAACAAAATGACACTGAGGACCTATTTGTTTTTATCCAACAAGCTGTATTGGTATTAGACAATTTATCTATTGACTATGAAAATTTTCATCTTCAGTTTTTACTACAACTAAGCAGATACCTAGGGTTTGGGGTTTCGCAAAACAATGAATTAGAATCGTTAATGCTAGAAGCGAAAATAGATTTTCAACTATTAAACGAACTAAATCGTAACCCCTTTGGTCATCATGTTTCGTTAAATGGCAATTCAAGACAACGATTATTAAAGGCAGTACTTCGGTATTACAAGCAGCATTACACTACATTAGGAGAAATCAAATCTTTAACAGTATTAAGTGAAGTTTTGCGCTGAAATCTTCACAAACAATTTGGCTACAATTCATTTTGGGTTATCTTGCTGACCATTAACTAAAGGAAAATACTATGAAAAAATATGTGCTATTATTAATTATACCATTCACCTTTTATGCTTGTAATTCCCCTCAAAAAACAGAGGGAAATAAAGAAGAAAGCATTTCAGTTGAAGAGGTTTCTACTAAGGAAGAAAAAGGCGTCTTCTTCGTTTCGCCATCCGAAGGTGGTGTTGTTCAAAACCCCGTAAAGGTTGTTTTTGGAGTAAAAGGAATGGAAATAGAGCCCGCAGGAGAAGTTAAAGAAGGAAAAGGACATCATCATATTATTATTGATGGTTCTTTCATTAAAAAAGGAGTCGTTGTCCCTGCCGATTCAATGAATATTCATTACGGAAAAGGGCAAACTGAAACTGAACTTACGTTATCACCTGGAGAGCATACCTTAACCATGCAATTCGCAGACGGGTTTCACCAATCGTATGGCGAAGAATGGAGTAATACAATTAGCATAACTGTAGGGGAATAAATGAAATAAATAAGCTGATACTGGAGTATTTGAAAAAAGTACAGTTAGAAAAAATTACACCACCTACAAACTAAAATAACAGTTTAATAAAGTAATGGTTTTTAAAAGGGTCAGGAACTACATATTTCTTAGAGATGTGATTATATTGGCTCTCACAGCATTTGGTGGGCCACAAGCTCATATTGCTATGTTTATGGAACGACTTGTGAAAAAACGAGCCTACTTATCCGAAGAGAATCTTATAGAACTCTATGCGCTTTGTCAAATTCTTCCTGGACCGACATCTACACAAACCATTACAGCTATTGGCTATAAAATAGGAGGTTCTTCACTTGCCTTTCTTACTTTACTTGTATGGGCATTGCCTGCGGTTACGTTAATGACAGCCGCAGGTATGTTGATTTCTATAATGCAAGAAAACAATATCTCGATTGCGTTTACTAAATTTATTCAGCCAATGGCTGTTGGTTTTGTAAGTTATGCTACCTATAAAATTAGTAGCAAGGTAGTAAACACAAACTTGGGGGTAGTAATTATGGTAATATGTGGGGTTTTGTCCTATTTTGCGGGCTCCCCTTACTTGTTCCCTGTTATTTTAATACTTGCAGGCACCGTTACTGCTTTCAAATACAAGCGACTAGAAAAGGAAGAGAAAACAGAATTTTCCGTTAATTGGTCTGGTTTTATTCTATGGGCCAGTGTCTTTTTATTTGCTGCTTTTTTAGGAAATTTTACTCCTGCACGACATGTATTACTTTTTGAAAACTTCTATCGAAATGGAAGTTTAATTTTTGGTGGAGGTCAGGTATTAATCCCTCTACTTTACGGAGAGTTCGTTGATTTTAAGCATTTTTTATCATCAGAAGAATTTTTGACGGGGTATTCGTTTGTACAAAGTATTCCCGGCCCTACCTTTTCGTTTAGTTCGTATATAGGTGCTCTTTCTATGCGAGACTATGGTTCACCTGGGGAGATATTAGGAGGTATTAGTGCCGCATTGGGTATTTTTCTTCCAGGTACATTTTTAATCTTTTTTGTAATAAGAATATGGAGTAGCCTAAAAAAATACAGAGTAATAAAAGCTTCGCTTGAGGGTATCACCGCAGCTAGTTCTGGTATGGTTGCCGCTGCTGCTGTTCTATTGTTTCAGCCGCTTGATGCCAATGCGTTTAACATCATAATAATAATAGGAACATTTAGTATACTTACATTTACCAAAGTTCCTGCACCCATCATTATATTAGTAGGCCTGATCGCGGGTTTTATTTTCTAATATTTTAGGTAAACGATAACCTTACCTTATTAGAAACGGTCAATTTACAGTCTTGAGAATGAGGGATGGCTATGTTTAGCGATTCGTGACCAATAGGAATAGTAAAAGCTACAGGATAATCATACTCCACAACATGATCTAAAATAAGCTCATTGATGGACTTCCCAAAAGGAATACTGGTGTCTTTTATTTCAGTCATATGCCCTACAATTAACCCAGCTAAATGGGATAGTTTCCCAGCTCTTTTTAATTGCACCATCATTCTATCTATCTTATATAGGTATTCATCTATTTCTTCAATGAAAAGAATTTTACCATCAAAATTAACCTCTGAAGCTGTTCCTAGGCTATCATTAATAAGCGATAAATTACCACCGATTATACTGCCATTAGCCTCTCCTTTTCTATTTAGTGGATGTGTATCAAACGCATAATCATTT
>Ga0224506_10003670_pt1 | contig 10108 bp, 9 predicted proteins | sample SF_Jan12_sed_USG_2_FD_169108 | JGI IMG/M metagenome (GOLD analysis project Ga0224506, IMG submission 169108) | Sediment microbial communities from San Francisco Bay, California, United States - SF_Jan12_sed_USGS_8_1 | ecosystem: Environmental > Aquatic > Marine > Sediment | place: USA...
GACCACTCTGGGCAAAGTCATCGGTGGTGGCATGCCGGTTGGCGCCTTTGGTGGTAAAAAAGAAATCATGCAAAAAATTGCCCCACTGGGGCCGGTTTATCAGGCTGGAACCTTATCGGGCAATCCAGTTGCGATGGCGGCTGGATTGAAAACGCTTGAATTGATTAGTCAGCCCGGCTTTTATGAGCAACTAACTGCCAAAACAACCCAGCTCGTCGAGGGTTTTGAAGCCAGGGCAAAGGCAACAGGTGTTGGTCTAACCAGTAATCAGGTCGGTGCCATGTTCGGCATCTTCTTTACCGATGCAGACTCAGTCAGTAATTTTGCGCAGGTGGGTGAATGTGATGTAGAACGGTTTAAAACGTTTTATCACGGCATGCTGGAACAGGGTGTGTATCTGGCGCCGTCTGCCTATGAAGCGGGCTTTGTCTCAGCGGCCCACACCGATGAAGATATTAATAAAACCCTGGATGCCTCAGAGCAGGTAATGAAGACGCTTTAACGGCTGGGCCTAACTGGCTCGGGCACCTTCAGTACAGCTGGTTTGTGCCTGTTTGCTGATGCTGCGCAATGTTTTGTCATCTTTATAACCGGTAACCAGACGGATCAGGCGCTCACAGCGAATGCCGAGTTTTGCATCGACATCGATATCTTCGGCGACCAGATAGCTAAACAGGTTGTCGGCGATGTCTTCAATCTGCTGCACAATGGTGCGTTCATGAGGACGTCGGCCCGTACCCCACTCTTTTTCCAGAATCAGCTGTTCGATGTGTTCTGCGTCAAACTCGCATTTAAGAATATTGTCTTTCATGGAAAAGGGCGCGAGTGTTTCGTCTTTGAGGATATGGCGTACCGAGCGTAGCGGCCGAATCACTTTATCCCGCCATTTACTGGTACGCAGGATCATCGCACGCCAGGCACTGGTAGAAACTGTACCGCGACCGGACTTGCCTAACCAGCAGGCAAACAACAGCATATTGATATCGGCACCATAGTCGTCCTGCAATTGCAGACAGAGTTCACTGATCTCCGGACGCTTGTACTCGGCAATCGAAAAATCCCAGAAGTCACTTTTTGGTAGCTCAAACATTTTCTTCCCTCTCCCTGAATCTATTCTGCTTGCTTAGGCTAAGATATGACCATGACGTTGGACTTTTTACAATCCTTTCTGGACTGGTTAACCCATCACAGTGTCTGGTCAGGACTTATCATTTTCCTCATCGCGTTTAGCGAATCACTGGCACTGGTTGGACTCATCGTCCCCGGTGCCCTGCTCATGTTTGCCATCGGTACCCTGATCAGTACCGGGCATTTACCTTTTGTCAGTACCTGTCTGTGGGCTGTTGCCGGTGCTGTAATTGGCGACGGCACCAGTTACTGGCTCGGGAATTATTATCGGGATAACCTGAAAAATCTATGGCCCCTGTCACGCCACCCACAAATTTTAGACCGTGGCAGTGAATATTTTAAACAACACGGCGGTAAAAGTATCTTTCTGGGCCGTTTTATTGGCCCGCTGCGTCCGATCATCCCGGCCATTGCCGGCATGAACAATATGCCCATTCCTCGATTTATGATCGTCAATATTATTTCAGGCTTTGCCTGGGCACCGCTTTATCTGTTACCGGGAATGGCTTTTGGTCTGTCCTTAACCGTTGCCAGCGAAGTTGCCGGGCGACTGGTGATGCTAAGCATTGTTTTAATTGTCCTGACACTTGTTTTTCTCTGGCTGAGTAAACGTATTTATAAAGCCACCTTACCACGCGTTGATAAGCTGTTTTTTAATCTGATGGACTGGAGCCACCGCCACCCCATTGCCGGGCAGGTCCCTGCTGCACTGATCAAACCCGAACACCCTGAAGTAAGAATCCTCAGCCTGCTGGCCTTGTTGCTACTGTTTGCATCCGCCATGCTCATAGGCATTAGTCAGCTGATGGGACCTGAAACAATATTCAGTCAGTTAGATAAACTGATTCATTTCAATCTACAAAGATTGCATACGCCGGGCTTCAGCTCGTTTATGCAATACGTGCAGGGCTGGGCTTCTCCAGTTAATCTATCGATCACAGTCGCTTTATTTATTTTCTGGTATTGGTCACAGCATAATCGCCTTGTCATCGGGCATGTCGTCGCAGCATTATTAGTGCCCTGGTTATTAATTACTGCACTAAGCACTATTTTCCCACTTGATGATCGGACTTATGTTTTTCCTGCCTTACCCGTAACCGTTTCAATTTCTGTTTATGGCTTTATTGCAGTTGCACTGGCACGAGAATTACCACAAAAGCTACATCCACTGATTTATGTGCCTGTTGCTGTCATTGTTTTTCTGATTAGTTTTGCGCAACTTTATCAACATCAATATTCTTTGTCTGATGTTGTTATTGGCGCCATGGTCGGTGCGATATGGCTGGCAATATTGGGCATTGCCTACCGTCGCCATGCACAACAGCCTTATATTAAAGCGAGATCAATAACGTTTATCATTGTCGTGATGTGTTTATCCATATTTGTGATTGCGCCCGGGCACAAGGAACAATCGACAATAATAAATTTTCAGCACATAAAAAATATATCAGCTCATGACTGGCTCAGTGAACAATGGACTTCGATAGATCTGCATCGAAAAGATCTACGTTTTTTACAGCATCATCCATTGAATATTCAATTAGCAGGAAACCTTGACCGTATTTCAGCAACACTACAAAAAAATGGCTGGCGCGTACCACCAAGTGCTCGCGGCCTGGGTGTGTTGCAGTGGTTAAACCCGGCCCCTGAGCTGGAACGTCTGCCTGTGCTACCTCATGTGCATGATGGTCAGTATGAAAAATTACGCATGGTCAAACACACTGGCAATAAAATCTATGTCATTCGTTTATGGCACACACGAGTTAAGATTTTAAACGGCAATCAGTCGCTGGATTTATGGGTTGGGAATGCCGGCGCACTAAAAAAATTCAACATAATGGGACTAAGCATGTTCAAAACCGATCATCAGTTTTATCAGGCCATGCAGCTTGTTAAAAACGATATCAATGAATCATTTGTTATTCAGCAGAAAATTTTACCTGAAGACAGGAATAAGAAGTTGTTATTAGCCTATCCGGCTAAATAAACATTTTTTCATCCAGACGTGTGCTTAGCTGCGATAAACGCTCATAGGGATTTTCTATTTTGAGGAAGTTCTGTTTTTCACACAGGTCGAGTGGCAATAACTCTATCAAACGCGAACTGACCCAGCCGGCATTATCAAAATGGGTCGGCATAGTCGTATAGGGGGGTTCCAGTTGATTAATAATCTGATGTAACAGATCAACCATCGGCTCAAATTCTTCATCAATACTGGCTTCATCTTCTTCTGGCAATAATTCAATTTCAGCAGTGATCAGCTGACTCGGTTCAACCTGCTGAGAGAGTATTTTAAAGCGTTGCTCGCCGCGTAATGTGATTCCAAGCAACCCATCCGGACGTTTATTCCAGTAACAGATATTCGTCAGTGTCCCAACATCATAAACTTCTGCTGCAGAACCGGTTTCAGAGCCCTCTTTGATCAAGATCACGCCAATACCCAGATTATTTTTCAAACAATTGCTGACCATATCCAGATAACGTGGCTCAAAGATACGCAGGGGCAGGACACCGCCGGGGAATAGAACGGTATTTAGTGGAAACAGGGGTATTGTCAAACTCATTTATTTACCGCGATTGCTTTAAATCATCCTTTGAATATCTTAAGTTGTAGTCCGTCAACCCAGTGAATGCAAACCTGTATTAGCCCTGTTCACCCCAGCGCGGTACAAGTGCATGCTCCAGATCAAGCTGATCCAGGATACGTGCGACAATAAAGTCGACTAATTCATTAACACTGGTGGGCTTATGGTAGAAACCAGGATTGGCTGGAAGAATGGTCACCCCAATTCGCGACAGTTTGAGCATATTCTCCAGGTGGATGGCCGATAGAGGGGTTTCTCGCGGCACCAGAATCAGCTTACGCTGTTCTTTGAGCATTACATCAGCCGCTCTTTCGATGAGATTATCACTGCTTCCCATCGCAATGCCGGCCAGCGTCCCGGTGGTACAGGGGCAGACCACCATCGCCCTGGCTCGATGCGAACCACTGGCCACGGGCGACATCCAGTCCTCACGAGAAAAAACCTGTAATAAGTTCTCATCGACCTGATAGTGCTGACAGAAAAATTTCTGCATCTCGGCTGGACGTGCAGGGATGTCCAGATCGGTTTCTGTCGCCAGCACCAATTGTGCGGCCTTTGATACGAGCAGATATACATTCTGCTCTGCGCGCAACAGACATTCCAGCAGACGCAAGCCATATGCCGAACCTGAGGCACCTGTCAGGGCGAGAATAATAGGCCGGTCTGAGAGTTCAGTTGTCATGTTTAAACCTGCTTTAATGCCTGTAACAGGCGCTCATGGATATTATCGAAGCCCCCATTGCTCATCACCAGGATATGATCGCCAGGTTGACTCTGTTTAATCACTGCATCAATCAATTTCTGCACATCATTAAAAATCCAGGCACTGTCGGGTCTCTGTTCGCTCACCTTTTCTGCCTGTCCTTCGACATTGTCCGCCTGATAAATAAAAACATAGTCCGCCTCTTTGAGTGATGGAGCCAGCGTATCGGCATGCACGCCCATGCGCATAGTGTTTGAACGCGGTTCCAGTACGGCAAGGATACGCTCCTGTCCGACCTGTTTGCGCAAACCCGCCACCGTCAGACTAATTGCAGTCGGATGATGGGCAAAGTCATCATAGACCGTGATCTCATTTTCCCTGCCACGTAATTCCATGCGTCGACGAATACCCTTGAATCCGGACAGGCTCTCAATTGCATGCTCAGGACTAATCCCGGCATGGCGTGCCGCAGCAATGGCTGCCAGGGCATTATTCTTATTGTGTTCGCCAATCAATGGCCAGTTCACCTGCCCAAGGGTTTGCCCATCCAGCATGACATCAAAACAACTGGCATCGGCATTAATATTCTTTGCCGTCCAGCCTTCAGTCTGGCCCGCGAAACTCTCAACCGGTGTCCAGCAACCGCGTTCAAGCACATCGGCAATGGCTTCATCATTATCGGGCGCAATAATCAAACCCGTGCCGGGCACGGTTCTGACCAGATGGTGAAACTGTGTTTTGATGGCTTCCAGGTCGGCAAAGATATCGGCGTGATCAAATTCGAGGTTATTGAGAATAGCCGTGCGTGGATGATAGTGAACAAACTTGGAGCGTTTATCAAAAAAGGCGGTATCGTATTCATCTGCCTCGACAACAAAAAAGGGCGTCTCACCCAGGCGCGCTGAGACACCAAAATTATTCGGCACCCCTCCGATTAAAAACCCGGGGGCCAGGCCATTGGCTTCCAGCAACCAGGCGAGGATGCTGGAGGTACTGGTCTTGCCATGGGTCCCCGCTACAGCCAGAACCCAGCGTTGCTGCAGAACATGTTCAGCCAGCCATTGTGGTCCTGAGGTGTAGGGTAATCCTTTATCCAGCACATATTCGACCGCTGGATTACCACGTGACATAGCATTGCCAATCACGACACAGTCTGGAGCAGGATCGAGATGCGCAGGATCATAACCTTCCTGTAAACGAATGCCCTGCTCTTCTAACTGTGTACTCATCGGTGGATAAACATTGGCATCGGATCCACTCACCTCATGACCCAGTGCACGCGCCAACAAGGCAACACCCCCCATAAAAGTTCCACAAATACCAAGAATATGAATATGCATTTATCCCGCCTGCGGTAATAACAAATTAACCACTGAAAAACTCAACATAACATAGCCGATGGCCAGTACTGATGCTGGAAAAATATTAATCTCAAGAGCATGTCGAAATATATGTGTAATAATTATCAGGCTCCAGAAATTAAAAGCCAGCAAAAAAAACCCGAATATTGATGATTCACTCATGAAATAAAGATTGATTGCCAACATGGGTAACAGAATGCAGGTCACAACCACACTACTCCCCATTAAAGCGATCAGGGTTTGCTGTGTACGAGGAGCATGTCCAAGAATACGCAAGAGCAACAATACGACAATGATATTTGTTGCTGTATTGACAAAAACAACTAACATTGCATCTGCAAGTGGTGTGCGACTAATAATGACGATAACATCGATAAGCAGACTGGCAAGCAGCACGAGGACAAACAGTGCAGTGGATGCAGGCGTATCCTGAGGTCCTCGTCGCAATAAACAGATATCAAGAAATAATTGAAAAAGTGGAATCAACTCTACTTGCTCATTTTAATTTTTTATTATCATTGTAATCATTCTTGTAATTAGAGATTATCATAGTGGTCATCTCGTTTAAATCAAAGATAAATTTATATTCATGTCAAATTCAGTAAATCAAAATGACTTTCGCTTCATCGACACAGCCGATGCCTTATTAAAATTTTGTAATGAAATCGCTAGCGCAAATGAGCTGGCAATTGATACAGAGTTTATTCGCGAAAAATCATATTACTCACAACTATGTTTAATACAGATTGCCAGCCATGAACATATTGCCTGTATCGATCCGCTTGCTGTTGCAGATATCGGCCCCTTACTGGATATTCTTTATGACAGCAGTAAAACAAAAATTCTGCATGCGGCACGCCAGGATCTGGAAATATTTTTCAATTTACGTGAAGACATTCCCAAACCTATTTTCGATACACAGATCGCTGCGACTGTACTGGGTTATGGCGATCAAATTGGCTATAGCAAACTGGTTGAAGAATTTCTTGATATTCATGTTGAAAAGGGCCATGCCCGCACTGACTGGAGTCAGCGCCCGCTATCCAAAGAGCAGTTAAACTACGCAGCTAATGATGTACGTTATCTGATTCAGATATATCCAATGATCAAACAACGCCTTGATGAGCTTGGACGCAGTGACTGGCCTGATGAGGATTTCCAGGCACTTTGCAGTCCCGATCTATATCGAATTAATTCCGAAACCATCTGGCAACGCATAAGTGGCCACCAACGTCTTAAGGGAAACAAGCTGGCGATATTGCAACGGCTGGCCGCCTGGCGTGAAGAGCTGGCGGTAACACAGAACCGGCCACGTAAATGGATCTTAGCGGATGATGTCATGGTTGCTCTAACACAACAGGCACCCAGTTCTGTGGCGCAATTAAAAACTCTACGTGGTTTAGCTCCTCGAGTGCTGGAAAAATATGGGCAAGATATATTAGATATGATCGAACAGGCAAAACAACTACCCAAAGATCAATGGCCCTGCAAAGATAAACTCCAGCGTCCGAGCAGTCAACAGGAAGCCCTTACCGATGGCCTGATGAGCCTGTTAAAAATACGAGCTGCAGAAAATAGTATTACCGCATCAGCTTTGGCTAACCGCAAAGATATCGAGCAACTGGTCATGGGTGAACAGGATCTCCCTTTGCTGCATGGCTGGCGGGCACAACTCGTTGGCAATGATCTGGTCAAAATGCTCAAGGGTGAACTTAAGCTGCAGGTCATCAGTGGAAAGTTAACTGTACTCAACAGTGATGATTAACTGTTTCAATACAGAAAATATTGGCGATGAAAACTGGCGATGTCGATAGCGAAGCAGGGAAAATACCAATTTGATATTCAAACCGGCAATAACTTTGAATTGCTGATTGATGGTAAACAGTTTTTCCCCACTATGCTTGATGCCATAAACGGCGCGAAAAAAACAATTATGCTTGAGCAATATTTGATGCGCTCAGGCAAAATCGCAAAACGCTTTATTGATGCATTGCTAAAAGCAAAACAACGTGAGGTTGATGTCTTTATTCTGCTTGATGATTATGGCTCATCCGCGTTGGAACAGGCCGATCGTGATCGTTTGGTGAATGGCGGAATAAAGCTCTGGTTTTATAACCCGATTCGACTGAAGCACCTACAACGAAATTTTTTCCGAGATCACCGTAAAATTCTTATTATTGATCACAGCGATGTTTTTGTTGGTGGCGCGGGTATCACTGATGAGTTCAGTTCAGAATTTAAAGGCCAACAGGCCTGGCATGACGTGATGTTAAAAATTCAGGGCCTCATCGTTCACGACTGGGTTCAGTTGTTTCATCAAACCTGGCAGCATTGTTCCAACACGTCTTTAACTATACCAGAATCGAATACTCAACGATGCTCAGCAGATATGACTGGCAGAATTCTGACTACCGCTCCCTTGCATCCTCAGGAAATTAACCGAGCCCTGCTCAGGCGTCTTACCCGAGCTAAACAACGCATCTGGATTACTACACCTTATTTTGTTGCTTCGCAAAAAATACGCCGCCATCTCCGTCATGCAGCGCGACGCGGGCTTGATGTCCGCTTGCTCCTGCCTGGGCCACATAACGATCACCCATGGATCGGTTATGCAGCACGTCGATACTATCTACGTCTGTTGCGCTATGGTGTAAGGATTTTTGAATACCAACCGCGCTTTACTCACGCAAAAATAGAATTATGTGATGACTGGACTTCACTGGGTTCAAGCAATCTGGATCGATGGAATCAACGCTGGAATCTGGATGCCAACCAGGCCGTTTATGACAAAGAATTTGCTCAACACATTACGCGATATTTTAAGCATGATTTTGCTCAGAGCCAGGAAATTTTATTTGATGACTGGAAACAACGTCCATGGCTGACACGAGTCAGAGAACACATTGCAGGTCAACTCATGTATTTACTCGAACGCGTAGGCCGTTCTTCTTACCGGAGGAGAAAGTAATTACTCACCTGTATCAGGTTCAGGATATTTGGCTCGGATAGCGAGGATATCATCCAGATTATCAATAAAAGTATCGACCAATGCAGGATCAAAATGACTACCCTTATTTTCCTTTATATGGTCAATCGCTTCTTCCAAAGGCCAGGCTTTTTTATATGGGCGTTTTGTTGTCAGTGCATCAAATACATCCGCAATCGCAACAATCCGTCCAACTAAAGGTATGTCTTCACCACTCAGACCTTTTGGATACCCCGAACCATCCCATTTCTCATGATGGGTGATGGCAATTTCTCGCGCCATTTGCATCAGTGGAGAAGGATGTCCAGACATAATCTCGGCACCAATAGCAGCATGCGTTTTCATGATTTCCCATTCTTCTGGAGTAAGCTTACCCTGTTTCAGCAAAATACTGTCGGGGATACCTATTTTACCAATGTCATGCATGGGGCTTGCATTCAGTATCATTAATCCTTCTTCCTCAGACATACCACTAGCCAATGCCAAAAGCTGAGAATACTGACTCATTCGAATAATGTGCAGGCCCGTTTCATTATCCCTGTATTCTGCCGCTCGTCCCAGGCGTCGAATAATCTCAAGTCGAGTTTCGTCCAGCTCCTGAGTTCGTTCACGCACTTTTTGCTCAAGAACAATGTTCTGATTTTTCATTGCCTTATTAAGTAAGCGGACTTCAAGCATATTGCGGATACGCGACAGTAACTCAACTCGGTCAAAGGGTTTGCTGACAAAGTCGCGCGCACCACCTTCTAATGCCTTGACTCGAGAATCTCGGTCTTTAAGCGCAGTTAAAACCAGTATTGGCGGATAGTCTTCGGTGATTTCCTTCATTTGCTCCATCACACCGAAGCCGTCAATGTGAGGCATGTTCAAATCCAGTAATACCAGATCACAGTGATGCTGCTGGTATAGATCGGCGGCCTGACGAGAGTCGGTAGTAGAGTGGACGTTTTGATAACCCTCTGCTGCGAGAACCTTTTCCAGTAATTTCACATTCACCGGTTGGTCGTCAACCACCAGGATCGTGGCCATCTTGACATCATTTTCATTCTGAAAGGACTGCATAGACTAAAATGTCACCATTTATTGAAGTTGATTATATTTATATCCGTAAACTAAGCATAGAAACCAGACGTCATACTCACTAAATTATAGCCTTATAATTTTGTAATAAATTGTTGCGTGATTAGCATTATTATTAAGCCTTAAGAAAAAGCGGGCCACAAGGGGCCCGCCAGTCGACACTCTATGTTAACTAAGATTAACGCTTTTTACGTCTGGCCTTCTTCTTGGCCTTCTTCTTAGCTTTCTTCTTAGCTTTCTTCTTAGCTTTCTTCTTAGCCTTCTT
>Ga0224506_10003672_pt1 | contig 10104 bp, 9 predicted proteins | sample SF_Jan12_sed_USG_2_FD_169108 | JGI IMG/M metagenome (GOLD analysis project Ga0224506, IMG submission 169108) | Sediment microbial communities from San Francisco Bay, California, United States - SF_Jan12_sed_USGS_8_1 | ecosystem: Environmental > Aquatic > Marine > Sediment | place: USA...
GCCTCGGGACCATTATCGACGTCGAGCAGGATCGCATCGAACTTTTCTGCCTGATGCTTTAACAGGTCAGCGACGTCACCCGGCTGCACGCGAGTGCGGCCATCATCTATTGGTCGTCCCGCGCATTGCCCCAGGGAGCCCCGGTTCCATTCGACTACGGCGGGCACCAGTTCTGCCACGATCACCTCGGCCGATTCCGGCACGGTCCTGAGCACGGCTGCCAGCGTGAAGCCCATACCGAGACCGCCGACCAGGATGCGGGCATTTTCGACTGCGCTCAGACGGCGACAGGCAAGTTCGGCCAGCACTTCTTCGGAGTGATGCATGCGGCTATTCATAAGGTCGCCGGGCACACCGGAGAGTCGAATAGCAAAATCATCATTACGCTGTAACAGGGTAAGCTCTGTATCGCTAGCGGGAATAGTGGTGCGCTCGATTGTTATCCAGGGATCCATAGGGGCGTCAAAGTGGCTCGATTATTACGTCGGGTACGATATCACGAATCAGCACAACCGCGGGATAACAGACGAGTTACAGAATTTTCGTCCCGCCGATCAAAACCCGATATGACGTCTCATTTCCCCTGAGGTACACTACCGCCATGATGAAACAGTTCCTACTCGCTCAAAGCGCTGGTCACAATTCCGACGATTTACTGGCCGACTGTTTAAACCAGCTGGGTAGCATTCCACCTGAGGCCAATTTTGGCTTCTTATATCTCAGCGATCAGTTAGCGAGTGCGGCCGAGTTCATTTTAAATCGGTTAAAACAGGCAACCGATATCGAATACTGGATTGGTACTGTCGGCATTGGCGTTATCGCCAGCAATACCGAATTTTACGATGAGCCGGCGATGGTAGTGATGCTGGCAGATTTTAATGAGGCCGATTTTCATATCCTGCCTAACTTTATTACCGATACAACCGCCTTATCGGGTGAGCTGGCCCACTGGTGCCAGGCTAACGATTTCAATGTCGGACTGTTACATGCCGACCCGACCAACCCGGCAACGCCGACATTATTAAGCCAATTAGGCGAAGACATCCCGACGGCTTTTCTGGTGGGTGGTATTACCTCGTCGCGTGGGGCCAATATTCAATTTGCCACCGAAGCCCTGCATGGCGGCATTAGCGGTGTACTGTTTTCGCAGGCGGTGCCAATTAAGACCAACCTGACCCAGGGTTGCACGCCAATCGGTAAGCGTCACGTCGTCACCCAGTGCGATGATAACCTTATTCATAGTCTCGATAACCGCCCGGCACTTGATGTGTTGACCGAGGATGCCGGTGACACCATTGCGCAGGACTGGCAACAGGCGGCTAACTATATTTTTGCGGGCATCGTGAATAAGAGCTCGGACCTGGACGACTACTCGATCCGGCAGTTGATCGGTATCGATACCGAGGAAAAAGTCATCGCTATCGGTGACTACCTGCAACATAACGATGAGATCATTTTCTGCCGCCGTGACGGTAACTCTGCGATGGAAGATATGGATCGCATGCTGTTAGAGCTTAAACTGCGCCTTAACTCGCCGATCAGGGGCGGGGTTTATGTTTCCTGCCTGGGCCGTGGCAGGCATCAGTTTGGAAACGATTCGCAGGAGGTACGTTTTATCCATTCGGTGCTGGGAGACTTTCCGCTGGTTGGCTTTTTTGCCAATGGCGAGATTCATAAGAATTCGTTATATAGTTTTACTGGTGTTTTGACTTTGTTTGTTTAGAAACATTACCCGGTTAAGAATGTTCGGTTACGCCTTTGGTTGGGTTACACCAACCTACACAAGCCATTATTTTTGATCCCCACTAACCAGACTCTCCACTGCAATAAGCCAGGGCTCTAATCGTTTGCCGAAAGCAACTTTAGCCTTATAGCCCGGAGACCAGTTGTCGTTGTCGTAGGAGGAGTCGTTCTGCTCGATGGTATCGAATACAGCCCGGTATTTAAGCGGGATATTAATGTTTTCGATGAGCATCCCCTCAATGCGGCCGACCCAGATCTTTTTATCGTTTTCGTTTTCGTTTTCGTTTTCGTTTTCGTTTTCGTTTTCGTTTTCGTCGTAGTCCCAGTCCAGTGCCAGTTGAGCCTGCACGATGATGTACCTGCCACCGTCCGGGTAGGTTTTTCTTAACGCCACACGGTCGGTTCCGGCGTCGATAGCAAACAGACGACTATTACGCCGTTGCTCGTTATTCAGTTCGCGCTCGGCGTATTCGACCCGGCCTTCGATATCTTCGTCATCCGGGTTTTCGGCGAGCCGCGCCAGCTCTTCATCCAGTTCTTTTTGTGCAGCAGCCACCATGCGCTGGTAGGTGTCGCCGTCGAATTCGAGCACGAGGTAGGCTCCGCGCGACAGGTTTTTTTCAGTTCGCCGGGAGTAAGCCTCATCATCGTCGGGATAAGCATCGGGTTCGAAACCGAGTTCGATGAGCTTGTCGCGGTCGAACCAGTCCGGGTTACCCCAGCAATTGCGACAGTCGAGGTCGAGGCTCAGTCCGGTGTTTTCGTGGTCCCAGAAAAAATTGTAGGGAATACTGAGTTCCCGCTCGGTGAGTTCTATCACTGCGTCGGGTTCGCCCGAGCGATTGTAGGCCACGCCGCCGAGTGCGACGACATTGGTGACGAGGATAATGGCGAGGCCGGCGATGAGTATTTTGATTTGCTGCTTCATGCTTCAGCCCCCTGTTCCACCGATTGTTCTGTACTGCGCAGGCGCTTAAGCACCACCAGGCATAGTATTGCTACCAGGGCGAGCACCAGGAAGAATAAATACTTGGGCATCACATCCCACCACCAGTCGAAAAATTTGGTGTAGATAAAAATCACGAAAAAGGTGACACCGGCATTAACCACATGCGCCCAGCCACGACGAATGCCGTACCAGATTAAAACGCCACTGACGATAAATCCCGCCATTTGATAACTGCCTTCAACGAGGTCGGGATCAATGTTCAGGTAACTGGCATTACCCCAGTGCGCCAGCACCAGCATCGGCAATAGCAGGGTGACGATTCCGAAAATCCGGTAGGAAAGTGCAAAACCACTAAATCGCTGGTGGTCGACCCATTGGGGTAAAAAGAACAGCAAGATAGCGACCGGGAAAAAGTTTTCCGGCCTTTCGCCAAAATGAATCCAGTACATTCCGCTCCAGGCCCCTACCCGGGCAGATACGAAGGCGATAATGCATAACACGCCCGCAACCTGAAGCAGGCGCACGTCGTAGGCATAAGCCAGTAACAGCGCCAGCGCCGACCAGACCAGCAGCGCTTTGTCGGAGGGCGTGATATTGAAAATCTGCCCGAACATCGCAATGTTAAGCACGAAGCAGGCGAAGGCGACGAGCCCGACCAATTTGGTGAAATATCCCGAAGAGTCCCTGCCCGCTACAATAACTGTAGCGATGAAGCTGACAATCGATGCGGCAATGAGGACGACAACCTGGCTGGCCGTGCCGAGCTTGCCCCAGAACTGGTAAAACAGAAAAAATACGCTGGCAGCCAGTGCCACCGCGCCGAGCAAAGAGGCAATGCGCATACCCAGCGAGAGCTGCTTTTCCTGCTGGCTGTGGTCGATATCAAATTCACTGCGAAACTGATTCAGCAATACCTGATGATAGTCGGCGAGCGACGCCTGCTGTTCGGCGTTGAGGCTAAGCACCTGTGCGCGTGAAAGTTCGGACAGTTCCTGGTTAAAAGCAAGTATTTGATCGACACGCTGCTGAGCGTCTGTTTTTGTTGTTGTATTCATAGTGGTATCGATTCTGGGCGAATTATCAAGCGAATGCAATGAGAGCCGGGTTGCGCCCGCCGCTTGCCTGCACCAGTTTCGTCACCGGTCGTTGGTAGATGTCGTTGATTTTCACTTTTATTTTTATCGCTCTGTAATAGAATGCGCAGTAATGGTTGGAGCAATTTTGTTGATATGTCAGCAGACTAAGGAAGTGCTCAATCAGGCAATGGATCATAGTGGTTAAACGGTAAGTAGCATGCCTGCAAATATGGACAATATTGAACAAATGCCGCCGACTGAACTGCCTCAAGTCGAGCCCGGCAATAGCGGTCGAACCGGCCGCGATCTTATCAATGCGACAGTCCCTTTTGCGTCTGAAAATGTGGCGAAGAGCTGGTGGTACGTGAGTTCGACATTCATCCTGATGATCGCTGCGCTGACTGGCGCGGGTATACTGCCCTGGTGGCCAGCACGCTTAATGCTATCAGTGCTCGGCGCACTGCTGATGGTACGTGCCTTTATTACTTACCACGACTACATGCACGGCTCGATTCTACGCAATTCGCGCCTCGCCTGGATCCTGTTCCGTATTTACGCCGTCTTTGCGCTTACCCCACCTCGCTCCTGGCGCATTAGTCACAATTATCATCATGGGCACGTCGGCAAAATTAGTGCCGCGAGTATCGGCGCCTTCCCGCTGATCACCACAAAAATGTGGCAAGAGGCGTCGCCTGGTGAGCGCTTTTCCTATCGCTTCCAACGGCATCCACTGGTGGTTCTATCTGGTTACATCACGGTTTTCGCCTTTAGCATTTGCGTACTACCGTTACTGCGAGACCCGGTAAAATCCTGGGACTCTGCCCTGATACTGCTTGGCCACTGCGCACTGATCAGTTTTTTATGGGTATTCGGTGGTTTCGACGGGGTCTTCTTTGCCATGTTGCTACCCGTGGCCATTGCTTCTGCACTGGGCAGTTATTTATTTTTCGCCCAGCATAGTTTTAAACGCATGCATGTCATTTCACCCGAATCATGGACCTACTACCGGGCCGCACTTGAATCTTCAAGTTTCATGCGGCTCAACAGACTGATGCAGTGGTTTACCGGTAATATCGGTTATCACCACATCCATCACCTCAATATCCGCATTCCGTTTTATCGCCTGCCCGAAACCATGGCGGCCATACCCGAACTTCAGTCGCCGGTAACTACTTCACTGGCACCGAAGGATATTATTGACTGCTTCAACGCCGCCCTCTGGGACGAAGACCTTCAGCGCATGGTGTCTTATCGCGAAGCGGGCTATCATCGCAACTGTCCATGAATCTTTCTCAGCTAGTCGCAGACCGTGCAAAACAATATAAAGATAAACCTTTTCTCCTGTTTGAGCGTCAGCCGGTAACGGCTACGTCTGCAACTAGCGCCATAGCGCTATTTCAACAAACCCTGACCTTCCAGGAACTGGATGATCGCGTAAACCAGGCCTGCCATTATCTCTCCGGGCTGGGCCTGTCCCGGGGTGATGTTTTCAATCTACATCTACCAAACTGTCCGGGCTTTATAATTTTATGGTTTGCCGCAGCGCGTCTTGGCGCGGTAATGATGCCGACTAATGTTCTGTCCTCCGCGGCAGAACTGGCTTATCTGATAGATCATTCGAACTCGACTGTTTCTTTTACCACGGCGGACCATCTCACTGCTCTTCGCCAATGCCAGCGTGAGGGCGGCTGTCTCAAATCCATTATCTTATGCGATCCCTATACCGATACACCCGACGAAAAATCGTTTGAAGCGCAGTTACCTGCACAGGCACTGACGCCCTGGAACAACCCGGTATCCGACACCGATATGGTCGCCATCATGTATACCTCGGGGACGACTTCTAAACCAAAGGGGGTGATGGTTAGTCATGCCAATTATCTCACCGCTGGCCAGACCGTGGCCGATGCGGTCGAGCTCGGCGAACATGACCGGCAATTTGTGGTACTGCCATTGTTTCATGGTAATGCGCAATATTATTCGATTATGAGCGCGTTGCTGCGTGGCGCAAGTGCCGCGTTAATGGATCGTTTTTCGGCGAGCCGGTATTTCGACCGGTGCATCGAATATAACTGTACCGTGGCCAGCCTCTTCGCAGCACCGATGCGGATGATTCTGGCTCAGCAGAACAACCCGGCGCAGCGGGATAACCGGTTACGGATCGTAATCTACGCGCAAAATTTGACCGGGCAGCAAATGCAGGACTGGCAGCGAAGGTTCGATGCGCCGCTGGCGCAGATATGGGGTATGACCGAGACTATGGGCCCGCCATTGATGAATCCCCTGCACGGCGAAAGACGCAACTGGACCGTGGGGAAGCCCAGCGGTAACTATGAAATCGCATTAGTGGATGAATCGGGCAAGTCGGTTAAAACCGGGCAGGAAGGCGAGATCATAGTGAAGGGTATTCCAGGCAGGACCATCATGGCTGGCTATTTTAAAAATCCGCTGGCGACTGCAGAGACCATTCGCGATAACTGGCTCCACACCGGTGACAATGCGGTTAGAGATGAAGAAGGATTTTACCGTTTTGTTGACCGCAAGAAGGATATGATCAAGCGTTCGGGTGAAAACATTTCTGCGGGCGAAGTCGAAAATGTCCTGCTACAACACCCGGCAGTTTTCGAATGCGCGGTGATTGGCCTGCCGGACGCAATCAGAGACGAATCGATTGTTGCCGTGGTGGTGCCGAAACAGGGTCAATCTGTCGAAGCAGATACGCTCATCGAGTTCTGTGCAGACAGACTGGCCAGCTTTAGAGTACCGCAGCAAGTGGTTTTCTCGGAAACATTGCCCAAGACTTCTGTCGGTAAAATTCAGAAGCATTTAATCCGCGATGGCCTGATGGCAGCCCCGTCTATCCCCTCGCCAATTTGATTTTTCGGCGACAGAGGTATAGCGTTATCGATACGTAATATAAGGAGACTCAAATGACACAATCAATTGAATCATTTCCAAACGCTCCCGCAGACTGGTCGCCCGAGCTTGCCAGACAAATTGCCGAAGAGGATGGTCTCGAGCTAACCGACGATCACTGGCAGGTCATTAGAGCGCTGCAGGAATACTACGACAAAGTCGAATATCCGAAACTACGTCAGGTGAAGGATGCGCTCGACGAGATGTTTCACTCCAAAGGCGGCATAAAATACCTGCACCAGGTTATCCCCACGGGGCCGATTGCTGGTGGATGCAAACTGGCGGGTCTGGAGGTGCCGGCGGGTGCGGTGGATAAGTCGTTTGGCAGTGTGGCCTGACAGAAAAAAGGGGCGCTATCAATGGCGCCCCTTTGCTTTACACCCCTGCGGCGAAGGCTTCGAGCCTGTCGATTAATTCCTGCGGCACGACAACGCCATTTTTTTCGGCATTTTGCTTCGAGTCGTGGCGCCGAACACCGGGCAGTCGCACACCGGGTTCGTTTGCCAGGGCGCTTAACATGGTTTCGATCCGTTGGGCGTAGGCTTCGTCGCCACCCGGGGCAAAGCTACCCGGATCGATGGCGATAAAAAACTGTCCGACTTTGGGCTCACCGCCCGTGTTGTTTTTAAATACCGGGGCCTGGAAGGAGCAGTTCGGACCGCTTAAAACACCTGCCAGCAAATCCACCAGCATACCCAGCAGCATGCCTTTATAGCCTCCGGCTGGTGCCAGTGCACCGCCATTGATAACCGCGTCCGGATCTTCGGTAAGATTACCGTCCCGGTCGTAACCCCAGCCCAGCGGAATCGGCTCACCATCTGCTGCTGCTTTCTTGATGGTCACCAATGCCACCTGACTGGTGGCCATGTCGGCGACTATCGGCGGCTTGCCTGTCCGGGGCACGGCAAAGGCCATCGGATTGGTACCGAAGAAAGGACTGGCACCCGGTGCCGGAGCCACTGCCGAGGGTGAATTAGCGAATCCCAGGCCGATCAAACCTTTGGCTGCCATACGCGCGACGAACCAGCCAACCACACCTGCCGAATAGGAATCGACAATAGAGAGTGCGGCGATCCCCTGCTTTTTCGCCAGCGCATAAAAATCGGCTTCGGCTTCGGCATAGGCTGCATGGGCGAAGCCACTATCAGAATTGGAGCGAAGCGCCGACGGTGCAATCTGCTGGTGGGATGGACTGGCATCCTTATTCAACTTTCCAACCTGAAGATGCCCGCAGTACAAGGGCAGGTAGCCCAGGCCAACGGTGCGAATACCATCGCATTCGGCATCGACCACCGACTGCACAGCCAGGTCGAGTTGCTGACCATAAGCGCCGCAGGCAGCGAGCGCTCGACGAGTTAGATCGTCGACCTGCTGCAGGCTGAGGGTTTGATTATTGTTCGTCATAAATTTCCCAGTTGAATGTAACTACCCGTAGAAACCAAAACCTTTGGCCATCATCGATGCACAGAAGATAATCCCGGCTATACCCATTAGCTGATAATGTATTAACCGACGTAGTTTCTCCGAATCCGTTTCGGAAAAAGTCGGCGCAATTTCCTGGTCGATTTCTTTGCGCCAGCGCAGGTAGGTGACGGTCGGGCGAATCGACATGAGCCCGACACCGACAAACAGGGCGATCTTTGTCAGGAAATAGTAATTATTAAAATAATAATCTGAGCCTTTATCAAAATAATAAACTCGCAACAGGCCAAATACCAATATGAGTATTGCCATTAACCCGTAAGCCCGATCAGCCCTTTGAATACGTCTTGCGATATCGATATCCGGTGACGCTCGTAATAGCGTGAGCTGCAATACCAGCGCCGCGGTCAAAGAGAAGAAAGCCATAAAATGACCGAAGGCAACCAGTGCAGACCAGAGCATTATGGCGATATTCTCGATTTGGCCCAGCCGTTGGCCGCAGGCCGGTAAACAATTCGATCGTGCAGGCGATTCACAAGGCCCTGCCAGAATTCGAAATAAACCGGTTTCAGACGGTAGCCGATCCAGGCTTCGGGCCTTGGCACATCGCCTTGCGGGTGCAAATCGCGCAGGCGCTGGACCTCGCTTTCCAGTACAGCACGGCTTTCTACCGGTGACGTCTGCCAGGAAGAGGCCGCACTAAAGCGACTGCCTTCGGGGCGTGAGTGAAAATAGCTATCCGCCTGCTCCGCAGACAGTCGTTCGACGCTACCCTGCACCCTGATTTGACGACTCAGATCGCGCCAGTGAAATAATAAAGCCGCCTGCGGATTGCACTCGAGTTCCTGCCCCTTCTGGCTACGCGAATCGGTGTACCAGCAAAAACCGTCGGCATCGTAGCCCTTCAGCAAGACGATTCGCGCAGACGGCAAGCCATCATTAGTCGCCGTCGCCAGAGTCATGGCGGTGGAATCGATTAACTGCAGATCGGTCGCCTGTTGTAACCATTTGCCAAACTCGACTATCGGGTCGGCATCGAGATCGGCTTTGCCAATACTGGTGCTTTCGTAGTCGCGACGGACATTGCTCAGGTCTTTGCTCTCGCCCATAGTGTTTTTAAAATACCTGGTTAAACAATGCTTTCATGGCATTCCATGAGGCTTCATCGGCGGCTGTCTGATAGCCGAGATCGAGCCCGTATTTAGGGCCGTTGATATCCGCCTGCGGGTTACTGAAACCATGTTTCGCGCCGGGATAAACCGTGACCTGGTAGTCGGCTTTGGCGGCATCCATTTCGGCTTTAAACGCCTCGACCGCATCCATGGTCACCATCGTGTCGGCTTCGCCGTGGGAAACCAGAATTTTCGGTTTGATACTTCCCGGCTGTGCCGTATGGAACGACCCCAGGGCACCATGAAAACTCGCCACCGCGGAAAGTGGCAACCCGATACGCGCCATGTGTAAAGCCATCGCACCGCCAAAACAGTAGCCGATCGCAGCCGTTTTATTCGCATCGACCGAAGGCTGGTCGCATAATAACTGGTAACTGTCGCGTAATACCCGGGAGCCGGTTTCCATATCACCGAGTACGGCATTCATCAAAGCACCCGCTTGGTCGGGATTCTCGGCCACTTTACCTTCACCGTACATATCGATTGCGAGAGCAACATACCCCAGCTCGGCAAGCATATGCGCTCGTTTGTGCATGTGGTCGTTCACACCCCACCACTCGTGAATAACGATAATGCCCGGTTTAGGGGTGGATATCGATTCATCCTGTGCGAGATAGGCTTTGTGAGTGTTATTGCCCGAGGTATATTCGACAGAGCTGGTAACGATATTCATTTTTTCTCCTCCACGCGTAATGTAGCGACAACATAATTCAGAAAGACTGGAAAATCCAGCAGCAAGTGTTAGATTGCAATGATGAATAAACTCGACCATATTGTTATCGCCGCCGACTCCCTCGACCAGGGCGTTGAATATATCCAGAATGAA
>Ga0224506_10003673_pt1 | contig 10103 bp, 9 predicted proteins | sample SF_Jan12_sed_USG_2_FD_169108 | JGI IMG/M metagenome (GOLD analysis project Ga0224506, IMG submission 169108) | Sediment microbial communities from San Francisco Bay, California, United States - SF_Jan12_sed_USGS_8_1 | ecosystem: Environmental > Aquatic > Marine > Sediment | place: USA...
TTTTGGTATTCCGTTGCGTCTTGAATTTTATTCACCAGTTGAACTGGTTAGTATTGTTAAGCGCGGTGCGGGAATTTTGGGAATAAAAATGAACGAAGATGGCGCCATGGAGGTTGCCAAGCGTTCACGCGGAACCCCGCGCGTTGCTGGTAGATTGTTAAAACGGGTGCGCGATTTTGCTGAACTAGATGGCAACAAAACAATTGATGCTAAATCAGCCGATGCGGCGCTTAACCGCCTTGAGGTCGACAAAGCTGGTCTTGATTCCATGGACAGGCGCTATCTTGATTGTATAGCCAAAAATTATTCAGGCGGCCCAGTGGGGGTAGAAACCCTTGCCGCCGCCCTGTCTGAACAGCGCGACACCATCGAAGACGTGATTGAACCATACTTGATACAACAAGGTTTATTAATGCGCACGCCCCGTGGGCGCGCACTTACGCCCGGCGCATATCAGCATATGGGGCTAAAACCACCCAAAGGTGCGGCGCAATTGGAACTTATAAAAGGAACCGCAGGTGATGAGTGAAGGGCAGAGGGTCCACACCTTTCCGGTTAGAATTTATTTTGAAGATACCGATGCAGGTGGAATTGTTTATCATAGCCGTTACCTTAATTTTTGTGAGCGCGCCCGGGCCGAATTATTGCGCGAATGCGGTATAGAAAGCATGAGCATGATGAATGAGCATAAATGTGGATTTGCGGTCCGCCATGCAGAAATGGATTTCATTAAACCGGCCCATTTGGATGAAGAATTAATAATCGAAAGCAGGTTAATTGAAATGAAAGGTGCATCGTCGAAAATAAGCCATCTTATCAAATATCAAAATGATCTGCTGGTAGAGATCAAAATAGTTTTGGTTTGTATGGGGCATGGCGAGCGACCAGTCAGAATTCCCGACCCAATCCGCAAGGAAATGGTGGCTTGGCAGTAAAGTTTGCGGCAATTTTTAATAGTTAATCGTTTTTAACAAGTGAGCAGGTAAATAAAACTATGGAAGGCAATGCAGTAGACGCAATCAACTTAGCGGGAAGCATGGGCGCAACAGATTTTTCAATCTGGTCTTTGTTCATGCGGGCCGATTGGATTGTTAAGCTTGTTATTATGATGCTGTTAGCGGCATCAATATGGAGCTGGGCAATTATTTTCGATAAAGTTTCAAATTTAAGAAAACTAAACAAACTGGCACGTGAATTTGAAAACACGTTTTGGTCTGGAACGTCGCTAGATGATTTATTCAATAAAATAGGCTCGCAACCAAAAGACCCGATGAGTGCAGTTTTCGTAACCGCCATGCGCGAATGGCGCCGGGCAGCGGAAAAAGGAACCATCGCCGGGGCTAGCCTGTCAGAACGGATTGAGCGCGTAATGCAAATAACCGTTAACCGCGAAATGGAACGGGTCGAGCGTTATTTAACTTTTCTTGCCTCAACCGGATCAACCGCGCCGTTTATTGGTTTGTTTGGAACTGTCTGGGGTATTATGAACAGCTTTCAGTCAATCGCGGTTTCAAAAAATACATCCCTAGCGGTTGTGGCGCCGGGCATTGCCGAAGCGTTATTTGCTACGGCCCTTGGGCTGTTGGCGGCAATTCCGGCGGTGTTGGCTTACAATAAGTTATCACGTGATATGGAACGTTATTCAACCAGGCTCGAAGGGTTTGCCGTTGAATTCATGGCCATACTTTCGCGCCAAACCGAAGAATAATTCAGGAGCACTAAATTCATGGCTGCTTCATTAATGCAACGCAAAGCTAACCGTTTCGGACGAAACCGCCGTACGCAAATGTCGGAAATAAACGTAACGCCGTTTGTCGACGTTATGTTGGTTTTGCTTATTATTTTTATGGTCACCGCACCGCTGTTGACAGTTGGGGTTGAGGTTGACCTGCCAAAAACCAAAGCCGGGGCTATATCCGGCCAAGATGAACCATTGGCAATAAGCATTGACAACGAAGGCAAGATTTTTGTGCAAGACACCGAAGTTGAGCTGGGTGCTATGACTGCGCGCCTGCAGGCGGTAAGCGAAAACAACCCCGATGTCCGCATTTTTGTTCGCGGCGATGCAAGCGTTGATTACGGTCGCATCATGCAAGTAATGGGAACATTAAATGCCGCAGGCTTTAGCCGCGTTGCATTGATCACCCGGACGGACGGCGTGATAAAACCTAAAAAGACAAACAAGAAAACAAACAAGTAACAAATTTAAGGATTAGCCCTGTTGCGTCGCTACGTTACATATTCAATGTTGTTCCATCTAGGCGTTGTTGTGTTCGCGTATTTTGGCTTGCCTTCATTTCGCGAAACCATGGAATCGGTTGTTCCGGTGAGCGTTGAAATATTGACCATCGCCGAGGCCACCAACGTTCCGACCAAAACGGCCAAACCGCCAAAACCAGTAGAAAAACCAGCGCCACCACCATTGGCCCCGGAAGTTGCATCAAATACTCAGCCGGCTCCGCCGGAACCCGAAGCCCCCAAGCCACCAAAACCTGATGAGGTTGCCCTGTTGCCCGAAGTTGAGCAGCGGCCAAAACCACAGGTAAAACAAAAACCGAAACCCGAAGACACACCGGAAAATAAAAAAGCTAGCACGCAACCTAAGCCAAAAAAGAAACCGACCCCGCCTGACCCGTTTGCCAGTGTTCTTAAAACATTAGAAGATCTTAAATCTGCGCCACCAGACGAAAAGGCAAAGCCAAAGGTAAAAGAAAAATCTGAACCCACATTCGAAGAACAAATGGCTGATGCGCTAGAAACCAAAACTAGACGTCAAGATTTGGGTGTAAACCTTACCATTAGCGAAATAGATTTGGTGCGCCAGCAAATTGCTCGGTGCTGGAACTTGCCCGCCGGGGCCAAGGATGCGCATGAAATGATTGTTGATTTAAGCGTATTAATGAACCCCGATGGTACGGTTAGTAGCGCAAAAATAGAAAATCAGGCACAAATGGCGTTTGATCCGTTTTTCCGTGCCATGGCCGAAAGTGCACTAAGGGCGGTTTTGAATCCAGCGTGTTCTCCGTTAAAATTACCACCAGAAAAATATGAAAACTGGAAAGAAATGTCGCTACAATTTAATCCCAAGGAGATGTTTGGACTATGACCATCAGTTACCGCAATTTTTTGAAACTATTTATGATGGTGGCGGCGCTTGGCATTTTGTCTCCGGGCACTTCACGGGCCGAACTTAAAATTGACATTACCCGTGGCGTAGTTGAATCAGTGCCATTGGCGGTAACTGATTTTTTTGGTGAAGGCAAAGGCGAGCAAGATTTTGGTGAAAAAATTGCCGGTGTCATTGCTGCCGATCTTGAAAGGTCGGGGTTGTTTGCGCCTATAGATAAAAAAGCATTTATTCAATCGGGAAAATCCCTGAACATTCTTCCGCGTTTTGGCGACTGGCGATTGATTAAGGCACAGGCCTTGGTGCAAGGCCACGTTGAAATGACAGTCGACGGCAGACTAAAAGTGGAATTTCGCCTGTGGGATGTTTATGCCGAACAGCAAATGGTCGGTCTTGCTTATTTTAGTGTGCCCAGCAACTGGCGGCGCGTTTCGCATATTATTGCAGACGCCATCTATGAACGCATTACCGGTGAAAAGGGGTATTTTGATACCCGCATTGTTTACATTGCTGAAACTGGCCCTAAAACCAGACGGGTTAAACGTTTGGCAATCATGGATCAGGACGGCGAAAACCATCGCTTCTTGACCGATGGAACTATACTTGTTCTGACGCCACGTTTTTCACCAACCTTGCAAGAAATTACCTACCTTTCATATTTTAACGATATTCCACGGGTTTATATTTTTAATATCGACAGTGGCAGACAGGAAAGGCTTGGTGATTTTCCTAACATGACATTTGCCCCGCGCTTTTCCCCTGACGGCAAGGGCGTGATAATGAGCATGTCGAAAGATGGTAATTCAGACATCTATAAAATGGACCTCGCCACCCGTAAGCTAACGCAACTGACAACGCATTCATCAATTGATACCGCGCCAAGTTATTCCCCTGATGGTGACAGCATTGCGTTTGAATCAGACAGAAGCGGAACCCAACAAATATACACAACCAGCTCAAATGGCGGAAAAGCCACCCGTATAAGTTTCGGCCCTAAAAGGGCAAGATACGCAACGCCCGTGTGGTCACCACGTGGTGATTGGATTGCCTTTACCCGAATATATGGCGGCAATACCGCAATTGGCGTTATGCGAACGGATGGCTCGGGTGAAAGGATACTCGCCCAGTCAACCACACGCGGGGACTGGGTTGAGGGGCCGACATGGGCACCAAATGGCCGTGTTTTAATGTATTTTCGTCAGGAAAAAGCCAATAAACAGGGCCTCGGGGGCAAAACCCGTTTGTTTACCATCGATATAACCGGACACAATGAGCGAGAGGTGGTATCGCCCGTTGATGCCTCGGATCCGGCGTGGTCACCGCTAAATCCGTAAAAATACGTATAAACTGCTGTATATTGGCATATTTTTGGAAAAAACGGTGTAGCTTGTGCCATTTTGTTTAATTTGTGTAATTAAATTGTCTTATATACAATAATGCCCAGAAGCCCTTGAAATAGAAGGGTGTATAACATATAGTCCAGTACGAAAAAATATAAATTAAGTCTAAAAAAAGGGTCAGCCGAATTTTCAACGAAACCTAATGCCGGATCCGCCCCGCTCAATAAAGGGATTTTATGCTAGGCAACAGGTTCGATCAAAACGCTCCAGCGAACAGGAGAATTAAATGCGTTTCAAGATATTAAGTGTTATTGCAGTGGCCGGATTAGTGGCAGCTTGCGCGGCCCCAGGTGGCGGTGCAGGCGGAGCAGGGGGCAGTTATGCACCAGGCAGCCAAGAAGATCTTGCTGTAAATGTTGGTGATCGTGTGCTGTTTGATTTCGACAAATACGAACTCAAACAAGAATCACGCTACACACTACAACAGCAGGCCGCGTGGCTTGCTGCGAACGAAGGCGTAAACATTACCATTGAAGGTCACGCTGATGAGCGCGGTACGCGCGAATACAACTTGGCACTCGGCGAACGCCGTGCCCAAGCTGCAGCAGATTATCTAATGGTTCTTGGCGTTTCAAAAGGCCGTATTTCTACCGTATCTTACGGTAAAGAACGCCCTGAAGACCCAGCGTCAAACGAAACAGCATGGGCTAAAAATCGCCGCGCAGTTAGCGTAGTGAAATAACCCAAGCCCTAAAACGTTACATTAAGAACCGTAACGATTTTTAGGAAACAACAACGGGGCGTCCTGCCCGGTCGATTAGTTGACCAAAGGTGGGGCGCCCCGAAGTTTTTATCGGTCATACTTTTGCCAAATTATAACATCACATTAACAACAGACCCGAATTGATTTAATATTTGGCCAGAACCTTGTAATAAAAAACCGGGTATGGCCGGGACCAAAATAATGAAGAAAAGCATCGCCAGTAAATTGTATTTATTAATTTTGCACACCGGACGCAGTGCGGGGCGCATTGCCGTACGCGCATTGTTTGGGGCTGTTTTTTTTGGTTCCATTACAGCGCAAGCAATCGCCCAAGATAAAAGCGCAAGCGATATAAATCCGAGCGTTATCTCCGATAGGCTTGAACGCCTTGAGCGCGATATCCAGACCATAAATCGCCAACTAAGCCAAATGCCAGTTAGCGGTGCAGCGGCAACAGCCAATTCACAATCATCCAGTAGCGAAACAAATGTAGGCGAAAGCGATCTTCCAAAAGGATCGCTCGAACGCATTCTTGTTCGCTTATCAAAACTGGAGGATGAAATCCGAACAGCAACAGACGCAATGGAACGGTCAAACCATCGTTTCGATCTGATTGAAAAACGCCTTGAAAGCATTTCCGGTGATACTGATTTTCGTTTATCCCGCCTTGAAAACGGAAACGCTGGCGCACCACAAAGGTTGAATGCAGCACCCGGTCCGGCATCGGTAAATCAGGTTGGCCCCGATGGTGGCCAGGCGATAACGCCAATTACCGGATATAATGCAAAGCCATCTGGTCAGGCTGGTGTTCTTGGAACAATTTCCAAAGAAAAACTAGATAGCTTCACAGGTAACGCAGCCGACCAGAATGGGGCTCAAGCGCAAGACGGCGCCACAGGCGTTGGTGCAAATACCGAAAGTGGCGAAACCGCTGTAGCGCTCGCCCCGGCAACACCAATAGCGCCGACCTTGATACATCTTCCCGAAGGAAGCGTTGATGATCAGTATAAGCATTCGTTCAATCTGTTGCGTCGGGCAAAATACACCGAGGCCGAGGCAGCCTGGAAAGAATTCATAGCAATACACCCTGATGACCAGCTGGTTGAAAATGCTCGTTACTGGCTTGGTGAAACATATTATGTGCAAAAGCGTTTTCTTGATTCTGCGCAAGCCTTCTTGCAGTCATACCAAAAAGCCCCCGAAGGATCCAAGGCAGCAGATTCATTATTGAAACTTGGAAAATCCATGTCGAATATGGATAAAAAAGACGAAGCCTGCGCGGCATATTCAAAATTGCGTAAGGAATTTTCCGCAATTTCGCCAAATGTTTTAAAAACCCTAGAAAGGGAAACCAAGGAACTTGGTTGTAAATAACGCCTAGGCTACGTGAACAGCGAAGGATGCGACAATTATGACATCCACCATAAAAAACCAAAATAATCACCCAATCAGTGCGGATGAATTTTCATCATTGATGAGCAGCTTTGCTATTGATGCCAATGCACCATTACTAAACGTAGCGGTTGGTGTTTCCGGTGGTGCCGATAGCATGGCGTTGATGTTATTGGTTGATGCCTGGGCAAAATCTCGTGGCGGTAGCGCGCTGGGAATTACTATTGATCATTGCCTTAGGGATAATTCATCACTTGAGGCCTTACAAGTTGCTAGCTGGCTGAAACAGCGCGCCATCAATCATAAAATTGTAAAATGGGAAAATGGGTGTGCAAATTCTGGCGGGGTGCAGGCCCGTGCCCGCGAAGCGCGCTATCAATTGATGGCGGACGTTTGTGGGCAAAATAGAATCAAACATTTGTTGGTTGCCCATAATATGGAAGATCAGGCGGAAACTTTTATCATGCGTCTGCGCCATAAAAGCGGCCTTGATGGTTTGGGGGCAATGGCAAAAGAACGAAAGCTAGATGGCAATGGTTCCGTCACCGTTGTTCGCCCGCTTCTTGGTATTGCTAAGCATCGCCTGAAAGACACCCTTGAATTGATGGGCCAGCCATGGGTAGAAGACCCATCAAACCGTAATCACAAATTTGAACGGGTTCGCATTCGTGAATTGCTGACACAATTGCAAATGTACGAAGGAATAACTCCCTTACATTTTGCCCGTGCCGCCGATGGGGTGCGCGCCCTTCGCAATGTATTTGATATTGCCACTGATAAATTTATCTCCACCCACGTACGGCCCAGCGAAAGGCAAAAAGTTAGCGGGTTAAAGGTAAATCTCGGGGCTCTTTTAAGCCTTGATAGGCAAATAATGGCAAGGGTTCTATCTAGGGTTATTGGCATTGTTGGCAAGGGTGGGTACCCACCCTCTGGGGAAAAAATAACAAGAATATTAGATTGGCTGGCGGGCGAAACCTCTGCTTCGGGGCGCACCCTTGGCGGGTGCAAGATTTCTAAAAACGGTGATTTCCTGCTGATTAAACCCGAGCTTGGCAGGCAAAAAGCACCAAAACCTATGGTTAATAGTGTTACATACCAGCGTTTAAGCCAAAAATCGGAGGAAAAATTAAATGTCTCCCTTGTGGCAGGGCACTAATTGGCTTACATCTCAAGGAAAGCTAAGCAGGCTCACAGATAAGTAATTGTAAGGAAAAGCAGTGAATTTCAGCAGAAATATAATTTTTTGGATCGTTATTGGCTTATTGCTTATGGCGTTGTTCAACCTATTTCAGGGCAATCAGCAGCGCACCGGTCAAGCACCGCTCGCCTATTCTGAATTCATGACCGCAGTTGATAGCGGTGAAGTCCGCGATGTTACCATAAAGGGCGCTAAATCTGGCACTACCATTGGCGGCCATTTCAGTGACGGGCGTACATTTAGTACGTTTGCGCCATCTGATCCTAATTTGGTATCAAGCCTGCGGGCCAAGGGTGTGCGTATTTCTGCAATGCAATCTGATGAAGATTCGCCATCATTCCTTGGAATACTTATTTCATGGTTTCCTATGCTTCTTCTTATTGGGGTATGGATATTTTTCATGCGTCAAATGCAGGGAACTTCTGGCAAAGCTATGGGTTTCGGTAAATCCAAGGCTAAACTACTGACCGAAAAACAAGGCCGCGTAACATTTGAAGATGTCGCTGGCATTGATGAAGCAAAACAAGAACTGGAAGAAGTGGTCGAATTTTTGAAAGACCCTCATAAATTTCAGCGTCTTGGTGGAAAAATACCAAAAGGTGTTTTGCTTGTTGGCCCTCCGGGTACTGGTAAAACATTGTTGGCGCGCGCCATTGCGGGCGAAGCCAATGTTCCATTTTTCACAATTTCTGGTTCTGACTTTGTTGAAATGTTCGTCGGTGTTGGTGCTTCGCGTGTACGCGATATGTTTGAGCAGGGCAAAAAAAATGCGCCTTGTATTATATTCATCGATGAAATTGATGCCGTTGGTCGCCATCGCGGTGCCGGACTTGGCGGTGGTAACGATGAACGCGAACAGACCTTGAACCAATTGCTGGTGGAAATGGATGGCTTTGAATCTAACGAAGGGGTTATTCTTATTGCTGCAACCAACCGCCCAGATGTTCTTGACCCGGCATTGTTGCGCCCAGGTCGTTTTGACCGTCAAGTAACGGTTCCCAACCCCGATATTTTGGGTCGGGAAAAAATCCTAAAAGTGCATATGCAAAAAGTTCCATTGGCACCCGATGTTGAGCCGCGTGTTATTGCGCGCGGTACCCCTGGTTTTTCAGGTGCTGATCTTGCTAATCTTGTTAACGAAGCAGCATTGTTGGCGGCGCGTTCAGGTAAGCGGGTTGTTACTCAGGCTGATTTTGAATACGCCAAAGACAAGGTAATGATGGGCACTGAACGCCGTTCAATGGTGATGAGTGATGATGAAAAGAAACTGACCGCATTTCACGAAGCGGGTCACGCATTGGTTGGTATTTTTATGCCGAAATGCGATCCGTTGCACAAAGTCACAATCATTCCTCGTGGTCGGGCATTGGGCCTAACTATGAACCTGCCGGAACGTGACCGTTACGCCTATTCATTTATTGAATTAGAATCAAGGCTAGCCATGACCTTTGGCGGCAGAATCGCCGAAGAGTTGGTTTTTGGCAAAGAAAACATAACCACTGGTGCTGGTGGTGATATCCAGCAAGCGACCGGAATGGCACGGCGCATGGTAACCGAATATGGGTTTTCAGATAAACTGGGCCCGCTACGTTATAACGATAGCGAAGAAGAAGTATTTCTTGGCCATTCGGTGGCGCAAACCAAAACCGTATCTGATGCTACGGCTAAAATTATTGATGAGGAAGTACGACGCCTGATTAATGAGGCCGAAGCCAGTGCCCGTAAAATCTTGACCGAGCACCGCAACCATCTAGATACCATTGCCGAAGCATTGCTTGAGTACGAAACCCTAAACGGGGAAGAAGTAAACAACCTGATAGCTGGCAAACCCATAATCCGTCCAGAAGATGACGACACCCCAGCCGAAGGCGGGCGCAAAACATCAGTTCCAAGTGCTGGCCACAAGGCAAAGGGCGCTAGTGATACTGGGCCTGGCGGTATTGGTAAGCCGCAACCAGAAGCTTGAGCATTAACATTAAAGCAGGTTAATCATGCCCCGCCCTTGCTTACCCAAGCAGGCGGGGCATTGCTTTGGAGGTTTTTAAGCTGTGAACAAATCATTTGCCGGATTATCAATCGCGCGACCTTTGGTTATGGGAATTGTAAACGTAACGCCCGACAGTTTTTCCGATGGCGGTGATGCTTTTTCATTTGATGATGCGGTTGCCCGTGGACTGGCCCTTGCTGCCCAAGGTGCTGATATAATTGATGTCGGTGGTGAATCAACCCGCCCAGGTGCTGCCCCTGTTTCGCTTGATGACGAAATTTCTAGAACCTATC